>Ga0310345_10000375_pt1 | contig 71292 bp, 74 predicted proteins | sample HC15DNA20500_MG_FD_204667 | JGI IMG/M metagenome (GOLD analysis project Ga0310345, IMG submission 204667) | Marine microbial communities from station ALOHA, North Pacific Subtropical Gyre - HC15-DNA-20-500_MG | ecosystem: Environmental > Aquatic > Marine > Oceanic | place: Pacific Ocean: North...
CCGCGCCACCATTGCCATTGGCACGGCCAGAGCGCACCAACCGCGCGCACTCGATTTGAATGGCGGGTTTTCACTGAACCTATCGTTGGCCATCGGACTCCTGTACGACCGGAAGTGGTCGAATCCAGACGTATGGAGGCGGCACTATCTGCGGGTCGGTTCGGCCTGAGCCTGCGCCGCCTTATCCAGAAATCGCGGCGCTAGGCGGCTTGCGGAAACTGCCTTGCAGGATCTTCGCGCCTGACCGGAGCTGGTCGAGATAGTCGGACCAGCTTTTCATCATGGCCAGCCGCTCTTCCCAATGCTCGCCACGCGCATAGGCTCGGCGGACGTCATCGGTCTCGGCATGGCCAAGCTGTCGTTCGATGGCGTCGGGATTCCAGTGGCCCTGCTCGTTCAGCAACGTGCTGGCCATGGCGCGGAAGCCGTGGGCGGTCATCGTCTTGCTGTCGAACCCCATGCGCCGCAGGGCGAGATTGATCGTGTTTTCGCACATGGGACGATCCCGTTTGCCTTGGGCCGGGAAGAGGTAACGGCGGTTGCCGCTGATCTCGCGCAGTTCCTCCAGGATGGCGAGCACCTGCCGGGTCAGCGGCACGCGGTGGGCGACGCGCATCTTGGTTTTCTCGGCGGGGATGGTCCAGACATTCTTGGTCAGGTCAAATTCGGTCCATTCGGCGTGCCTGAGCTCGCCAGGACGCACGAAGACGTGAGGGGCGATGCGAAGGGCTGCATGGGTGACTGGATAGCCCGAATAGGCGTCTATTGCCCGAAGTAGCACACCTGCCTCCATCGGGGAGGTAATGGCCGCCCGATGCGTGACTTTGGGCACAGTAATCGCGCCGCGCAGGTCTGCCGAAATGTCGCGGTCGGCGCGTCCGGTGGCGATGGCATAGCGGAAGACCTGCCCGCAGGTGCTGCGCAGCCGTCGCGCTGTCTCATAGTGGCCGCGCTTTTCAACCGCGCGCAAGACCGCCAGCAATTCGGGCGCTTTGATCTCACCAATCTTGCGTGCGCCGATTATGGGGTGGGCGAACTCCAGTAGCCATTTCAGCTTGCCCAAGGTAACTTCCGCGCGGCCTTCCCGGCGGGCTTTGTCGAGCCATTCCTCGGCAACGGCCTGAAAGCTGTTCACGTTGGCCAGCGGCCCGGTAATCTTGTCGATCTTGCGCTTGGCCGACGGGTTCATGCCATCGGCAATCTGCTTCTTGATTTCCAGCCGCTTGGCCCGCGCCTCAGCCAGTGAAACGGTGGGATAGACCCCAAGGGCTGCGGTGGCCCGCTTTTCCCCGAAACGATAATCAACCCGCCAGCACCGCTGACCGGCTTTTGTGACGAGCAGGTATAACCCGCCCCCGTCAGAAAGCTTGTAGGGCTTCTCGCGTGCAATTGCCTTTCGGACGGCCAGATCGGTAAGCATGACGCCACCTTTTTGTCGGTTTCGATACCGTCAAAAATACCGTCGGATACCGTCAATTGCAACGAATTTGACCGGATGCGGGTGGACGCGCAAGCCGTCAAAAACCTTTGATTTTGGGGACTTCTCCGGACATTTATGGACATGTCCGGAGGAAGCGATGGTGCCCAGAAGAGGACTCGAACCTCCACGCCGTTTCCAGCGCCGCCACCTGAAGACGGTGCGTCTACCAATTCCGCCATCTGGGCACGGGAGCAATGGGCTGAAGCGCCAACTGCCGGGTAGGAGCGCGCCGATAGGGCAGGGATGCGCACCTTGTCAACCGCGGTTTGCATTTGCACCGATCAGGCTGCCTAAACCATTGAACCGGAGGGCGCGGCTGTGGCAAGGGCCGCGCGAACAGGAAATGGAACGGAACGCATGAGCAAGGACGGTGGGCGCGATCTTGACGGGCAGCTGATCGCAGTCGTTGGCGGCAGCGGGTTCATCGGCACGCATGTGGCGCAGGCGCTGCTCTCGCGCGGGGCGCGGCTCAGGGTGTGCAGCCGCCATCCCGAGCGCGGGTACCGGCTCAAGACCCTCGGCGGGCTGGGCAAGATCCAGCTTGTGGCAGTTGACGTAACCAAGCCGCACACGCTGGAAGTCGCGCTCACGGGCTGCGATGCGGTGGTGAACCTTGTCGGTGCGTTCACTGGCAAGCTCGATGCGGTGCAGGGTTCGGGTGCGGGGCAGCTTGCCGCGATCGCACGCGCCAAGGGCGCCAAGGCGTTCGTCCATGTTTCGGCCATCGGTGCCGATGCTGCTTCCTCGGTGGCCTATGCCAGCACCAAGGCGGCGGGCGAGGCGGCGGTGCTCGCAGCGTTCCCCGAAGCGGTGGTGCTGCGCCCCTCGGTCGTGTTCGGCGAGGATGACGCATTCATCAACCTCTTCGCAGGGCTGATCGCCAGCGCGCCGGTCATGCCGGTGTTCGCCGCCGATTCGCGGTTCCAGCCGGTGTTCGTCGACGACGTGGCCGATGCGGTGGCCAATGTGCTCGCCGCCCCGGCCAACTTCGCGGGCAAGACCTTCGAACTCGGCGGACCGGACGTGATCACCATCGGCGATCTCAACCGCCGCATCGCCAAGGCAGCCGGCCGTTCGCCGAAGTTCCTCGAATTGCCCGACGGCGTCTCGGCCGCTTTTGCTTCGCTGACCGGGTGGCTGCCCGGCGCGCCGATGAGCCGTGATCAATGGACGCTGCTGCGGCAGGGCAATGTGGTGAGCGGAACGCTGCCGGGCCTTGCCGAGCTTGGCGTGCAAGCGCGGCCGCTGGACCTGTTCCTCGGCCGCTGGATGGTGCGCTTCCGCAAGGCAGGTCGCTTCGGGGTGCGCACCAAGGCCGCCTGAACCGGTGCGAAAAGCGACAAAAGCGACACCGTGTCGCTTTTGAGATGTGCTGTTTTCCTGTTTGTTGACAAGAGCTTGTGCGCCTGAAAGCGACAAGGTAACACATTTTGCGTGTGCGCGCCTGAACCGACCATTTCAAAGAGCACGTGACCGCACGTGGCCACGCAGGATGTATCGCAGAATGGCGCCCTGTAGGAAAGCGGGCGCGGCTTGACTGGTCCGGCGTGAGCCCGGCGATCTTCGGTTCGCTGTTCCAATCGGTGATGGATGCGCGGTTGTGGCCGCCTTTCGCGCTGGCGCCTTCAGGTCAGGCGGAAGACCTGAATCAGGCGCCCGTTGGCCTTGGGGCCGAAATCCGGCACCGGGATTTCGGGCGGAACCGGGTAGACCAAGGTGGCGACGAAGGACGATTCGCGCAGCCAGGCGTATTTCTTGCCGGCCACGTTGAAGCTGGGCAGCAAGCGGAACTTGCTGTCGGTGTAGCGCGGACCCTTGTTGTGGATAATGATCTGGACGCCGTCGTCGGTGCGCAGACGATAGAGCGCGTCGATGATCTGGACCCCGTCCGGACGCGTGACCGGAAAATCGCCGCCGCCGGGGATGACCGTGCCCTTGATGCCGCGCCCGTAGAAGGTGCCGCCGACGATCGGCCAGACCACGTCGCGATCACCGTCGGCCGAAGTCTGGTCGGCGAGGTCACCCATGTTCTCGGGCTCGGTGCAGAAGGGCAGGATGTTCATCACCCATTCGAGGCCGACCTGATCGTAGATCCTGGGTGCCGGTCCTGCGGGCATGGGCGGGGCGGCAGGCTCGTAGGTGTTGGGGGCGACAGCGCCAACGCGGGTCGCGGCACCTGCCAGAGGAACTGCAGCTCCGAGAAGGCCGAGGGCGCTGCGGCGGGAAATCGTCATCTTGGAGGTCTCTCCGGCAGGCTTCAGGCGTTCACGTCCGCGTAATGGCTGGGCGGCTGGATCACGTCCATCCGTTCGGTAAGAAGGGGGCGAAAGCTGGGCCTGCTCTTGAACACCGAATACCAGCTGGCGGCCTGTTCGTGGAGCGACCAGTCGATCCCGCCGAGGTAGTCCGCGACCGAGATCTGCGCGGCGGCGGCAAGATCGGCGAGGCTCATGGTGGAGCCGGCCAGCCAGGGGCGGTTATCGATCAGGTAGTCGATGTAGTAGAGGTGCTCGTTGGCGAGGCGCATCGCATCGCGCAAGATCCGGGAGTCAGGCGACTGGCGGTAGACGAGGCGCTTCTTCATGCGCTCTTCGAGCAGCGGCTGGGTGACGGCGGCGAAGAAGTTTTCGTCGAACATCGCGACGAGGCGGCGGATTTCGGCCCTTCCCACGGCGGTGCCGTTGATCATCGGCGCCTTGTCGACCGTCTCCTCGAAATACTCGCAGATCGCGCGGCTGTCGGCGAGGGTGATCTGCTTTTCGGGATTGTGCAGCACGGGGGTGCGACCGGCGTGGTTGAGCATCTGGAACGCCTCGCGGTGCTCCCACGGGTTCTCGCGGATGAGTTCGTAGGGCACGCCCTTTTCGGCGAGGAGCAGGCGCACCTTGCGGCTGAACGGGCACAGCGGGAATTGGTAGATCTGCCACATGGTTCGTCTGCATGGACGAAGGGTGCCCGCGAAGTCCAGTGCGGGCGGGCCCGGGGCGGCTGATTTTTTGGAGGAAAGTCGGGAGGAAGAGAGGATTTCGCGCGGAGGCGCGGAATGAAGATAAAGAGTTTCGCGCAGAGAGCGCAGAGGCCGCAGAGACGCAGAGGTGTTGCGATGGCGGCGCAGCCGCCTTCTCGTTCAGGCGTTTCGTTTGGCGCGAGGGATCGCTGCAGAGTGCGGCTTCGCCGCAATCACTCCATCTCTGCGCTCTCTGTGCGAAACCCCCTTCCACTTTCCCGCATCACCATCCCCTGCTAGGGGCGCGCGCATGTTGACAATCCAGGGCCTCACCGTGCGGCTGGGCGGGCGCACCATCCTCGACCGCGCCTCTGCGACGATCCAGCCGGGTTCCAAGGTGGGGCTGATCGGCCGCAACGGCGCGGGCAAGTCCACGCTGATGAAGGCGATCATCGGCGAGCTTGAGCCCGACGAAGGCTCGATCGAGATGCCCAAGCGGATGCGGCTCGGCTATATCGCGCAGTCCGCGCCGGCGGGGACGGCGACGCCGTTCGAGACCGTGCTGGCCGCCGATACCGAGCGCGCCGCTCTGATGGCGGAAGCGGAGACCTGCGAGGATCCGGACCGGCTGGCAGAGCTCTATGACCGGCTGATCGCCATCGATGCCTATACGGCGGACGCGCGGGCGGCGCGGATCCTGATCGGGCTGGGCTTCGACGAGGCGATGCAGGCGATGCCGCTCGACAGCTTTTCGGGCGGGTGGAAGATGCGCGTGGCGCTCGCCTCGCTGCTGTTTTCCGCGCCCGACCTGCTGCTGCTCGACGAGCCTTCGAACCACCTCGATCTGGAGGCGACGCTGTGGCTGGAGAATTTTCTCCAGGGCTATCCCGGCACGATCGTGGTGATCAGCCACGAGCGCGACCTGCTCAACAACGTGGTCGACACGATCCTCCACCTGCAGGGCGGCAAGATCGCGCTCTATGCGGGCGGCTATGACGCGTTCGAACGGCAGCGGGCCGAGCGCGCGGCGCAGATCGCGGCCGCCAGGGCGGCGCAGGATGCGCAGAGGAAGAAGCTGGCGGACTACGTCGCGCGCAATTCGGCGCGGGCCTCGACCGCCAAGCAGGCGCAGTCGCGCGCCAAGATGCTGGCGAAGATGCAGCCGGTGACGGCGATGCTGGAAGACCCGTCGCTGAGCTTCGACTTCCCCGATCCCGAAGAGCTGCGCCCGCCGCTGATCACGCTCGATCTGGCGGCGACCGGCTATGTCGCGGAGAAGCCGATCCTGCGGCGGCTCAACTTGCGCATCGATCCCGATGACCGCATCGCGATGCTGGGCCGCAACGGCAACGGCAAGACCACGCTGGCGCGGTTGCTGGCGGGGCAGCTCACGGCGAGCGAGGGCGGGATGACGGCCTCGGGCAAGCTCAAGATCGGCTATTTCACGCAGTATCAGGTGGAGGAATTGCCGGCGGATTCGACGCCGCTGGAGCTGATGACGCGCGCCATGCCGGGCAAGACTCCGGCTGCGGTGCGCGCGCAGCTGGGGCGGTTCGGTTTTTCGGGGCCGCGCGCGGAATCGCAGACAGCGACGCTTTCCGGCGGCGAGCGGGCGCGGCTGGCGCTGGCGCTCGTCACGCGCGATGCGCCGCATATGCTGATCCTCGACGAGCCGACCAACCACCTCGACGTCGATGCGCGCGAGGCCTTGGTGCAGGCACTTAACGATTACGCCGGGGCGGTGATCCTGATCAGCCACGACCGGCACATGGTGGAGCTGACCGCGGACCGGCTGGTGCTCGTCGATGGCGGGACGGCGAAGGACTATCCGGGCAGCATCGAGGACTACATCGATTTCGTGCTCGGGCGGAACCAGCCCAAGGCGGATGGGGGCAAGGGCGGGGCGGCTGCCAAGCCGAAAGGCGGAGCCAAGAGCCGCGAGGAGATGAAGGCGCTGCAGAAGGCGGTCAGCGAGGCCGAGGCGGCGGTTGGCAAGGCCGAGGCGCGGCTGGCGGCGATCGACGCGGCGATGGCGGGCTCGGGAAAACCGGCGGCCGATCTCGCCGGGCTGGGCATGGCCGAACTGGGGCGCCAGCGGCGCGAGGTGGCAGATCAGCTGGAAGCGGCGGAAGCGCGCTGGATGGAAGCCGGAGAGGCGCTCGACGCCTTTATGAACTGAGCGAGGCCTGCCCCAATGAGGCCTGCATAGCCAGCTTGGCTTCGATCCCCTCCCACAGCTTCTGGAGGCGGGCGTTGACCTCGCTGGCGGCGGCAAACGTACCCAGCGGGGCACGGCGGGCGGCGGTCTGCTCGATTGCGCTGGCCATCGGGATCACCGGCCAACCTGCGGCAAAGCCGGTGTGGACATCGCGGTGCAGCTTGCGGCGGGCATCATACATCGACAGCACCGGCAGGATCGGCGGATGGCGTGGGTGGTTGGCGAGGATCTCGGCCTGGATCATCGGCAGCGCGCGGGCTGAGAGCGGCGAGGGCGGCAGCGGCACGATCAGCAGATCGGCGGCGGCGAAGACCTGCTCGCTGATCTCGTTGAGCACGGGCGGGCAATCGATGATGATGCGCTCGTAGTCGTCCGATAGCGCGGCGGCGGTACGGGCCAGCCGCTTGCGCTTGCCGATGCGGGCCAGCGTGGCGGGGAGGGTGCGCATGCTTTCATCGGCCTGCAGCACGGCAAGGCCCGGATAGCGGCTCGGCGTGATCAGTTCGGAAGGCTTGTTGTCCTTGCGGAAGATCGATGCGGCATCGCTTTCGGTGCGATCGGGCAGGCCGAGCAGCCAGCCCGCGCCGCCTTGCGGATCGAGATCCCACAGCAGCGTCGCATGGCCGGACAGCGCGGCGGAGCGCCAGGCCATGTCGACTGCGAGGGTCGTTTTTCCCACGCCCCCCTTGACGCTGTAGACCGCGATGACCGCCATTGCTCCCGCCGTTCGTTGATCTGGCGGCATTGTGAACAATCGTGCGGGAATGGCAACCTGCGCGCCAGCCCCGGTCCCGACATGGATGGTCCCGCCATGGGACGTCCCGACGAATCAGCGCAGCAGGCGCATCCTTTCGCGCAGGATATCGAGGCCGATGCGTTCGACCTCGGTCTCGAGGCAGTCCGCATGGAGCAGCGTGGCGAGGCTGCGCTGCTTCTGGGCAATCATGTCGATCGCCTGCAGGCTGTCCATGTGCCGCATGGCGACATCCATATCACCGCAGAGCGAGGCGCCGAGTGCTTCGACTTCGTGAGACAATTCCTCGAGCACCAGCGCGATCTGCCGGTGCGATGCGGTGTTGGCGGGGGGGCCTGAAGCCACGGGGGAGGCCATTGCGGCGGGTTCCTTGATGCGAAAGTGAGTGCAGGATCAGGCGGCAGCGGCGAGCTGGGCCCCGTCGCTGAGTGCGAAGAGGTTGAGCACCATCACCATCTTGTCCTCGATCGCGGCGAGCCCTTCGAGGAAGGGCACCACGCTGTCGTTGCCGACGCCCGGTGGCGGGGCCTGCAGTGTCTGATCGGGCACGGTGACGATGTCGCTCACCGAATCGACGATCCAACCGCCGACCTGCGCGCCGAGCTGGGTGACGATGATCGCATGGCGCGGGGTCGGCTCGGTCGCGCGCCAGCCAAGGCGGGCAGCAAGATCGACCACCGGGAGCACGGTTCCGCGCAGGTTCACCACGCCCGCGACATAGTGCGGCACGCGCGGCAGGCGCGTGGTCGGCGTCCAGGCGCGGATTTCGCGGATCGACATGATATCGAGCCCGAAGACCTGGCCCTCGACCTCGAAAGTGATCAGTTCGCGGATCATCGTATGGGTTCCTTGGGGCAGGAGGAAATCAGTGCGCGACGCGGCGCACGGCGGCGACGAGCTTGGCGGCGTCGAAGGGCTTGACGATCCAGCCGGTCGCCCCGGCCTCGCGGGCGCGGGCCTTCTTCTCGTCCGAGCTTTCGGTGGTGAGCACCAGGATCGGCCGGTCGCGGTGGCGGGTGCCCTCGCGCAGGCGCTCGATCAGGCCGAAGCCATCGAGGCGCGGCATGTTGATGTCGGTGATCACCACGTCGACCTCGTTGAGCGCGAGCCAGTCGAGCGCGGCGAGACCGTCTTCGGCCTGCGCCACTTCGAAGCCTTGCGTCGAGAGGGCATGGTTGAGGAGCGCCCGCATGCTCGGGCTGTCGTCTACAGTCAGGATTCGGGTGGTCTGGGTCATCGTGGGGCTCGCTTGTTGCAATCAGAAGAGTTCGACATCGCCGGACGCGACGGCCGGGCGGGTGGTGGGTTTGACCGGCGGGGCGAGGCGATCCTCGACCGTGCGGCAGCGGATCTGGCCGGAGGCCGGGCGGAAATCGACGCGGCGGGCATTGGTCCCGCCAAGGTCTTCGCGCATGACCATGATGCCTTCGCGGCTGAGGAAGGCCTGGGCGAATTCGGCATTGGCGGTGCCGATGCGCATCATGTTGCGGTTGACGTTGGCGCCGCCGTAGAGATGCGCGCGCAGCCGCGATTTGCGTGCGCCCATGCCGAGCATCTGGTTGACCAGCAGTTCCATCAGATAAACGCCGTAGTGCTCGTCGATGGTGGTCGTGGCGGCAAGGCCGGCGGGCGGTTCGGACAGCAGGAAGTGGTTCATGCCGCCGACCCGCGCTTCGGGATCATAGAGACACGAGGCGACGCAGCTGCCGAGCACGGTCGAGAATTCGATTGTGGCGTCATTGCTGACCAGCGCCTGACCTTGCATGACGGTCACGCGTTCGATCGGACGTTCGAGGCTTCCAAGGATGCGGCGTTCGAACATCGGATCAGGCCGCCTTGCTGAAAGCGTGGCGGGCAATCGTGCCGATCGGCGCGACGACCCCGGCGGCGCCGAGCGCGATCGCGGCGCGCGGCATGCCGAACACGGTGCACGTCGCTTCATCCTGCGCGATCGTGCGCGCGCCGGTCCGGGCGAGGGCGAGCAGGCCTTCCGCGCCGTCGGTGCCCATGCCGGTGAGGAGGATGCCGACCGCGCCCGCGCCGACCACTTCGGCGACCGAGTGGAACAACACATCGACGCTGGGAAGGTGGCCGGAAACCGGCTCGCCCCGGCGCAGGCGCTGGTAGAGATGGCCGCTGCGCCCACCTATGGAAAAATGCCGGTCATCACCGGGGGCAATGTAGACATGGCCATCCAGCAGCGGCAGGTCTGGCTCTGCAATCACGATCTTGGGCGGGCAGGACTGATCAAGCGTGCGGGCGACGGCGGGGGCAAAGCGCGCGGAAATGTGCTGCACAACCACCGTCGGCGGGCAATCGACCGGGAAGCCGCCGAGCAGAACCTGCAGCGCTTCGACGCCGCCGGTCGAGGAACCGATGGCGATCAGACGAGGGCGCTCGACCAGGGTGGGGCTGCGCGGTGCGGTTGAGGTGCGCGGCGGAGTGGGTGGTGGCGGGGCAGGACGCGTGACGAAGCGAACCTTGGAGGCATCGCGGATAAGATCCGCCAGCTTGCCCTGATCGTCGAACGAGTAGCTGCCGCCGCCTTCGCTCTTGGCGTAGCAACTGACCGCACCGATCGCGAGCGCGCGCGCGGTGGTTTCGGCGCCTTCGTGGGTCGAGCCGGAGACGACGATGACGGGCGTGGGGCGCAGCGCCATGATCTTCTCGAGGAAATCGAGTCCGTTCATGCCCGGCATCTCGACATCGAGCGTGACCACGTCGGGATCGAGTTCGCGGATCATCTGGCGGCCTTCCGCCGCATTGGCCGCTGCGCCGACGACGACGATATCGTCCTCGCGCTCGAACCGGGCCTGCAGGATCGCGCGCATCGTCGGCGAATCCTCGACGATGACGACCCGGATGGGCTTGCTCACTCGGCTCATGCCTCGCTCCGACGATAGATGGTGGGGCCCGCGGTGGCGAGCATCTGGAGCGCCGGGCCGGTCACGCGTTCGCTGTGCCCGACATAGAGCCAGCCGCCGGGCACGAGCGCCTCGGCAAAGCGTGCGACGAGGCGCTCTTTGGTGGGATTGTCGAAATAGATCATTACGTTGCGGCAGAAGATCACATCGAACTTGCCCTGCATCGGCCAGGGGCCGTGCAGGTTGAGCGTGCGGAACCGCGCCAGCGAGCGGACGGTTTGGGCGATCTCGGTTTCCTCGCCGGCGGGCACGGTCCAGATGCGCGAAAGGGCCTCCGGGACGGCCTTCAGTTCCTCTGTGCGATAGCGCGCGGCTTCGGCCTTGCGCAGCGCGTGGGCAGCGATGTCGCTGGCGAGCAGGCGCACGTCACCGCGCGCGATGCGTTCGCCCGCAGTCCGGTCCGGCCCGAGCAGGGTCATCAGCAGCGACCAGGTTTCCTCACCGCTCGAGCTGCCGGCGGACCACAGGCGCACTTTGCCTCCGCGCGCCAGGCTGTCCACGAGGCCGGGGCGGACCTCGCTGGCGAAGTGCTCGAAGTGATGCGCCTCGCGGTAGAAGAAGGTGTGGTTGGTGGTCAGCGCCATGATCGCGCGGTTGCGCTCGGCGGCATCCTCGCGGATGCGCAGGATGTACGAACTGAACGTCGCGCAACCGGAATCGCGCACCAGCGGGGCGAGACGCGAATAGACCAGCATCGCCTTGCCCTCGGCCAGCACGATTCCCGCCTCGGCATGCGCGATCGCGCTCACCGCGGCGAAGTCGTCCGCGCTGTAGACGCCGGGGCTGATGCCCGGCAGCGTCTCGGGAAGGGCAAGCATGGCGCTCATGCAGCTTCCGCCAGCGAATGGCCGGAAAGGCTGCGCGCGACGAGGCTGTCCACGTCGACGATGAGCGCGACCATGCCATCGCCGAGGATCGTGGCGCCGGAGACGCCTTCGACCGAGCGATAATGGGTATCGAGGCTCTTGATCACGACCTGGCGCTGATCGCAGATGGCATCGACAAGCAGCGCGGCGCGCCCGGCGCCTTCGGTCTCGACCACGATCAGCACGCCTTCATGCGCCTGCTCGATGGCGCCCTGCGCCCCGACGGCGGCGTGGAGCGGGAGCACCGGGATGAACTTGCCGCGCACATTGATCATCGCGCGGTGCGCACCGAGGCCCTGCACTTCCTCCTTGGTGGGGCGGAGGCTTTCGACGACGTTGGCGAGCGGCACAACGAGGGTCTGATCGCCCACATTGACGACCATGCCGTCCGAGATCGCGAGGGTAAGCGGCAAGGTCAGCGTGAAGGTGGTGCCGGTGCCGGGTTCGCTGTCGATGGTGATGCGGCCGCCGAGCTCCTTCACGTTCTGGCGGACGACATCCATGCCGACGCCGCGGCCGGAGATGTTCGAGACCTGCTGCGCGGTGGAGAAGCCGGGCGCGAAGATCAGGTGGTCGATCTCCTCCTTCGAGAGCTGCGCATCGGCTGCGATCAGGCCCTTCTCGACGGCCTTGGCAAAGACGCGGTCGCGGTTGATGCCCGCGCCATCGTCGGCAATGCGGATGAGGATGCGGCCCGAGCGGTGTTCTGCGGAAAGGGTCAGCGTGCCTTCGGCGGGCTTGCCCGCGGCAATGCGCGTCTCGGCGCTTTCGATGCCGTGGTCGACGGCATTGCGGATGAGGTGGGTGAGCGGTTCGCCGAGGCGCTCGATCACGGTCTTGTCGAGTTCGGTGCTCTCGCCCGAGACTTCGAGGCGGACGTGCTTGCCGGTGGTGGCGGTGAGTTCGCGCAGGATGCGGGGCACGCGACTGAAGACGGAGCCGATCGGCTGGGCGCGGATCGACATCGCCGATTCCTGGATGTCGCGCGTCAGGCCTTCGAGGATCGTGAGCTCTTCCTTCACCGCGAGGCCATCGCCGGCGAGGCGCTGCGCCATCATCGCCTGCGCGATGACGAGCTCGCCCACCGCGTCGATCAGCTTGTCGAGCTTGCCGAGTTCGATGCGGATCGACTGGCCGAGCGCGGGGGGCGCGGGTGGAGCGTTGGTGGGGGCTGGCGCAGCAGCAGCGGCCGCGGGAGAGGGGGCAGCCGGCGCGGCGACGGGCACGGGGACAGGTGCGGGGCGAACGGTCGGCATCGGCGCATCGCTACCCACGGCAAGGCCGCAGTCGTCGCCAACGAACTCGAAGATCTCGCGCGCGCTGGCTTCGCTGACATCGGCCTCAAGCGAAAACGTCCAGCCGAGATAGCCGGTGCCTGGATCAAGCGTATCGAGCGGGGGGACGCTGCCGCAATCGCACTCGATGCAGCGCGCGCCGAGCGCGGTCAGTTCGCGCAGCAGCAGCAGCGGCTCGCCGCCGTTGCGCATGGCGCCGGCGTGGGGACGGACCTTGAGCAGCCAGGCAGGAGCGGGAGCGGGGGCGGGTTCAGGCTCGGGCGCTCCCATTGCGCCGGTGATGTCGTCGAGCATGGCATCGAAATCGAACGGATCGCTGCCTCCTTCTTCCTCCACGGCGGGAGCGACCGGAGCAGCGGCGACCGGGGCGGGTGCGGGTGCGGCCGGAGCGGGTGCGGCCCCTGCATTGGCAGCCTGCGCGGCCGTCAACTCGGCGAGCAGGCCCACGTCATCGGGCACCTCGCCAAGGCCGCGCGCGGCGCCAACGTGATCGCTCAGCGTATCAAGCGCGCGCAGGAGGAGATCGACGAGCGGTTCGGTGATCGGCACCGCGCCTTCACGCACATCCGACAGCAGCGTTTCGAACGTATGGGTGAAGGCCTGCAGCGCGACATAGCCGAAGGCGCCCGCGCCACCCTTGATCGAGTGGACCGCGCGGAACACGGCGTTGACGGTGTCGCTGTCCTGCGTGCCGGCCTTGCAGGCGGCGAGCCCGCTTTCGGCGGCCGCCAGCGATTCCTCGCATTCGGCGAAGAAGATGGCCTGGATTTCCTCGGCGTTCATGCCGCCACTCCGTCGAAGAGTTCCGCTTCAAGGCCGAGCTGGCGGGCCGTTTCGCGCAAGTGGTCGGAAGGCTCGATCACCGCGCCATCGCCGGTGCGGCGCGCGCTGACGAGGAGCTGGAGCATGGCCTGCCCGATCTGCGTGCAATCGCGCGCATTGATATGGAGCACGCCCGAACCGATGCCTGCGACCATTTCGGGCAGGAGGGCCTCGGCTGCGGCGCGGTCGCACCGGGGGGGCAGGGTGATCGTCGGCATAGAGGCGGGTTCCCTCGCTGGCCCCCGCATCCGGAGGCACGCTTTCCCGCTTGGCTTAGGCTGCAAGCGGCAAAGGTCGCCTTGCCCGGGCCTTACGGTGAGATACTTAACGCCGCGAGGAGGAATTGCAGGGAGGCCGGGGCGTATCACGCGCTGAAGCAGCGCCTTCAGGTGGCGCAACAACAGGAAGGTCAGCCTCCCCATGCACGAAGCCCGGGTCCTCGTGGTCGATGATTCCGCCGCGATGCGCGCGCTCTTTTCCGATATCCTCGACGAGGCGAAGAACGTCCGCGTGGTGGGCGTTGCGGCCAATGCCGGCGCCGCGCGCGAACAGATCGCCGAACTGAAGCCCAATGTGATCACGCTCGACGTGGAAATGCCGGGCATGAGCGGGATCGAGTTCCTCGCCGAGATCATGGAAACCAATCCGCTGCCGGTGGTAATGCTCTCCAGTCTGACGCAGGCGGGCACCGAAACCTCGCTCAAGGCCTATGAACTGGGCGCAGTGGAATGCTTCCCCAAGCCGCTCAAGGCGACGCCGGAGCAGTTCAGCAAGACGGTCGGCAAACTTGGCAAGATCGTGCTCGCCGCCGCCAACAGCAACGTGCACGACCGCAAGGCGCGCGCCGAGCACAAGGGCGCGGCTGACGTACCCTTCGCATGGAACGGCCATATCGCGGCATTCAGCGCCTCGATGGGCGGAATCGACGCGCTGACAACGATCCTGAGCGGCTTTCCCGCCAATTGCCCCCCGACCGTGGTGTGCCTGCAGGCCGAACCGATGGTGGTCGAAACCTTCATCAAGCGGCTCGACACCGATCTCAAGTGCAACGTGCGCGCAGCGAAGGACGGCGCGAACCTCACCTCCGGCACGATCCACATCGCCGCCGATCCCGATCGCCACGTGGTGGTCGAACCCGGCCAGCCGGCGCGCATCCGCCTGATGGAGCGCGATCCGGTCGACGGCGCGCGGCCCTCCGCCAACCTCCTGTTCGGCTCGATCGCGCGCGGCGCGGTGCCGGCGGTGGGCGCGGTGCTGACCGGCATGGGCACCGATGGTGCGCGCGGGCTCAAGCTGATGCGCGACGCCGGGCAGGACACCCTTGTGCAGGACCGCGCGACCGCGATGGTTGCCGAAGCCCCCAGCGCCGCCATCGAAGCCGGCGCCGCCGCACGCGAAGTCGGCCTCGCCGATCTGGGCGCTGCCGTGCTCAAGGCCTGCGCGATCGGCTGATTGCGAGCGTTCATTTCTCCCCGGGCGACAGACCCCCGGAGCGCCCCTTGGCCCGCCTTCGCCTTGTGCGATGGCGGGCCGTTTTCCTATCGTGGACGGAGTGGTTCCCCCACATGTGACCTGCTCTATAAGGCAGGTTTGAACAAACGAAAGTTATTGAATTATGCCGCGACTGTCTTTGTTTTGTAACTAACTAAAGTCAGTTGCACTCCCGTCGAAGGTTCAGGGCCGCCATGAAGGCGTCGCCCTGTGTCCGTTCCAGGGAGGAATACGCGAATGAATACCCGCAAGCTTTGGACGCTGATGCTGGCCGCTTCCGGTCTGGCGTTGGCCAGCTCTGCCCATGCCGCTGAAACCGCGCCTGCGGTGCCCGCTGCCGATGCTCCTGCGCCGGATGCGGCAGCTGGCGGCGACAATTCCGGGCTGACCGAAATCGTGGTCACCGCCACCAAGCGGGAGACCAATCTGCAGAAGACGCCGATCTCGATCTCGGTGATCGGCGCGGACATTGTCGAGAAGCGCCATGTCCAGAGCCTGATCGATCTTGCCGACGGCGGCGTCCCCTCGCTGCGTGTCGCCACGTTCGAGGCGCGCCAGTCGGCGCTCACCGTGGGCATCCGCGGCATCGTGCCGTTCGACCAGAACCAGGTCGCGCGCGAGCCGGGCGTCGGCGTCTATATCGACGGCGTCTATCTCGGCCGCTCGCAGGGCCTCAACGCTTCGCTGTTCGACGTCGAGCGCATCGAAGTTCTGCGCGGGCCGCAGGGCACGCTGTTCGGCCGCAACACCGAAGGCGGCGCACTGAGCATCGTGACCAAGGCGCCGACTGGCGAGTTTGGCGGTCGGGTCGAGGCGGGCGTGGGCAACTACGGCTCGTACAATGGTGCGTTCCACATCAACCTGCCGGCTTTCGCCAACTTCGCGATCAAGGTCGACGGGCTGATCGACCATCAGGACGCGACCACGAAGAACCCGGCGAGCGGGCAATATGGCTGGAACTACCACAACCGCGTCGGCGGGCGCGTGACCGGGCGATGGACGCCGCTCGACGGACTGACGGTCGATCTGACCTACGATCAGGCGAAGGACGAAAACACCCCGTTCTACAGCCAGCTGATCAACTACAACCCCAACGGCTATGACGTCGGCACCTTCGTCGGCGGCAAGCTGGTGTGCCCCGGCGCGGGCCCGTGCATCGCGCCCAAGGCGCCGATCGTGCAGGTTTCGGGCAACAACCGCATGGATGTGGCCGATCTCGGCGTGATCCAGCAGCCGAGCGTGGACAAGACCCACGGCTTCAGCGCCAACATCAAGTACAAGCTGACGCCCGATCTCGAGCTGCGCTCGATCACCGCGTGGCGCGGGGTCGAAACGCACCAGTGGGATGGTTCGGCGGGCGCGCACCGCAGCACGTTCTCGCCCAACGGGCAGTTCGGGCGCTACAGCCTGTCCGAGCTCTACCAGCACCAGTTCAGCCAGGAGCTGCAGCTGGTCGGCAGCATTCCGCAGATCGATTTCGTGCTCGGCGGCTACTACTTCAATGAGCATGTGAACGAGCGCGCTGCTACGCCGAACCCGATGCAGTGGAATGCGGACGGCACCGGCTATACCTTCGTTAATCAGGTGCCCGCCAATCCCACCGGGCCGATCACGTCGAGCAATCAGGGCTGGGATCGCCGCTATTGGTACATCCAGCGCGACAGCGAGGCGGTGGGCAAAAGCTACGGCGCCTTCGGCCAGGCAACTTGGACGCCGGCCTTCCTTGACGTGCTGCACCTGACCGTGGGCGGGCGCTACACGCACGAAAGCCGCAAGGGCGCGCTGACGGTGATCAACAATGCGCCGTTTACCGGCGGCGTGCTCGATTACCGCAACAGCCGCTTCGACCCGATGGTGACGCTGGCATGGGATGCGGCGGACGGGATCAACCTCTACGCCAAGTATTCGACCGGCTTCCGCGCGGGCGGCGCCAACTCGCGCTCGGGCTCGTTCCGCCAGTTCGCGCCGGAAGCGGTGAAGGCCTATGAAATCGGCGCCAAGACCGACTTCTTCGACCACCACGTGCGGCTGAACCTCGCGGGCTACATCATGGACCGAAAGGGAACGCAGATCGACTTCGACTATGTCGATACCAACCGCTTCCTTGCCGACGGCGTGACGCCCAACCCGTTCTTCAACCGCCACACCGAGGAGACCGCCAACGCGCCCGGCAATTCGCCGATCCGCGGTTTCGAGGCGGAGCTCACCGTCAAGCCCGTCACCGGCCTGACGCTGGGGGCAAGCTATGCCTATACCGACGTGAAAATCCCGGCGACGCCGAACCCGCTGGCAGGGCCGCTTTTCGGCATTCCCTATCAGGTGTTCACCGTGTTCACCCCGAAGAATGCCGCCTCGGGCTCGCTTGATTATGAACTGCCGGTCGGGGGCAATGGCATGTCGGTGCTGCTGCATCTGGATGCGAACTATTCGGACCCGACCTACAGCTTCCAGAACGAGAATGTGCTGACGGAATCGGCCTTCATCGTGAACGCGCGGCTGGCGCTGGCGGACATTCCGCTGACGAGTGGCGGCACCAAGGCGATGCTCAGTGTGTGGGCGCGCAACCTCTTCAACGAGGCGCATATCTACCGCCGCTCGAACGCCAACAGCGTGCCGACCGTGAACAACGACGGTTCGCTCAACTATTCCGGCGTGCTGGGCGACTACGGCAACTTCAATCCGCCGCGCACCTTCGGCGTGCAGGCGACGGTCAACTTCTGAGCCGCCGCAACAGGACATAAGAAGCGCAGAAATCCCCCCCTTCGCTCTGCGCGCTTGGCTGGTGGAGGAGTCTTGGGGCTCCTCCGCCTTTTTTGCTCCAGGGTTATGTCGCGTTAGTTAAGGCGACTCCGCCGAGTCCGAGCCAGCGGGCCATGCGTTCGAGTTCAGCGGCAAGGCGGGGCATGGTTTCGGCAGGTGCGCAGGGTTCCAGTGTGACTTGCTGCACCCGCAGCACACCTGCGGCGCGGTCTGCCTTGAGGTCGACACGGGCGACGAGCGCTTCGTCCATCAGAAACGGCAGTACATAGTAGCCGTGAGTGCGCTTGTGCTGGGGTACGTAGATCTCGATCCGGTACCGGAAGCAGAACAGGCGCTCGGTGCGGTTCCGTTCCCAGATCAGCGGATCGAACGGGGCGAGCAGCGCTTCGCCCTGCACCCGGCGAGGTAGGCGGGCGTCGCGGTGCAGCCAGGCTTGCTGGCTCCAGCCCTCGACCCGAACTGGGATGAGGACGCCGTCCTCGACAAGTGCGGGTACTGCATGATCAGCTTCATCGGGACGAAGGCGGAAGTAATCACGCAGGTCTGCCAGTGTGGCGACGCCGAGCGCGGCCGCGCTGCGTGCGACAAGTTCGCGCTGGGCTCTGGCGACATCCGGCGTGGGCAGCGCGAGAATCGCGGCGGGGAGGACGCGCTCCGGCAGGTCGTAGACCCGCGAGAAGCTGCCGCGCCGGGTGGCGGTTGTGATCTTGCCTGCCCAGAACAGCCATTCGAGCGCGTGCTTGGTTTGGCTCCATTCCCACCAGCCGCTCTTGCTGGCGCCATTCTCAAAGTCGGCGGCGGCGAGGGGACCCTCAGTGGCGATGCGCTGCAACACTTCGCGGGCAACATGGTTATCCTCGTCCGCGAACCGGCGGAGCGATCCGTAGCCGGTTTCGCCGCGTTCGGCCCGCGCCATGCGCCAACGCAGCAGCGGGTGGAGATCCAGCGGAAGGAGCGAAGCCTCGTGCGCCCAGTATTCGAAGATGCGTCTATGCCGCCGCGCGCCCCAAGCTGCCTGCTCGAGCGCGGTGCGGTCATAGGTGCCCAACCGCGAAAAGGCCGGTAGGTAATGGGCGCGCGCAAGGACGTTTACGCTGTCGATCTGGAACAGGCCGAGCCTGTCATGCTCGCGGCGAAGGTGGCTTGCGCTGCTGCGCTCAGGGCGGCGCTGGGCAAAACCTTGAGCGGCGAGCGCAATGCGCCGAGCCTCGCGCAGCGAAATATCCTCAGCCATAGGGGTAACTTTGGCCGGGGCGCTGCGCGCAAGTCAATCGTAGTCGGCTGGAATTACCCCGTGGCTGTTCCCAGCATCGCCTCGCGGATGTCGAGCAGATCGGTGCGGATCGTTTCCAGCTGCCGTGCATCAAAACGCAGCGCGTTGTCGAGGATCGTGCGGCGCGCGGCCTGATAGAGCTGGAGCAGCGGGCCGCCGACGGGGTTCGCGCTGTCCACGCCGAGTTCGAGCGCGGTGATCGCCGCGACGGCGCGGGTGAGCGCGGCGCTCTTGGCGGCATTGTCGCCGTGCTCCTGCGCATAGATCGCGCGGCCCAGCGAGCCGGCGGCCTGTTCGAGGCACAGCGCGACGAGCTGGAGCGAGCTTGCACCCTTGACGCGCGCATCGAAATCGACGCGGCGGTAGGTCTCTCCGGGATCGCGGCGCAGCAGCATCAGTTGTTGTTCTTTCCGTTCCAGGCGTCGATCTGGGCCTGCAGGAAGGACAGGGTCGATTTCGAGCCGGTGATATTGGTATCAAGCTTGGCGAAGCGGGTGACGAGGCGCTGGCGCAGGTCTTCCTGCTTGGTCTCGATCGTGCTCTTCTGCGTGCCGAGCGTGGTCTGCAGCTTGGTCAGCCGGGCGATCGAGCCGCCGAGCGAGGACGCATCGCTGGTCGAACCGACCGTGCGCGCAAGTTTGTCGAACGTGGCGTAGACACCGTAGAGACCATTGGTGAACATTGCGCCGGTGCCGATCGGATCGCGCTTGATCGTCGCGGCGAGGCGATCGGTATCGAGGCTGAAGCTGCCGTCGCGGTTGGTCTTGAGGCCGAGGTCGGCGAGCGTTGTTGGGGCGCCGGTGGTGTTGGCGGGCATGACCTGCGCACTGGCCAGCGTGGTGAGCTGGCGGCGCAGCGTACGCGCTCCGGGATCGTTGCTCAGGACGCCGCTGGTGGGATCGGTATCCTTGTTGAGTTCCGACACCATCTCGTTGAGCGCGGACGTGAGGTCCTGCATCGCGCTGGTGATGGCCGCGCCCGGATCGCTGTAGCTGATCGTGGTGGGCGCGCCGGGATTGGTGCCGGTAAGCTTGAGCGAAAGACCGGGGGCGACGTCGCTGATCGTGTTCGTTTTCGAAGTGCGGGATACGCCGTCGAGCAGGAACGCCGCGTCGGTGGCCGGGGTCTTGAGCCGCGAAAGGTTCGTGGCCGGGTTCCATGCCAGCGCCGAAAGGCCGGGGTTCAGGGGATCTTCCGTCGCCTCGAGCACGAAGCCGTTTGCCGCGCCGTCTTCGCCCTTGAGCACGAGCTGCGGGCCACTGGCGCCTGCCGCGACGTAGGCGGTGACGCCTGCGCCCTTGGCGTTGATGGCGCTGGCGATATCGCCGAGCGTGGCGGTGCTGGAAACCGTGATGTCGACCTGCGCGCGCGATGCGTCGGCGGTGAATGTGCTGCCGGAAACGGTGCCGAAGCGCAGCGTCAGCGTGCCTGCGCCGATAGGGGTGGTCTCGCTGGCGAGCGCGGGGGAGACCAGCGTCTGCGCCTTGGCGAGCGCGGTGACTTCGAGCGTCGTCGTGCCGCGCCCGGTGGCCGCGCCCTTGCTGACCTGGGCCACGCTGGCATTGGCGATCTGCGGTGTCGCGGCGAGATCCCCGGTGCGCACGCGGTCGCCGAGCGAGGACGCGAGGCTCGTGATCATGCTCCTGAGCGTAGACGCGGAGGAGATCTGGCTGGTGATCTTGTCCGTCTTGGCCGTGATCTGATCGAGCCGTGCCGCATATTGCGCGGCGGCCAGCTGTTCCGCCAGTTGCGACATGTTGATGCCGCTGCCCGCGCCGAGCGTGGACACCAGGTTGGCGGTGGCCGAAGTCGAGGAGGTGGCGGACGTGGTGGGCATGCTTTCCAGAACGGTCGATGTGAGGCGGGCTTAAGCGGCTTCGGGACGGCCTTCGGGGTCGAAACGCAGTTCCAGCGGAACGTCGACCTGCGGCTGCGGCGGCGTATCGCCGCGCTTCAGCGCAAGGACGAAAGCGAGCACGGCGGCGACGGCGGCGTAGAGCTCCTCGCGGATCATCTGGTTCTCGCGCGTGGTGAAGTAGACCGAGCGGGCGAGCGCGGGGGACGAGAGCATGGGAACGGCCATTTCCGCCGCCATCTCGCGCATCGCCAGCGCCTTCTCGCCGCGCCCCTTGGCGAGCACGACCGGGGCGGGGGCCTTCTCCGGATCGTAGGCAAGAGCGACGCTGAAGTGGGTCGGGTTGGTGATGACGAACTGGGCCTCCTTCATCGCCGAGGCGAGCCCGCCCATCGCGATCTGGCGCTGGCGCTGGCGGATTGCCGCCTTGCGTTCGGGCGAGCCTTCGCTTTCCTTGCTCTCGTCCTTGAGGTCTTGCAGCGACATGCGCAGACGCATCATGCGGCGCAGGTACTGCACCGGATAATCGACCAGCGCGATGATGACGAGCCCGCCGCCGAGCGCATAGAGCAGGGCGAGCAGGGTGTCCCAGCTGTAGGCCAGTTGCCCGCGAAGCTCTCCGCTGCCGAGGCCGACGATCGCGGGGAGGCGGCCCTTGACCCAGATATAGGCGATCGTGCCGAGCAGCAGGAGCTTGGCGAGGCCTTTGCCGAGCTCGATCCAGCCTTGCGGGCCGAACATGCGCTTGAGGCCGGACAGCGGATTGAGGCGCGAGGCCTTGGGCGCGAGATTGCCGCCGACCCAGCGGCCCTCGCCGAGGCCGAGCTGCGAGATGAGGGCAGCACCCATGAGCACTGCGCCCAGCGTGAGCACCGGCGGCAGTGCGGTGATGAGGGCCGCGGTGATCAGCGGCGTGGCGTCGAAATGATCGAGGCTGGCGCGGTCCCACGTGAGGCCGGTACGTGCCGTGCGGCTCATGCTGTCGAGCAGCCACGGACCCGCGAACTGCAGCCATGCCGCGCTGGCGAGCACGCCGACCGCGATGCCGAGTTCGCGCGGGCGCAGCACGTCGCCGTTCTTGGCGGCATCTTTGCGGCGTTTCTCGGTTGGGGCGAATGTCTTTTCGCCCGGTGTTTCCTCAGCCATTCTTTGGCCCCACTAGCTGCGCTGCCTGCGAAACGGCGGTGAGCGAGAGGTCGCTGAGCTTGTCGGTGAGCAGTGGTGCAGTCAGGATCAGCGCGGCGATACCGGCAAGGACGCCGGCAGGCAGGCCCAGCGCGAGAAGATTGAGGCTGGGCGCCGAGCGGCTGATCACGCCGGTCATCAGCTGTACGAGGAGAAGCAGGAGGGTAACGGGCAGCGCGATGGCGAGCGCGGCCGTCACCATCTGCGTCCCGAAGCTGGCGACCAGCAACATGCGGTCAGGCGTGAACCACGCGGAGCCGGGCGGGAAGGTCTCGTAGCTCTGCACGATCAGAGCAAACCACGTGAGGTGTGCGCCGAGGCCGAGGAACAGCACGGTAAGGAGGACCGAGAAGTACTGTCCCATGACCGGCGAATGGGCGCCGCTGACGGGGTCTGCGGTGGCGGCGATGCTCATGCCCATCGAGCCGCCGATCACTTCGGCAGCCATCAGCGGTGCGGCGAAGCTCCACTGGAGAACGAAGCCGAGCGAGAGGCCGATGAGGATCTCCTGCGCAGTAATGAGCAGGCCGGACAGCGTGAACAGGGCGGTCGGCGCGGCGACCGGAGTCCAGGCGCAGATCATCACCGCGACGGCTCCGGCAAGGCAGACCCGCAGTTGCATCGGCACCGAATTGGCGCCGAACAAGGGGGCGGCAAAGAGCGCCGCACCGATCCGCGTCATCACGAAGATCATGCGCCAGAACTCCGCTTCCAGCGCGCCGAAACCGAAGTGGAGGGCGATCATGAGGGGCAGACAACCTTCGTCACCCCGGGCTTGACCCGGGGTCCCGCTTCTTCCGGCTGGCGCGGCGCATGCGGCCAGCGGGACCCCGGATCAAGTCCGGGGTGACGGGGTAGAGTGGTGATCGCGCGGCACATCTGCCTCACTTCCCCGTCTGCGCGATCTGGGCGAAGATATCGACGAGGAAATCGCCGATCAGCCCCATCATCGCGCTGCCCAGCAGCACCAGCACAAGCGCGATGGTGGCAAGCTTGGGGACGAAGGTGAGCGTCTGTTCGTTGATCGAGGTTGCGGCCTGCACCACGCCGACGACGAGGCCGACGGCAAGGCTGGCAAGCAGCACCGGGGCGGCGACCAGCGCCGTGACCCAGAGCATGCGATCGGCGAGGGCGAGCAGGGCGGAGGTATCGTTCATCAGACTTCGATCTCGCGTTTGCCAAACTGCCGCCCGTCCTGTGCTTGTCGAAGGACTGCTTTTTTCTTCGCTGCTTGCGCTGCGGCCAAAGAAGAGGACGGCCCTTCGACAAGCTCAGGGTGGGCGGGATTCGGGGATTGCATAACGGGCACTATCCGAAGCTCGCCGCGAGGCTGCCCATGAGAAGGGCCCAGCCGTCCACGAGAACGAAGAGCAGAAGCTTGAAGGGGAGGGAAACAACGGTGGGTGACATCATCATCATGCCCAGGCTCATCAGGACCGAGGAGACGACGAGGTCGATGACGAGGAACGGCAGGAACAGCATGAAGCCGATCTGGAACGCGGTCTTGAGCTCGCTGGTGACGAAGGCGGGGAGGAGGATCGAGAAGGGCACGTCAGCGGTGCGGGCAAACTTGGGCGCCTTGGCCATGGTCGCGAACATCTGGAGATCGTGCTCGCGCGTCTGGCGGATCATGAAGGCGTGGAACTCGGTGCCCGCGTTGCCGATGGCCTGCTCGGCGTTGATCGTTCCGGCGGAATAGGGCGCGATGGCATTGGCGTTCACCTTGTCGAGCGTGGGGGCCATGATGAACAGCGACAGGAACAGCGAAAGACCGATCAGCACCTGATTGGGCGGCGATTGCTGGAGGCCAAGCGCCTGCCGCAGGATCGCCAGCACCACGAGGATGCGGGTGAAGCTCGTCATCATCAGCACGAGGCTGGGAAGGATCGTGAGCAGCCCCATGATGAGGAGCAGCTGGAGCGACAGCGAGAGGCTGCCGTTCGACTGGGCACCGGCGATCTGGCCGAAGGCGCGGTCCAGAGCGCCGGGTATCGCTGTCCCGGTAGGCTGAGCGGCTGGCGCCAGATCGGCGGCGTGGGCGGGCAATGCGAACGCCAGCGCCATGATGGCGGCGAGTGCGAGGACAGGCTTCAATTTCACCGGATCAGTCCTCGCCGCCCGCGCGCGCGGGCACTTCAGCGAGGCGGATGAGCCCCTGCTTGGTGGCCGAGACGAGGATCTCGCGGCCGCGGAATTCAAGCACCGCAATGCGCTGACCAGGCCCGAGCCACTGCGTCTCGATGATCTTCACCGACTTGGTGCCACCGTTCGGGCTGAAGCGCTGCTCCATGCGGCGTGCGAACTTGAGGCTGGCCCAGGCGAGACCGGCGATCAGCGGCAGGACGACCGCGAGCTTGAGGAGGTACCAGAGCATCAGGCCTGCCCGTCCTGCCCGACGAGCTCGACGATCCTCAGGCCGAAGCGCTCGCCCTGCGCAACGACTTCACCCCGCGCGATCAGCTTGCCGTTGACCATCACGTCGAGCAGCTCGTCGGTCAGCCGGTCGAGCGTGACGACGCTTTCCTCGGTGAGCGAAAGCACGTCCTTGAGCTTCATTTCGGTGCGGCCAAGCTCGACGGTGAGGCGAACGTCGACGTCCTTGAGGAAATCGAGGCCGCGGGTCTGGAAGGTCATGGGTCTGTCCTGAAAGAGGCCGCCGGGTCAGGCGAGCTGGGTGAGCTGGAGGGCAACGCGGTCGTCGACAGCGCCAACGGTGCCGAGACCGACAAGGCTCTCGCCGATGCGCAGGGGCACATTGCGTGCGACCGGCACGGCGAGGACCTGTCCGACTTCGAGCGCCGAAAGCGTGGCGAGCGGGAGCGGCACGTCGACGAGCACGGCGCGCAGGGTGAGCGGCATGTCTGCGAACGGCGGTTCGCGCGGGTCTGCGGGCGTTGCCGCGCGGACCGGCTTGGACGCGGGGCGGGCGGCGCCGGTCAGATCAACGAGTGCAGCCATCGGGAAGCCGAGGCGCAAGGTCCATGCGGGCCGCGCGCCTTCACGGATCGTGAAGGTGAGGACGGCGAGCGCGGTATCCTCGGTCATGGCGGCGAGTTCGGCCATCGAGGCGGCGCGGCGCAGCACGCGGATCGGGCCTTCGAGGCCAAGCGCGGCGGCCAGCGGCGGGCCGACCAGCATCTCGATGCGCTGAACCATGAGCTCGGCGGAGAGCGGCAGCTCGCGCGGGAGCGGGGATGGCGCTTCGCCCGGGCCGCCGAACGCGCGGTCAAGCAGGCGCAGCACGGTCTCGCCCTCCACGCAGGCCAGCAGCGGCTGGGCATCGGCAATGGCGGCAAGCAGGCTGATGGAAACAAGGCCAGGAGGGGCAAACGCACCGACAGTCAATTCCGCTGGCGCGCTGCATTCCACCATCGCCGCCTCGCCGCCATGGACCGGTGCGAGCGCGAGGCGCAGCTTGCGCGCCAGTTGCTCGCCGGCACGCGCGAGCACCGGCAGCAGTTCGGCCGCGGTGGGTGCCGGGCGGAGCAGCGCCGCGCTGTGGCGGGCGAGCGGCCGCTGGGCAACGAGAGGGCGTTCGGGCTTCATCAGCGCTTACTGGACGATGAAGGTCTTGAAATAGACGGCGTCGACCCCGCCGAAGCCTTCGGTATCGGTGAGAACCTTGTTGATCGTCGCGACGAGGCGCTTCTGCAGGCGGGTCTTGCCCTCGGCGGACTGGACTTCCTCTCCCGGCGTGTCGGCGATGGTGGTGAGCAGAGCCGAGCGGATGGCCAGTTCGTGCTTCTGCAGCCACAGGATCACGCGGTAATCGCGGTGCGTCGAGCAGGCGAGGCTGACTTGCACCAGCAAGTCCGAGTCCTTGAGATTCGAGGTGAAGTCGTCGGTGAAGCTGAAATAGGCCGTCCGGTATTCGCTGCCGCCTTCGCCATCGACTTCGTGGCCGCCGCCGCCTTCGCCGCCGTGCTCGCCTTCCTTGGCGACCGGTGCATAGGGGTCTTCCTCGCCCTTGCGGATCAGCTTGGGGTTCTTGTCCTCATGCTCTGCGCCATGGCCGCCACCGCCGATGATCCCGGCCGCGACAAGGCCATAGGCCCCGCCGCCACCCGCGCCGAGCAACGCGACGACGGCGCCGATCTTGAGCAACATGCCACCACCCTTCTTCTTGGGCTTGGCGTCCTTGTCCTTCTTCTCGCTCATCAGGGGTCCTCAGGAACAGGCGTGAAAGGGATCAGGCGAAGATGCCGCCGCCGCGCTCGGTGCGCGGGGTGGGCGATCCTGCCGGGTTGGCGATGGGGCGCTGAGCCGCCGAGGGCTGACGCTGCTGACTGGACGGGTTGCCGGACTGGCCGTTGCCCTGTGCGGCATTCTGCTCGGCAGACGCGGCCCGTTGCTCGGCCACCGGCGTGCGCGCGGGCTCGGCCACGGCAGCAGCGTGCGCGGCGGCAACGGCAGGCGCAAAGGCGGGGTCAGGGCTTGCCATGGCGACCGAAAGGCCGCTGGCGTCGCTTTCGATCCGCAGCGACACGCGGCCGAACTCGCCGTGGCGCAGCGCGACGGCCACGGGGCCGCTCTGTTCGGCGCCATCGCGCGCGCGGGCGATGGAATCGACGAGCTGGTCGAAGCTGAGCGGCTGCGGCGCGGATGCGGTCGTTGTCGCTGCAGGAGTAGCGGCGAGGGGAGTGGTCGCAGGCTGGGCGAGCGCCAATGCGCCCGCGGTATCAGGCAGAATGGCGGACTTTGCGGCGGGAAGCGCTGCTTCGCTTTCAACGCGCAATTTGCGCGTGCCCGGCCGCTCAGGTGCGCCGGTCAGCGTCGCCAGCGTCGAGGGCTGCGCGCGGGCGACAGCTTCGGTCGGCGCCGGCTGTGTTTGCAGCGCCGCGTTGGCGTCCGGCTGTGCGCCCTCGCCCGCGAAGGTGGAAGCATCGCGTTCGAGAACAAGATTGGCAACGGCTAGTGCCGCCGGCTGCGCTGCTTGCGGAGTGGTTGGTACTGCCACGCTCTGCGCCACCTCGGTCGGGCGCTGAGCACCAGGAGATGCTACCTCCGCTGTCTGTCCGGTCTGAGTAGCTGAGGGACCTGTCGTATTTGCGGGCGAAGCCCGCGTGGGAGACGGCAGCAAAGGACCGAGCGGCAGCCCGATAGGCAGGTTCAGCGCCGTTTCAGGGCCATCGGCGGTGGCATCTGCCTTCGGTTGCTCACCCGCCGTCGCCCCTTCTGAAGTGTCGCCTGCCTGGCCGTCCGCGCCGAGCAGCAAACGGAAGGCGGCAAGCGGGGCGGCAAGGTTTTGCCGGGTTGCCGGCACCGCTTTGCCGGGTTCTTGTGTCGGCGTTGCCACATCGGCCGGTGCCCCGGGCGAGATTGTGGACGTTGAAGCGTGTGCAGGCCGGGATGCGGGGGGGCGCTCGCCTTCACTGGCGGGCGGAGCTTCTTGCGCGAGATGCGCCGCAAATCCGGATGATCCGCCCTGTGTACCGCCCGTATTCCAAGCCGCCGGCGCGGGCTCCCGGCTTGCCGGACGGACGTCTGCGCGGGGGATCTGAATGGGAGCGGGCGCAGTCATTGCAGAGTACGGTCCTTGGCAAGCGAGTTTGGTTAACGACCTCTATTCAAGAGCCGTGCCAACTTGCCCTGCTGGCTTTGCCGGATGCGCATTTTCTGCGGCTTTGCGGGCGATGCGCTGGCGAGCGGCCTCGATGCGATCATCGACAGCGGCACGGCGGCGCTCGGCTTCGGCGGCTTCGGCGGCACGAGTGTCGGCGGCCTCGCGCGCGCGGGCGAGATCGGCAGCGGTCTGGTCCGCAATGCGGGTGAGGCCTGCCACAAACCGCTGTGACTGCCTGAGGTCTGCCCCGGTGGTGGCATCGCGGCGGAGGCGATAGGCATCGATCAACGCGGCCGTACGCGCCTGGAGATTGGTGACTTGCGCCAGTGCCGCTTCCGCCCGCGCCGCTTCCGCCAGCGCGCTCTGGCGGGCGATGCTGCGCAGCCGTTCGAGGCGGCGCAGGCGTTTGAGCTTGGCCTTCTCGGCGCTCATGCAGCCATCAGTTCGGCGAGTTCAGCAATGCTGCGGTCCATGGGGATCACTTCGCGCTGCGATTGGCTGAGGAACTGGGTGAGCGCGCCGTGCATGGCGATGGCGCGGTCGAGCTGCGGATCGGCCCCGGCGCGGTAGGCGCCCATGAGGACAAGATCGCGGTTGGCTTCGTAATTGGCGATCAGGGCGCGGAAGGCGCGGGCGTCGGTCTGGTGGAGCGGATCGACGATGTCGTTCATCACGCGGCTGAGCGAGGCGGCGATGTCGATGGCCGGATACTGGCCGCGCTGGGCGAGATCGCGGCTGAGCACGATATGGCCATCTAGAATCGCGCGGGCCGTATCGACGACGGGGTCATCCTGGTTGTCGCCATCAGCAAGCACGGTGTAGAGCCCGGTCACCGAACCGCCGCTGGCCGCCGAATTGCCCGCGCGTTCGACCAGCTTGGTGATCGTGGCGAGGGCCGACGGGGGATAACCGCGCGCGGCGCCGGGTTCGCCAAGCAGCAGCGCGATCTCTCGGCCTGCATGGGCGACGCGGGTGAGGCTGTCCATGATCAGCAGCACCTGATGCCCGGCGGCGCGGAAATATTCGGCCATCGATGTCGCCAGCATCGCGCCGCGGATGCGCAAGTTGGGCGCGTGATCGGCAGGGACCGCAACGACCACGGAGCGCGCGCGGCGGGGGCCGGACATGTGCTTCTCGACGAAATCGCTGACCTCGCGTGCACGTTCGCCGATCAGGCCGACCACGACGATCTCGGCTTCGGTGCCGTGCGCGATCATGTCGAGCAGGACGGACTTGCCGACGCCCGAGCCCGCCATCACGCCGATCCGCTGGCCGACGCCGAAGGTGGTGAGCGCGTTGAGCGCGCGGACGCCGACATCGAACGGTTCGCGCACCGGGGCGCGGTCGAGCGCGGAGCCGCGAATACCGCCGGAAGGCCATTCGGCGCGGGCGGCGATGGGCGGGCCGCCGTCGATGGGCAGGCCCTCGCCATCGACGGCGCGGCCGAGGAAGGCTTCGCCGACGGGGAGCATCCCGGGCTTGCCTTCGGGCCGCACACGCGCGCCGGGGCGGAGCAGGACGGTATCGCCGAGCAGCATCATCAGCATGCGCCCGGCGCGAAAGCCGATGGTTTCGGCAAGCAGCGAGCCGCCACCATGCGCGATGCGGCACTGCGCGCCGATGGGGAGCGAAAGACCGCTCACTTCGAGCAGGCCGCCGTCGCAGGCGGTGACCAGCCCGTAGCGGCGCGGTGCAAAGTCGGGCTGGGCTTCCTCGCAGCGGACGAGGAGGGGTAGCGCAGCGGTCAGCATCGGCGTTCTCGGCTTCGCTCGAACTGGCCCCTCGACTTCGCTCGGGACGAACGGATCGGTTTGTGGTTCAACATGCGGCAAGCGCTTCGCTGAGCGCGCGGGCCCAGGTGGCGGGGCCGTCCTCGACGCCGCCGGCGGTCCCTTCGATCCGCAGCGCGCCGCGTTCGAGCGACGGATCGGGTTCGAAGTGCCAGTCTTCGGGCAGGCGTGCAGCAAGCAGCGCGAGATCTTCGGGATGGAGGCGGATCACGCGTTCATCTGCCGCGCGCGCGAGCATGCCGGCAGCGGTCTTGACCCGGGCGGTGAGCGCATCGGGATCGATGGCATATTCGCCAAACAGCGGCATGCAGAGCGCAAGGACGGTATCACGCAGGCGCGCCTCGAGTTCGCGCGTGAGATCGGCGTCGAGGCGGCCAAACGCGAGTTCGAGTCTGGCGCGGGCGGCATCCTGCTGGGCCAGAGCCTCGCGGAAAGCCGCTTCGGCATCGGCGGCGCCCTGCGCATAACCCGCGGCAAAAGCGCGGGTTTCGGGGTCTTCCTCCGGTTCCGGTGGCGGCGGGGCCGGTTCGGGCACGGCCGCGCCGCGCACAAAGCGGCGATCCTCGCGGAAACCACCGGGCGTTAGGCCCAGCTCGGCCAGCGACAGCACGCGCACCGGTTCAGACATAGTCGTCGTCGCCCGCGCCGAATACGATCGTGCCTTCGGCGGCGAGGCGGCGGGCGGCGGTGACCATGGCCTTCTGCGCCTCGACCACTTCGGCCATCTTCATGCGGCCGCGCGCATCGATCTCGTCGCGCACGCCTTCGGCAGCGCGGCTCGACATCGCGCGGAAGAAGCATTCGCGCGTTTCGGGCGCGATGCCCTTGAGCGCAGCGATGAGCGTATCGGAATCCACCTCGCGCAGCAGCGAGCCCATCGACTTCTCGTCGAGTACGAAGAGGTGCTCGAACTTGAACATCTCGTTCTCGATGGCCTTGGCCAGCTGTTTGTCCTGCTTGGCGATCTCGGGCATGACCCGCTTTTCGACCGCGCGGACCGAGGCGTTGATGATGTCCGCCGCCTCGCGCGGGCCGCCCATGGTGAGCGCCGCGCTGCCGTGGCATTCGGTGATGCGCTGGGCGAGGAGGTCTTCGAGCATGGCAATGGCCTCGGGCGCGACGGGGCCGAGTGTGGCGATGCGCTGGATGACTTGCGGCTGGAGCGCTTCGGGCAGGGCGTGGAGCACGCCCGCCGCGACATCGGGATCGAGCTGGACAAGCAGCACGGCGAGCGCCTGCGGATGCTCGCCCTGCACCAGCGGCACGAGCGCATGGGGCGTGAGCCAGCGCGCGAGTTCGAGGCTCGAGCCAGGGCGCGGCGCATCGGGGGCGATGCGCTGCATGAGGTTGTCGGCCTTGAAGTCGCCGACAGCGCTGGTCATCAACTGGCGCACCTGATCGACGCGGTCGGTGGCACCGATGGTGACGGCAGCGGCATTGTCGACGAAGCCCTGCAGTGCCTGGGTGATCGCATCGGCGTCGATCTCGCCGATCTCGCACATCTTCGCGCCAAGCAGGCGCAGTTCGGCGGGTTCGAGCTGGGACAGCAGCGTGGAGGCGAGCTGATCGTCGAGCAGCATCATCATCACTGCGGCGCGGGTGGGGCCGCTGATCTCGGGTGGGGCCTCGGTGGTCATTCCAGTCCCTCGGGCGCGGGTTCGTTGAGGAGCTGGCGCAGCGCGTTGAGCGCCGAATCCGGCTGTTCGACGACGATGCGCTGGGCGACGCCGACCTGGCGGCTGAGCGCGTCGGGATCGATCTCGCCGGTTTCGGGGTCAATGATCGGCTCGATCTGCTGGATCTTCTTGCGGCGGCGGCGGACGGGTACTTCCTCACCGTTCTCGTCGATCTCGGTTGCTTCGCCGGCTTCATTTTCGGCGGATTCCTCATTGCCCTTGACGACAACGGGCGCGGGATCGCGCTTGAGCGCCTTGATCAGCGGGCGCACGCCGAGCAGCAGGGTGAGCAGCACCGCAAGCAGCGCGACGACATTGCGCACGATCATCGCGAACCACGGCGTTTCCCAGAAGGCGGGCGGGGTGACCGCGACCGGGCTGAAGCTGCGCACGACCACCGCGACCTGATCGCCCCTCGCGGTATCCGCGCCGACCGCGGCGGCGACGAGCTGCTTGATCTGGTCGATTTCGGCCGGCTTGGCCTTGGCCATGATCGCGCCCGACAGCGCGACGGCGACGGAAAGCCGCTTGATCTTGCCGGGCGTCTGGTTGGTGACGGCGACTTCGCGGCCGAGTTCATAGGTGCGCGCGGACGAGCTTTCCCCCGTGGCTGGCGTGGCACTCGGGGACGGAGTCGGAGCGGGCGTCGGCTGCGCGCCGGGGGCGCCGGGCTGGGCGGTGGTCGGCGGCGGGGGCGTATTGGAGAGAACGCCGGGGACGCCGACTGCGGCCGCCGCACCGCCGCCCTGCGAGGCGGACTGCGTTTCCGAGCGCACCACGCCCTGCTTGTCATAGCTTTCGCGCGCCGACGTGAGCTGGTCCATGTCGAGCTCGACCTGGATCTCGCTGGAGAAATTGCCCTCGCCCAGCATCGGGGTGAGCAGCTGGGAGACCTGCGTGCGCAGCTTTTCTTCCATGCGCGATTGCAGATCGAGCCGGTCGGTATCGCCGTCCTTGCCCGAGGACAGCAAGCGGCCGTGCTGGTCGATCACCTTGACGGCATCGACCGACAAGGATGGCACCGAGCCGGCGACGAGATTGACGATGGCGCTGACCTGGCTGTCCGCAAGCTGCCGCCCGCGCGCAAGCTTGACCATGACCGACGCGGTGGGGGCGGCATTGTCGCGGACGAAAACAGACTTTTCGGGTTCGGCGAGGTGGACGCGGACCGCCTCTACGCCATCGATCTGCATGATCGTCAGCTCAAGCTCGCGTTCGCGCGCGGCAAGCAGGCGTTCGCCTTCCAGCGTGCGGCTCGCGCCCATCGGCAGCTTGTCGAGCATCTGCGGGCCAGTTTCGGGCGTCGCGATCGCGCCATCGGAGGCGGCGACCATGCGTGCCTTGTAGAGATCGTTCTCGCCAACCGAGACGGCACCGGTCGAATTGTCGATGGAGTACGCGATCGAGGCCTTGTCGAGCGCGGCGACAACCTGCGCGCGCTCGCTGTCGCTGAGATCGCTGTAGAGCACGCGCTGGGGCGCGGGAGCCATCGTCATGTAGAGCAGCGCGGTCAGGCCCGCAGCAGAGACGCCCGCGAACCACGGCAGCGCACGGCGCACCGGCGGCTGGCCGATGAACGCGCCGGCACGCGCCATCATGCTGCCGCCCGCCGGATCGGTGAGCGGGGCGAAGACAGACAGACTGGGGCTAGCTGGATCGGCCATTTATCAGACCCCCATCCTCATGATGTCCTGATAGGCGGTGAGCAGCTTGTTGCGCACCTGCAGCGTGGCTTCGAACGCGACGCCGGCTTCCTGCCGCGCGAGCATGACCTTGGCGATGTCGGTCACTTCGCCCTTGTCGTAGCCCTCGCTCAGCTTCGAGGCGTTCTCCTGAACCGCGTTGACGTTATCGAGCGCGGATTTGAGCGCCGAGGTGAAACCATTTGCAGGGGCTTCAGGAACCGCTTCGGCCGCGCCCGAGGCAGGCGTACGGACTTGCTGGAGGAGCTGCGAGCGATCGATGATCTGCTGGCGCAGCGCCATGATCTGCTGGAGCCCCCCGGCGCCTCCGCCAATCCCCCCAACTCCGCTCATCGCCGGCTACCTGCCACGGCGATGCCATTCTCGCGGAATTCGGCGAGGCGGTAGCGCAAGGTGCGTTCGGAAATGCCGAGCTTGCGCGCGGCGGCGACACGGCTGCCGCCGCAGCTGTCGAGCGCGGCGAGGATCGCGCGGGTTTCCGAGAGCTGGACGATGTTGGAAAGCTTGCCGCCGGGGATGGTGCCGGCATTCAGCGGCACGACATCGGCAGGGGTGCTCTCACCGGCAGCGCGGACCGGGCGATCGAACACCACGTGCTGCAGGCCGATTTCGGCCGCATCGCCCGCCAGCAGCAGCGCGCGGCGCATGACGTTCTCGAGCTCGCGAACGTTGCCGGGCCAGGCGTGGGCTTCGAGCATGGCCAGCGCGGCCTCGCTGATCCACGGCACCGCCCGGCCCTGAGGGACATGGCGCAGCACCATGGCGAAGGCCAGCGGGGCAATGTCTGCCGGGCGATCCCGCAGGGCGCTGAGTTCGAGCGGGAAGACGTTGAGGCGGTAGTAGAGATCGGCGCGGAAGCGGCCTTCCTCGACTTCGCTGGGCAGGTCGCGGTTGGCGCAGGCAATCACGCGGACGTCGACCTTGACCGGCTTGGTCGCGCCGATGGGAACGACTTCGCCTTCCTGCAGCACGCGCAGCAGCTTGGCCTGCAGCGCCAGCGGCATCTCGGCGATCTCGTCGAGCAGCAAGGTGCCGCCGTGGGCAGCGCGGAAGAAGCCTTCCGAGGCGGCGTTGGCGCCGGTGAACGCCCCCTTCTGGTGGCCGAACAGCATGGCCTCGAGCATGGTCTCGGGCATCGCGGCGCAGTTGATCGCGATGAAGGGGGCAGCGGCGCGGGGCGAGCGCATGTGGATGAAGCGGCTCAGCACTTCCTTGCCGGTCCCGGTCGGGCCGTTGATGAGGACCGGGATCTCGGCTCCGGCAAGGCGTTCGGCCAGCGCGAGGACCGAGAGCGTTTCGGGATCGGCGGCGACGGGGCTGCCGGCAGGAGCGGCGCAGGCGATCAGCGCGGCAAGCACCGCGGGATCGGCGCTGTCGGCATAGGCCAGATCGTGGCGGCCGCCGTGGCTGCGGGTGATGGTATTGGCGGCGCTGCGCGAAAGCAGCACGGTGCGATCGAACAGGCCGGGGCTGGCAGGCTCTTCCGCGCCGCGCAGGGTATAGGTTCCAGCAGCGGTGAAGCTCCCCAAAACCGACCGCGCCCGTGCAAGCAAGGCGGCATGTGGCGAGGATGTGGTGGCGGCGCTTCCTCCTGTCGTGCGCACTGCCTGATCCGTGTTCATGATTATCAGCCCTGTCTTAACCATCGTGACGGGCTGTTTTTCGCGCGAAAACGTCAAGCCGACCGAAACTTTAAGCTCCGCGCACGCCCTAAGGGCTAATACTTGGATGCGGCAGATCGCTGCCGACCGCCCCCTTAAACCCGGCAGCTTCTTGCCGGTCTTTGCCGTGGCTGCCGCGTCGATCCCCGACCGGCGTCAACCGGGGAACGACCCCTCTCATACGGAGACAGACCATGGCGGTTATCAATACCAACATCAGCGCGATCAAGGCTGCCAACGCTTCGAACAGCGCGGCCAAGATGGCCGGTACGGCGATGGAACGCCTTTCGACCGGCAAGCGCATCAACGGCGCGAAGGACGATGCGGCGGGCCTCGCCATCGCCACCACGATGACCTCGCAGATCAAGGGCATGAGCCAGGGTGTGCGCAACGCCAACGACGGCATCAGCCTTGCGCAGACCGCGGAAGGCGCGCTCAACGAAGTGACCAACATGCTGCAGCGCGTTCGCGAACTGGCCGTGCAGTCCAAGTCGGGCACCTACCAGCAGTCCGACCGCGACGCGATGCAGTCGGAAGTGGGCAACCTCAACGCCCAGATCTCGGACGTGCTCAATAACACCAAGTTCAACGGCAACGCGGTGTTCGCGGTGGTCGGGGCCGCCCCGGCGACGGACGGATCGGACGACGTCAAGTTCTCCATCCAGACCGGTGCCAACACCAGCGATACGGTGGACATCGTCTCGAAGGCGTTCGACGGCACCAAGCTGTTTGGCGGCACCGACACGGCCTATGATGCTGCCTCGACGACGCAGGCGCTTGACGTTTCCGACGCTGCCAAGGCTTCCACCACGATCGACAACGTCGATGCCGCGCTCGCCAACGTCAACTCGACCCGTGCGACGCTCGGTGCCGGCCAGAACCGTCTGGAATCGGCCGTCAACAACCTGAACGACAACATCACCAACCTGTCGGACGCCCGTTCGCGCATTCAGGACACCGACTACTCGGCTGAAACGACCGCGATGGCCAAGGCCCAGATCCTGAGCCAGGCTTCGACCGCGATGATCGCGCAGGCCAACCAGAGCCAGCAGAACGTGCTCTCGCTGCTGCGCTAAGTCCCAGCTCCCCCCTGCAAGCCCGTTCTCCACCGGGCTGGCACCTTCGCCCGGCGATCCCTCCACGGATCGCCGGGCTTTTTCCTGTTCAGAGCGGCTTTAATACGCGGGGCAGGGTTGCGCCGAGCACGGCGAGCATTTCAGGAGCATAGGCGCTGGAATTGGCCTCGAACTCGGCCTGGGTGATCCGGTCCGCACCCTGTGCGCCGAACAGCACGACTTCATCGTCGAGCGAGACATCGCGGTGCTCGGTCACGTCGATCATCAGCGTGTTCATGGTGACCCGGCCAACGACAGGCGCGCGGCGCCCGCGGATCAGGACCTCGGTGTGGTTCTTGCTTTCGGCCGGAAATTCGGGCCGGTTGGCATGGCTGAAGCCGCGCCGCACGCCATCCGAATAGCCGATCGGCACATTGGCCAGCCAGCTTTCGCGCTCCAGCCGGAAGGTGCGGTCGTAGGCCACGGTCTGCCCGGCGGGATAGTGGTTCACGGCGGCAACGCGCGACTTGATCGTGGGGACGGGAATGAAGGCGCTCGTCTTGACCGAACCGGGATCGCCATAGAGCGCGCCGCCGACGCGGACCATGTCGAGCCGGGTATCGGGCTGGGTGAGCGTGGCGAAAGTATTGGCGGTGTGGCGGGTGAGGCCTTCGGTCTTGAGGCCTTCGCCTTGCAGCCACGCCAGATCCGCCTTGTAGCGCGCCAGCTGACCAAGGATGTCGGGTGCTTCCTCGCTGGGGTAATGCGTCATCGCGCCGGCAATCCGCAGCCCCTTGAGCGCCAGCAGGGCGCGGGCATCGGCTTTGCCGTAGTCGGTCGAGAGCTCGACTCCGTTGCGCGACATTCCGCCCGCGTTGAGCGCGAGATGGACCGGCAGCGGAAACCGCGCCCGGCGCTTCAGCCAGATCGCCTCGAGCCGCGCGGCCGCCTCGGGATTGCCGATCAGTTCGACAAGGCCGAGGCCCAATGCGTCCTCCATTTCGTCCGGGTGGGCGAGGCGGATGCGGTAGAGCCGCCCGCGATAGCCCAGCTGCCGCGCAACGCGGGCCTCGTCGTTCGAGGTGATCGCCACGTCGGTGATGCCGGACTTGATCACCGAGGGGATCAGCAGCGCGATGCCGTTTCCGTAAGCGTCAGCCTTCATAACCCCGCAGATGCGCGAGGGGGCGACGATCTTGCGCAGCGTCTCGATGTTCGCCTCGAACGCGGCGGCATCGACTTCGATCCACCCGTTGCGGCGCTGCGCCTGTGCGAGGGTAAGGCCGTAGTTGGTGGCGGAGAGGATCGGCGCGGCGGCGGCGCGGGCGGCGAGGGCTGCGCTTGCCGCGCTACCCGCCAGAAATGCGCGCCGTCCGATCATCCTCGTGCCCCTCCCGCTTCGTGCGGGAAGCATAGGCAAGGTGCCCGGCCGCGGTCCAGCCCCGGCTCAATTCATCAGCAGGATGCTCATCCGCCGGTTGCGCGGATCGGTCGGCTTGTCCGCGATCAGCGGTTCCTGATCGGCAACGCCTTCGATGCGGCGGAAGCGGCCCTCGGCGACGCCGCTTTTCATCAGGGCCTGGCGCGTCGTTTCGGCGCGGCCGGCGCTGAGCGACCAGTTGTTGGCCGGGTCCCCGGGCTTCCATTGCAAGGCATCGGTGTGGCCGCGCACGCTCAGGGCGGAATTGTCCGGCCCCAGTGCCTGCCCGATCGCGCGGACCAGCTCGGCGGCATCAGGGGTTAGGATCGTCGTGCCAAGGCGGAACATCGAGAACTTGGCGTCGTCCATCAGATCGAGCCGGATACCCTCGGGCGTCTGCGAGACATGGACCTGCTTGGCGAGCTTGCGCAAGTTGGCGCTCGCCGCGAGCTTCTGCTGCAGGCGCTGCTGGAGACTGGCGGTGCGCTTGGCCTTGGTGCCGCCATCCTTGGGCCCGCCGGTCGCATCGCGCGGGATCGTCAGCGTCTTGGTCCCGGTCTGCCCGGCGCGGTACTGGTAACTGTCGGTATCAGTGAGCGAGGAGCCGCCGAGCAGGCCATAGGACCCCGCGCTGCCTTCCTTCATCTTCACGAGCGTGGGCGTGAAATAGTCGGCAATGCCCTTGCGCTGCTTTTCGGTGGTCGCGCCGAGCAGCCACATCAGCAGGAAGAACGCCATCATCGCGGTCACGAAGTCCGCATAGGCGACCTTCCACGCGCCGCCATGATGGCCGCCGGCGACGACGGTGACTTTCTTGACGATGATCGGGCGGACGGGTTCGTTCTTGCCCTTTGCCGGTTTCGCCACGCGCTACCTCCCGCGCAGCGCGTCGAGCAGTTCGGAAAGGCCCGGGCGGAACGAATGGCCCAGCCCCGAGCGGGCGCTTTCGACGACGAGCGGCTGCGGCCACCCGTGGAGGCTGGCGATGATCACCTGCTTGACGGCCTGGAAGATCATCTCGTCCTGATCGAGCACCTGCTTCAAGCGGCCCGCGAGCGGCGCCACGATGCCATAGGCGAGCAGCACGCCCATGAACGTGCCGACGAGCGCCGAGCCGATCATCGCGCCGAGGATCGAGGGCGGCTTGTCGATCGAGCCCATCGTCTTAACGACGCCGAGCACCGCCGCGACGATGCCGAGCGCAGGCAGCGCGTCCGCCAGGTTCTGCAGAGCGTGCTGCGGCTCGCTCATTTCATGGAAATGCGTCTTCATCGCGTGGTCCATCACGTCCTCGACGGCGTGAACCTCTAGCGTGCCGGAAGACACGACGATCAGGGTGAGCGTATCGCAGATCAGCGCAACCAGCGGCTTGTTGGCGAGGATCTTCGGAAACTCGGCAAAGATCGGCGAGTTGGCGGGATCGGTGACGTGGCTTTCCAGCGCGACCGGGCCGTCGCTGCGCAGGATCTTCATCAGGCGCGTGCAGAGCACGATGGCGTCGACGTGGTCCTGCTTGGTGTGCCGGGGCCCCTTGAACACCTTGCCAAGGCCGCCGCCGATCGCCTTGATCTCATGGAGCGAATTGCCGGTGACGACAGCGCCCAGCGCGGCGCCGCCAATGATCAGCATTTCGTGCGGAATGGCTTCCATGACCGGCCCGAGCGCGCCGCCAGTGATGGCGAAGCCCCCGAACACCATGACGAGGAGGATGACGATACCGATGGCTGCATACATGGCTTGGGTGGTCCCGGTCGGATCAGCGCAGGAAGTCGAACAGCGTGAGGTTGGCGAGCTTGGTGAAGCTGGCCTGGCTTGCTTCGAGCACGGTGGAAAGCTGCTGCAGGCGGGCGAGCGCGGAGCCCAGTTCGGGCGTGCCGATATCCTCCTGCTGCGAGGCGCGGGCCTCGCTCATCGCCTGCTGGCGCTCGGTCGAAAGATCGATCCAGCTGAGCCGCGAGCCGACGACGGTCTGCGCAGTGGTGATCGCATCGAGGCCATTGGCGAGCGAACCCAGCGCCGCCTGTGCCGTGGCGGCGGTGCTGGCGCTGCCACCCGCGAGCGCGTCGGACAGCGACTTGATCACGGTCATGAGATCGGTCTGGTTGCCCGCCGGGTCCTTGAACGAGAGGAACTCGGGGCCGGTCAGGCTGCGGCTGACGGTCTGGCCATCACCGAGCGAAAGCTGCCCGGCGCTGCCGCTGCCGATGTATTGCGCCTGGCCGGCGGCATTGATCTGGTAGGCATCGCCCGGGCTGTCGCCGCCGAACAGCGCGTGCCCGGCGCTGTCGCGCGTGTTGGCGAGGCCGACGAGGCCCTTGTGGATCTGAGCGAGTTCCGAAGCGATGCTGGCGCGCTGCGCGGCGGGGAGCAGCGTGGAGGCCGCCTGCGTCGCCAGTTCCTGCGCGCGGGAAACGTACGTCGCGAACTGGTTGAGCGCGGTGTCGGTGAGGTTGAGATCGACCGTGGCGCGGTTGGTCGCCGCGGTGTCGATCGTGCCGATGCTTTCGGCGCGGGCCAGCGCGCGCAACTGCGAGGCCGCGAGCGGATCGTCGGACGAACGGGTGATCTTGCTGTTCGAGCTGATCTGGTTCTGCAGTTCCTCGGCCTGCCCGCGCAGCGCCGAAAGATTCTGCGTGGAGCGGTCAAAGAAGGCAGCAGTGCTGGTGGCGAAGATGCTCATGAGCTTTCTACCGAATCTGGAGCAGCGTATCGAAGATGGACGTCGCGACCTGCATCACCCGGCCCGAAGCCTGGAATGCCTGCTGGTAGCGGACGAGATTGACGCCCTCGGCATCGAGATCGACCCCGGTCTGGGCGGCCAGCGCAGTCTTGGCGGCATCCGAGATCGTCGCGAGCGCATCGCGGGTGACGGTGCGGCCCGAGACACTGGCCGAGATATCGAACAGGATCGCATCCATCTTGCCTGCCGGATCGGCGGTGGACAGCGCGCTGCGCAAGGCATCGAGATTGCTTGCATCGCGGCTGTTCCTGGGCGCGCCGGACGGGGCGGTAGCGATCTTGGCCGGATCACCCGTTGCCAGCGCGATGGTTGCGGCGCTGCTGCCGGAAAGCAGGTTTGCGCCCGGATTGCCTTCGCGGTCGGTGCCGCCGCCTTGCGCGCTGTTGACGGTGGTGACGATGGACGCGGCAAGGCCGTCCAGATCGCCGCGCAGCTGCGCCAGCTTGTCCAGCGCGAGCTGTTGACCCGCGAGCGATCCGCCGGCGAGCGTGAGCGCGCTGCCGCCAAGCGCATAGTCCACGGTGCCATCGGCGGCGGTGGTCAGCGAGAGCGCAGTGGTGCTGCCGCCGCTCACCAGCGTCGTGGCTGGCGAGGTGCTGCCAAGCGTGACGGTGACGCTGCCGTCCTGCGCCAAGGTGGTGCCGATATCGCCATACTGGCTGAGATCGGCGAGCAGCTTGTCGCGCTGGTCGAGGAGCGCGGTCTGGTCCGAGCTCGCATCGGCGGCGCGGGCGAGGCGCAAGTTGGTGCGCGCGAGCTCGCCTGCGATGCGATTGACCTGGGTGACGCCGTCGGCCGCCTCGAACTGCAGGCCCTTGCCCACCGCGTCCATTTCCTTCGACGCGATCTGGAACGTGGCGGTCATCGTCCGCGCCGCCTCGATCACCGAGGCGCGCAGCGATGTATCGACCGGGTCTTCCTTCAGCTTCTGCAGCGCGGATTCGAAGCCGGTGATGGCGGGGTAGACACCGGACTGTTCGAGCGCGGATTCGATATTGCCGAGGCCTTTCACTTCGGCACTGGCACGTGCGGTGTCGGAGCCGGTGCGGCGGACCTCGCTCTGGCGGAAGGCATCGGCATTGCGCACGATCCTTTCCACCCGCACGCCCGAAAGCGAGACGTCGCGCACGTTCTGGTTGTAGCCGGTCGAGGCGACTTCGGTGAGGCCGATGGTGCGGCGGACATAGCCGTCCGTCGCCGCGTTCGAGATGTTCTGCGCGGTAACATCAAGCCCGATCTTGGCCGCTTTGGCGCCCGAGAGGCCGATCGAAAGGAGGTCTGAGGCCATGGCGGCTTACTCCGCCTTTGCCGGAGGCAGGAGGCGCGCGAACTGCGCCTCGAGTTGCCTTGCAAGGCCGAAGGTGCCGGCATCGGCGGCGATGTCCGCGAAACGCTCGTCGCGCATCTGGGTAAAGGTTTCCTGCGCCTGCCCGCCGAAGATGGGATCGTCACCGGCAAGGCTGGTCGCCCGCGCGGCGGCGAGCATCTGGCGCACGAAGATCGCCTCGAACCCCTGCGCGGCCTTCCTGAGCGCGGCGCGGTCAGCAGCGGAGGGGGCTGCGGGTGCGGCGATGGGGGCGAGGGGGCTCATATGATCTCCATCTCCGCCCGCAGCGCGCCCGCCTGCTTCAGCGCTTCGAGGATCGCGACGAGATCGGACGGGGTGACGCCAAGCTTGTTGAGTGCATCGACAAGGCTGGAGAGCGTGGCGCCGGGCTTGAACAGCGCGACATGGGCCTGGCTTTCCTCGGCACTGATCTGGCTCGAAGGGGTGACCGCGGTCTGGCCGCGGCTGAACGGGGCGGGCTGCGAGACTTGCGGCTTCTCGTCGATCTTCACGACGAGCTTGCCGTGGCTGATCGCGGCAGGCGAAAGGCGCACCGCGCTGTTGATCACGACCGTGCCGGTGCGGCTGTTGACGATGACCTTTGCGGCCTTCTCGGCCGGGGTCACATCGATCATCTCGATCGCGGCCATCATCGTCGCGCGGGTGTCGGTCGCCTGGGGCAGGCGGATGGCGAGGGTGATGCCGTCCTCCACCGTCGCCGCGCCGGGGAAGCGGGCGTTGACGGCATCGCGGACGCGGCTGGCGGTGAGGAAATCGGCGGTGAACAGGTTCCAGCGCAGCACATCGCCGCTGTCGAAGCCGGTCGCGACCGCGCGCTCGACGCTGGCGCCTTCGGCAATACGGCCAACGGTGGGGACGTTGACCGTGAGCTGGCTGCCATCCTTGCCGGAAACGCCCAGGCCGCCGACGGCGAGGTTGCCCTGCGCCATCGCATAGATCTGCCCGTCCGCGCCGTAGAGCGGAGCAAGGATCAGCGCGCCGCCGCGCAGGCTCTTGGCCTTGCCGATGGTCGAGACCGTCACGTCGATGCGCTGGCCGGGCTTGGCGAAGGCGGGGAGATCGGCGGTGATGAGCACGGCGGCGGCGTTCTTGAGGCCGGGCGAGATGCCTTGCGGCAGCTGCACGCCGAGGCGGCCCGAGACGCCGCGCATCGCCTGCGTGATGTATTCGAGGTTGTCGTCGCCCGTGCCGGGAAGGCCGACAACGACGCCATAACCCGTCAACTGGTTCGTCCGCACGCCCTGAAACGCGCCGAGATCGCGCACGCGGTCCGCATATGCGGGCGTCTGGGCCAGCATGAGCGCCGCAAGGAGGGCCAAAAGGCCGCGAAAGAGGGGGGGAAACGGCATCATCAGAACGGCGTGATCACGCTGAAGAACTTCGACAGCCAGCCCTCGCGGCTGGCACGGCCGATCGAGCCGTTGCCGGTGTAGTTCACCCGCGCATCGGCGACCTGGGTCGAGCGCACGCGGTTGTCCGCATCGATATCGCCTAGGCGCACGATGCCGGAAAACTGCACCCATTCCTGGCCCTGGCTCAGCAGCAAGCGCTTTTCTCCTACGACCAGCGCCGTACCATTGGGGCGCACTTCGGCGATGGTGACGGAAACCTCGCCGCCGAGCGTGCTCGTCTGCGTGGCATTCCCCTGCCCGTTGAACGACGATCCGCCCGAAGCTTTAAGGGCGTTGGGATCGAGGAAGGAGAGCGGCCCGGCGCTGGGGGGCACGATGTTGAAGGCGCCATTCTTCTGCGTTTTCGACGCGGCGGTCTTAGAGGAATTGAGGTTTTCGGTGAGGATGATCGTCAGCGGATCACCCACCGCATGCGCGCGGCGCCCTTCGGCGAGGCCGATGTAACCGGCGGAGGCGTTAAAGATCGTCCCATCCGCCGGGCGCGGCGCGGGGGCCGGCGGCAGCACCGCGCCAAAGCCTTCGGCGGGGCGCGTCGGTTTGCCATGTGCGTGATCGGGCGCGATCGCGGCGAGCACCACTGCGGGCGGCACGAGGAGGCAGACGAGCAACTTCATGCCAAGCGGCTTGCCATCGGCAGTAGCGCGGAAGGCGGCTTCGAAGGGGGAGTCCATCATGGGCTGCGGGTCCGTCAGAGGGTCTGGTTGGCGTTCTTGAGCATTTCGTCGACGGCCGAGATCATCTTGGAATTGACCTCGTAGGCGCGCTGGGTCTCGATCATGTCGACCAGCTCCTCGACGACGTTGACGTTGGAGCTTTCGAGGAAACCCTGGCGGATGCGTCCGCGCCCGACTTCGCCCGCAATGCCGATCTGCGCTGCGCCGCTGGCGGCGGTCTCGGTCAGGAAGTTGTCGCCCTGCGCGGCAAGGCCTGCGGGGTTGGCGAAGCTGGCGACTGTGATCTGGCCAAGCTGCGAAGGCTCCGCCGTGCCGGGGAGCGTCGCCGAGACGGTGCCATCGGGCGCAATGGTGATCGAAGTCGCGCCTTCGGGGATCGTGACCGGCGGCTGCACGACATAGCCCTGCGCGGTAACGAGCTGGCCTTCGGCGGAACGGCTGAAATTCCCGGCGCGGGTATAGGCTAGCTGACCGCCTGGCAGCGTGACCTGAAAGTAGCCGTCGCCATCGAGCGCGAGATCGAGCGCGTTGCCGGTGGTCTGCATCGGCCCCTGCGTGGTGATCCGCGTGGTTGACTGGATGCCGACACCGGTGCCGAGATTGAGTCCGGTGGCATAGGCCGTCTCGCCTGAGGACTGCTGCCCCGCGGTGCGCGCGTCCTGATAGGCCATCGTCGCAAAGTTGGCGCGATCGCGCTTGAAGCCGGTGGTGCCGACGTTGGCGAGGTTGTTCGCGATCACGCGCATCCGCGTGTCCTGCGCTTCGAGCCCGGTGCGGGCGACGTGAAGGGCGGAAGAGGGCATGGGCTTAAGTCCTTGGCTGGATGGGGTCAGATCAGGTGAGGCGCATCAGGCCGGAGCCGCCTTCATCAAGCTCCTTCGCGGTGGAAATGAGCTTGGTGCGCATGTCGAACAGGCGCTGCGCCTCGACCATTTCGACGAGAACGCGGGTGGGTTCGACGTTGGATTGCTCGAGACTGCCGGGCTGGACCCGGGCTTCTTCGTCGGCAGGAAGGGCGCCGCCGCCGGCAACGCGGAACAGGCCGTCAAGGCCCTTCTCGATGGCCGAGCCGGCAGTGCTGACGAGCTTGATGCGGCCGACTTCCTGCGGCGGCTGGTCCGGATTTTCCGGTGCGGCGGCGAGCACGCGGCCGTCGGGCGCAATGCTGATGCGTGCGCCGGGCGGCACCGTCACTGGCCCGGCATCGCCCACCACGGGGCGACCATCGCCGTTGGTGAGAACGCCCGACGCATCGACCGAGAGGTCGCCGCGCCGGGTGTAGGCCTCCTCGCCGTCCGCGCCCTGCACCGCGAGCATGGTGCGGCCGGTGAGCGCGATATCGAGCGGATTGCCCGTCTCGATCACCGCGCCCTGCTTCATGTTTGCCCCGCGCACTTCGCCCCGCGTCATCGCGCGGGCTTCGATGCTGGGGCCTTTCAGCGTCATCGGATCGGCGTTGAGCATCTCGGCGCGAAAGCCGATGGTCTGGGCGTTCGCCATGTTGCTGGCGATCACCTGCTGGGTGACCATCGAGCTGGTGAGGCCGGAATAGGCGGTGTAGATCAGACGGTCCATCGCAGCAGCTCAGCCTCAGGTGCGCAGGTTGATGATGGTCTGCGAGATCTGCGTGGCGGTATCGATCGCCTTGGCATTGGCCTGGAAATTGCGCTGCGCGGTGATCAGGCCGACCATTTCCTCGGAAAGATCGACGTTCGAGCGTTCGAGCGCACCGGAAAGGATGCCGCCGTAGAAGCCCGAGTCCGGCTGGCCATACGTCGCCGTGCCGGAGATGCCGGTGGCGCTCCAGTTGGCGGCGCCTTCCTGCCGCAGTCCGCCGGGGGCGATGAAGGTGGCGAGCGCAACCATGCCGATCGCGGTGTTGGTGCCATCGGCATAGGACGCGGTGATCACGCCGTTCTTGCCAACGGCGACCCCGGCAAACTGCGCGCCGGCGGCATTGACCGCCGGGACCTGCACCGATTGCAGCGCTGTGCCGGTCACCGCGCCAGCCGCATCGGTCGGGAAGACCTGCAGCCGGTTGCCGCCGCGCAGCAGATAGCCGTTCTCGTCGATCTCGAACGCGCCGTTGCGGGTGTAGAGCGTATCGCCGGTGATCGCCGAGCGGGTGGTGAAGAAGCCGTCGCCGTTGACGACCAGATCGAGCGCGTTGCCCGTCTGCTCGACCGGGCCCTGCTTGAAGTTCTGGTTCACCGCCTCGACCGTCGCGCCGATGCCGATCAGCAGCTTGGGATTGGTGAAGGCGCTGCCCGCGACGATGTCCGAGAAGGCCACGGTGCTCTTCTTGAACCCGTTGGTTTCGGCATTGGCGATGTTGTTGCTGATCACGCCAAGATCGGTCTGGGCGTTCTTGAGGCCGTTGAGCGAGGTGTAGAACGACATATGCGGGGGTCCTTTCTCAGATCTTCTGGCCGGTGAGCTTGTCGAGCTTGGCCTCGATCGATTTCAGCGTGTCGGACGTGCTGTTCGCGGCGGAGAGGCTGGAGAACTGGGCGAGCTGGGCGATCATCTGGCTGTTGTCGACCGGCTCGGTGGGGTCCTGGTTCTTGAGCTGCGCGGTGAGCAGCTTGATGAAGTCGTTGGCACCCAAGGAGCCCCACGCGCTTTTCGCGGTGCTCACGGCGGCCTTGGCGGCGCCTGTGGCGGTCGAGGCGGCGACTGCCGCAGTGTAGGGATTGATCGGGATCATCACTTCATCCTCATCGTTTCGAGCATCAGTTGTTTGGCGGTCTGCATGGCCTCGACCACGTTCTGGTACTGGCGGGCGCTCTCCATCATCTCGACCAGCTCGGCGTTCTCATCGACCGGCGCTTCCCACACGTCGCCATTGGCATCGGCGAGCGGGTGATCGGGATCATGCATGCGCACCGGTGCGGTATCGCTCCGGTAGACCCCGGTGACGCGCACGGTGGCGAGGCCGCTGGAGCGATCGAGCTCTTCGGCGAAGACGGGGCGCAACGGACGGTAGGCAGCGTCCTTGCTCGCGGCGATATTGCCGGCATTGGCGAGGTTGGAGGCCGAGGCGTTCATGCGCACGAGCTGCGCGGACATCGCGCGGGCAGTGACATCGAACAGCGACAGGGGTTGACCATTGCCTGCCATGGTCATTCGCCCTTGATCGCGCGGGTGAGCGTCTCGACCCGGCCACGGATGAACGACAGCGTGGCGGAATAGCCGACGGCGTTCTCGGCGAAGGCGGTCTGCTCGGTCGCCATCTCGACGGTGTTGCCATCGAGGCTGGGCATCACCGGCATGCGGTAGCGCGTGGCGGCGGACATCGCCTGGGCCTCGCTCGCGCCGCTGGTGCGGGCTTTCAGCGCAGCGGCGAAATCGATGTCCTTGGCCTTGTAGCCGGGCGTGCCGGCGTTCGCGAGGTTCGAAGCAAGTATGCCCATCCGCTGTGAACGCAGTTCAAGCGCTGCACCATGGATACCGAAAAGAGTGTCGCTCATGGATCCTGCCTTGGGGACGGTTTTTCCTGTCAGGTGATCAGCAAAGGGCGTGCCAAGCGCCGAAATGCGGGGTTTCCTGCGCGGTTTGCGCTGCGAACCGGCAAGCGCTTGCCGGGTGGCGGCAAATTGGTTCCGGCACCCCTGAAGGTTGGCCGCCTTCCGCCGTTCTTGGGAGAAGCAAGAGCGAGGCAGGGCAGCAATGGACTTGGCGCATATGTTCGATCCCGTCGCGGCGGGGATTGTCATCGGCGGAACACTGGGCGCGACGGTTCTGCGCAGCGGCCTGGCGGATTGCCGCGCCGCCATCCGTGCGGTGCGCGCCTTGTTCGAACCAAAGTTTCAGGACGACATCGTGCGCGGTGCGCTGGCCCCGATGGTCGCGCAGGCCGAGCGCGAGGGACTTATGCGGCTCTCCCTCAGGCCCTGCGGCGAAGCCTCGATCGATGCCGCGCTGACGGCGCTGGTCCAGACGCGCAGCCTTGCCGCCTTTGCCAGCAGCGATGATGGCGCGCGCGAGGTCCGCGTCGCGCATGCACTGCGCGCGGTGCGCACGCTGGCACTGGGGGCGGAACTCTCCCCCGTGTTCGGCCTTGCCGGGACGCTTGTCTCGCTCAGCCAGCTGCCGGCCGAGGGCCTTGCGCGCGGGGCGTTCATGGGCGCGATCTCGATGGCGGTGCTGACGACGCTCTATGGTCTGCTGCTGGGCAATCTGGTGCTGGCGCCGCTTTCGCGCGCGGTCGAGCGGCGGGTGGAAAGCGAGGAAGCCGCGCGGCGCGACATCACCAACTGGCTCATCGCCAAGCTCGCACCCGTTTGCCCACCGGTGCAGAGCGGCAGCGGCGCGGCCCGCCGCGCCTATCTGCGCGAGGCGGGATGAGCGCGCCGCCCCACGGCCTATATGGCGCGCCGATCGCGATGCCATGGCAGACGATCCTCGCCGACCTCGCGCTGATCCTGTTCATGATGACCGCCGCCGCGCTTGCCAGTGCGCCAGATACGCCTTTGCTGCCGAAGGCGCCGCCACCTGCGCCTTCCGTGCGGGGCGAACCGGTCGGCGTATGGCGCGAAGGACCGGGCATGCCGAGGTTGGCCGACTGGCTGGCGCAGCAGGCGCGTGATCCCCGGCTCAGGGTCTCGATTCTGGTGCGCCATCGTGCTGGCCAAGAACAGGCCGCGCTCGCTCATGCGCAGGCGCTGGTAACGGAAGCTGGCGCGCGTGGCGCTTCGGCGCGGATCGTGATCGAACCGGGCCGCGAAGACGCCGCGAGCGTTGTGCTGGCCTATGACGCCGAGTGAAGGTGGCACGATGATTGCAGCGCTGCGGGCATTGCCTCTCTTTATGAAAGCGCTCTGCCATGTCTGCTGTCCGCCATGCTCTTCCCCTTGCGCTGATGTTTGCGCCGCTGCCGGTAGTCGCCGCGCCGCTGACCGACCTCGCTGCCATCGACCGGGCGGTCGCGGCCTTTACCGGACAGCAGATCGGTGTGCCGGGCGGCGCCGCGCAGCCGGTGGACCGGCGGCTGCGGCTGGCGGCTTGTTCGGCGCCACTGGCGCTCTCGTGGTATGGCAATGCGCAGACAAGCGTGCTGGTGCGTTGCCCGGATGCGGGCGGCTGGCGCGTCTTCGTGCCGGTGAGCGCGGAACGGGCGGCACCCACGATTGCTCCTGCCGCAATGGCCGTGATGCGCGGCGAGGGCGTGACGGTGACCGTGGCGGGCGACGGATTCTCCGTCTCGCAGCCGGGCGAAGCGCTCGACGCTGGGGCAGTGGGCGCATGGATCCGGGTAAAGACTGCAGCCAAGGCCGATCCTCTGCGCGCCCGCGTGGTGCGCCCGGGCCTTGTCGAACTTCCGGTGGACTGAGCCGCCAGACGGCAACAACCTGCGCACCGCTGCCGCCTGCGGCAAATTTTTTCCGCCCCCGCTTAAATTCCCTCTGCAACACCCGTTCTGGTTTGCAGAAAACGCGAGGAGCGGACCATGTCATCCTTTGAAATCGGTGCATCGCGCCCGGTCAGCGCGGTGCAGGTCACGAATGTTGGGACCGGCGGCAAGCCTGTCCAGACCGAAGCCACGTCTGAAACGGCAAAGGCGCCGACCCCGGCGGCGGCCGCTGCACCGCAGGTGGAAACCAGCGATGCGGTGAAGGCCGGTGCCGCTCCGGTCGATCAGGAGCGGGTGCAGACGATCCGCCACGCCATCGAGACCGGCACATACCCCGTGCTCCCGACCAAGATCGCCGATGCGATGATCGCGGCCGGGATGCTGCTGAGGAGCCCCAAGTGAGCGCAGCTATCAACACCGTCGAGCCGATCCGCCGCCCCACCCAGCTGCGCGATACCTTGCGGCAGATGCTGGCCGTTCTGGAAGACGAACGGCAGGCGCTTGCCGGGCTCGATGTCGATGCGATCATGGGCTGCGCGGTGGACAAGAACGCCCTGTGCGGGCGTCTCGACACCACAGCGCCTGAGGCCATCGATGAGGAATGTCGTGGTCTTCTGGAGGCGGCGCGCCGCGTGAACGAGGCAAACCGCCGCGTTCGCAACCTCATTGCAGCCAATGTTTCGGCGCGTCTCGATGCGCTGACCGGCCAGCCCGCGCTCTATCGCGCGCAGGCCGCCCATGCCCGGATCGGCCGCGCACGCTGATTTGGCACGCTGTTTGCTGATGCCCTTCCGACCGCCCCTCGATGGCGGTCTGGAAAGGGACCCAAGTGAGCGAGCCTACCCCCATTGCTGCGATGTCAGCGCCGCGCCCTGCGCCAGATGTGCGGGGCGCGATTGCGCGTGCGGCGGCAGCGACCGGCACCGACTTTTCCTATCTCATGGCGCAGGCGCGGCTCGAATCCGGGCTCAATCCGAATGCGCGCGCGGCGACCTCGAGCGCGACAGGGCTCTACCAGTTCACCGGGCAGACCTGGCTCTCGATGCTCGACAAGCACGGTGCGGCCTATGGGCTGCCAGGTGCAAGCGACGCCGCCTCGCGCGGGCAGCTTCTGGCCATGCGGTCCGACCCGGAACTCTCCGCGCTGATGGCGGGCGAACTGGCGAACGACAACCGCGATTTCCTCTCCGGCATTCTGGGCCGCGAACCCGATCCGAGCGAACTCTATCTGGCGCACTTCCTCGGCGCGGAGGGGGCAGGGCGCTTCCTCGGCGCGCTGGGCAGCAACCCGGCACAGAGCGCGGCGGCTTTGCTCCCCGCTGCAGCGGCGGCCAATCGTGCGATCTTCTTCGGGCCCTCCGGCGCGCGCTCGGTGGATGAGGTCATGAGCCTCCTGCGCGGCCGCATGGCGAGCGCCATGAATGCGCCTGACGCGCCGCTGCCGTCCTACACGGCGGAGGCGCCGCGGGGAGGGCCGATCCAGCAAGCCTTCCATGCCGCCGCCACGTCGCCCGATGCGCCGCCCGCGCGCTCGATGGCCGATACCCTGCGCGATGCCTTTGCCCTGGCGCAGCCCGGCTCTGCCCCCGCCCATGTCCGCGCGGCCTATGGCCAGCTCCGCAGTCTGGGGATCTGACCGGCCATGCTGAAACGCTTCGGTTCTCCCGGCGCGCTGGCACTGCCCGGCGGCATCCTGATCCTGATCGCGCTGATGATCATGCCGATCCCGTCGTTCCTGCTCGACGCATTCTTCGTGCTCAACATCGCGCTTTCGGTTGCGATCCTTATGGCGGCGATGAATGCGCTCAAGCCGCTTGATTTCTCGTCCTTTCCCTCGGTGCTGCTGTTCGCGACGCTGCTGCGGCTGGCGCTGAACGTCGCTTCGACGCGCATCGTGCTGGTCAAGGGCCACGAAGGTGGCGCTGCGGCGGGGCATGTCATCGAGAGCTTCGGCGAATTCCTCATCGGCGGGAATTTCGCGGTCGGGCTGTTCGTGTTCATGATCCTGATGATCATCAACCTGATGGTCGTGACCAAGGGCGCGGGCCGCGTCTCGGAAGTTTCCGCGCGCTTCACCCTCGATGCCTTGCCCGGCAAGCAGATGGCCATCGACGCGGACCTCGCGGCAGGCCTGCTGACGGCGGATGAAGCCAAGGCGCGGCGGCGCGAAGTGGCGACCGAGGCCGATTTCTATGGCTCGATGGACGGTGCGAGCAAGTTCGTGAAGGGCGACGCCGTCGCCGCGCTGCTGATCCTTGGCGTCAATATCATCGCCGGTTTCTGCCTTGGCATGTTGAGCCATGGGCTGACCGCGCAGGAAGCCGCCAGCCGTTATATCACGCTGGCGGTGGGCGATGCGCTGGTGGCGCAAGTGCCCTCGTTGCTGCTCTCCATCGCCGCTGCCGTGATCGTGACGCGCGTTTCCGATACGCGTGACCTTGCCGGCCAGATCGGCGGCCAGTTTGCCGCCCCCGGCACGTGGTTGCCGGTCGCCGTCATTCTCGGCGTGATCGGGATGATCCCGGCGATGCCGCAGATGGTGTTCATGCCCGCCGCCGCCATGGCCGGGTGGATCTGGTGGAGCCTGAGGAAGCGCGAGGCGCGCCTGGCCGTGCCGCCGCCGGTAGTGGTGGAACAAGTGGACCCGGCGAAGATCACGCTGGAGGAGGTTTCCGACCACACGCTGGTGACGATCGAGCTGGGCTATGGCCTCGTCCATCTGGTCGACGAGAAGCGCGGCGCGCCGCTCGTCGCGCGCATCACAGGTGTCCGCAAGCAGCTCTCGCAGAGCTTCGGCTTCGTGGTGCCGCAGTTCCGCGTGCGCGACAGTCTGGACCTCCTGCCCGATGCCTATCGCATCGTGCTGGGCGGCGTGGCGCTGGGCGGGGCGAGTATCAAGGCCGAGAAGGTCCTCGCCATCGATGCGGGCGAGGCCAATCCCGACCATTCCCTGCGCGGCGAGGCGACCGTGGACCCCAGCTTCGGCTGCCCGGCACTGTGGATCGAGCCCGGCCAGCGCGACCATGCGATTGCCGAAGGGTTCCTCACGGTGGACGCTTCCACGGTCGTCGCCACCCATCTCAACCAGGTGCTGAGCGAACGCCCGCAGGCGCTGCTCGGGCCGGATGAAGTCCGGGCGATCCTCGATGGCGTGCGGGATCGCGCGCCGGGGCTGGTGGAGACCGTCCATCCCGCGCCGATCACGCTGGGCGCGATGACGCGGCTGTTCCATGCGCTGCTCGAAGACGGCGTGAGCATCGCGCACCCGCTGCCGATCCTCTCCGCGCTCGCCGAAGCGGTGCTGCAGACGAGCGAGTTCGACAAGCTGGTCGATCTCGTCCGCGCATCGCTGGGCGGGCTGCTCGTCTCGCGCATCTGCGGTCCTTCCGAGCGGCTGGCGGTGCTGACGCTCGATGGCGCGCTGGAGCAGATGATCGTGGGCGGGATGCATGATCCCGTCACCGGGCAGCCAGTGATCGAGCCCGATCTGGCGCGCTCCATCGGCGAACGCATCGCCACGATCATCGCCGAGCGGGGGCCTGCCGCCCCGCCGGTTGCGCTCATCGTCCAGCCGCGTGCGCGCCGCGCGCTCGCCGCGCTGCTGCGCCAGCGCGCGCCGCAGTGCGCTGTCCTCTCGATTTCCGAACTGCCGCCCAGCCAGCCGATCGAAGTGATCGAGGTGGTGGGCGCCGCTGAAGACCCATCCGCACATCCCCCACAGGATCTTGCCGCATGAACCATGACCACCGCAGCTTTGCCGCCGCGCGCGCCTATCAGGGCGGGACGGCGGACCGCATCCGCCGCTTCCTGCCGATGGTGCGCCGCCTTGCCTGGCACGTCCACGGATCGGGCCGGGCTGGGATCGAGATCGAGGATCTGGTGCAGGCCGGGCTCGTCGCGCTCACCGAATGCGCGCAGAAGCACAACGGGCCGACCGAGGACGGCTTTGCCGCCTATGCCAAGCTGCGCGTGCGCGGCGCGATGGTCGATCTGGTGCGGCGATCAAGCCCGCTATCGCGCGCGGCGAGCGACCGGCGGCGCCTGCTGGCCGGTGCGGCGCAGGCGTTGACGACGACGCTGGGCCGCGTCCCCACCGAGGACGAACTCGCCGAGGCGATGGGCATGACCACCGCCGCGCTGGGCGAACTGCGCGCCAGTAGCGAGCCAATGCGCTTCGAGCCCATCGAAGACACTTATTCCGACAGCGACATGGCCTTCGCCGACGACCGGCCTGACAGCTTCGAGATCCTGGCGGACGAGCAATCCCGCGCGGCGGTGGTGGCGGCGATTTCAGGCCTGCCGGAGCGGCTGCAGCGGGTGATCCAGCTCTATTTCGTGGAGGAACTGAACCTTGCGGAGATCGCGGAGGTGCTGAGCGTGAGTGTGCCGCGCGTGCACCAGCTGAAAGCGCAGGCGCTGGACAAGCTGCGGGCGGCGCTGGGGGATGAGTTTGATGTGCTTTAGGGGGACGTTGCCGAGAGATGCCTGTCCGTAGCAGCCAGGCGTCCAAATCCGCGCTCAGTCGGACAAGCCAAGGCTTCCAAGCGTTATCACGACTGCGATCCCGCCGGTCATGAGCAACCCCGCCATTATCAAAAGCATCTGGATCCAATACATGATTGGTGTGCTGCTCTTGGAGTACGTGACACCCTTGATCGTGATTTCTCGATAACTGACAATCACGTACAGGCGGTTTGATAGGAAAACAGTCGTGATCCAACTGACAACAAAGAGCAAAAAATTCCCGAACATAATATCGTAAGTATGCTGCACTGATGCTCGCGCTGCAAGGTCCATCCAGGAATGCTGTCCGGGCCGACCTGTTTTTGGCTACAATCGTCCATAACCCCACACCGTTCGCTGCTTTCTCCCCTTCAGGGGAGAGATACGTAGGCTTGGCAGCTTGCTGCCTAGCCGCAGTTGAGAGGGGCAAGGGCGGCGCAGTCCCCCTCTCCCAACCCTCTCCCCTGAAGGGGAGAGGGCTTTTAGCACTTGTGGCACTTGCACGCTCCCCCGCACCGGCTTAATCGCGCGGTTAAAGGAGAACGATGCCATGAAGATCGAACAGGGTATGGCTGCCGTCGTGACCGGCGCGGCTTCGGGTCTGGGGCGGGCGACTGCCTATGCGCTGGCAGCGGCGGGCGCGAAGGTTGCCATTTTCGATGTGAACGACGAGGCCGGCGAGGAAGTGGCCAAGGCGATTGGCGGGCTGTTCTGCCATGTCGACATCACGAGCGAGGAATCGGTGGTCGAAGGCTTTGCCAAGGCCCGCGCCGCGCATGGGCAGGAGCGGATCACCGTCCACTGCGCGGTGGTGCACCGCAAGGGCAAGACCGTGGGCCGGAACAAGGAAACCGGTGAGTTCACCCGCCTCTCGACCGAGGACTATGCCTTTGCCGCGAACGGCGTACTGATCGCCAGCTACCGCGTGGCGAGCCTTTCGGCGCTGGGCATGGCGCACTCTGAGCCGCTGGAAGGTGACGGCGAGCGCGGCACGATCATCCTGACGGGTTCGGTCGCGGCGCAGGATGCGCAGATCGGGCAGGTCGCTTATGGCTCGCTCAAGGCGGGCGTGGTCGGCCTCGTGCTGCCGATGGCGCGCGATCTGATGGACCTTGGCATCCGCGTAAACGCGATCCTGCCAGGCATCTTCGATACGCCGCTGCTGGGCCGCGTGCCGGAGAAGGTGCGCGCGGGGCTGAATGCTTCGGTGCCGTTCCCCAAGCGCCTCGGCCTGCCGGAAGAGTTTGCCAGCCTCGCGATGGAGCTGGTGCGCAATTCCTACTTCAACGCGCAGGCGATCCGCTTGGATGGCGGGATCCGGATGGCGCCGCGTTGATGGGCTGAGCGCGCCCTTCCACCACCCCGTCGGCCCGTGCTTGTTACGGGCCTTGGCTTCCTTTTCGGGCGCGGCGCTGGGAGAAAAGCCCAGCCCCGTGTCAAGCACGGGGCGAGGGGTAGGGGATGTTGTGGCCTAGCCGGTCTTGATCGCAAGGAACGAGACCGCAACGCCCAGCATGACCACGGCAAAGCCCCGGCGCACCCACTTGGTGCGCGCGGGGTCCGCCAGCCACGCCTGCGCATGGCTGCCGGCTAGCACGATGGCGAGGTGAATGGCCGTCGCGATGGCGGTGCTGACCACAGCGAGCGTGAGTGCTTCGGGGAGACCCAGCGTGCGCCCGCCAAGGAACTCCGGCGCGACGACGACGAAGAACAGGTAGGCCTTCGGGTTGAGCAGGTTGAGCAGCGCTCCAGTGGCGAAGGCGCGGCGCGTGGCGGTGGGCGGCGGGGCCTTCTCCGCCCCGCGCCACGCCTCGATCGCGAGCCAGACCATCATCGCCGCGCCTGCAATGCGCAAGGCGTGGAGCAGCGCGGGCATGGCGGTGAGCAGCGTGGCAAGGCCGAGCGCGGCCAGCGCGCCGTTGGCGAGGAGGCCGAGCGCGATCCCGGCGACGGCGGATAGCCCGCTGCGCTTGCCTTCGGTCGCGGCAAGGCCCGCCAGCCACGCCATGTTGGGCCCCGGCGTCAGCTCGATCAGCAGGACGGCGGCGGCAAACCCGGCAATATCGAGCGTTCCGGGCACCTAGACGGCGGTCCCCACGATCTTGCCGATCCCGGCAGTGAGGGCCATGGCGAGCGTCCCCCAGACGACCACGCGCACGACCGGCTTGCCCATGGCCGCGCCGCCCGCGCGGGCACCCAATGCGCCGAGGAGGGCGAGGAACAGGATCGAGCCGCCCGCCGTACCCGTCACCATCGCGGACATCGGCAAGATCGCCGCGAGCAGGAGCGGCAGGAACGCGCCGCCGGTGAACATCAGCGCCGACGCAAGCGCGGCCGTGATCGGCCGCGCGGCGGTTGCTTCGGTGAGGTGCAGTTCGTCGCGCGCATGGGCGCCGAGCGCGTCCTTTGCCATCATCTGGCGGGCGACTTCCTTCGCGGTGACAGGGTCAACCCCGCGTTCCTCGTAGATCGCGGCGAGTTCTGCGGCTTCGTGGGCCGGATCGGCGGCGAGTTCGGCGCGTTCGCGGGCCAGATCGGCAGCTTCGGTATCGGACTGGCTGGAGACCGAGACATATTCGCCCGCCGCCATCGACATCGCGCCCGCGACCAAACCCGCCGCGCCCGCGACCAGCAGCGCCTGACGCTCCGCACCCGAAGCCGCGACGCCGAGGATCAGGCTGGCGGTGGAGACGATCCCGTCGTTCGCGCCCAGCACCGCCGCGCGCAGCCAGCCGATGCGGCTGACGAGGTGACGTTCATCGTGGGGTCGCATGGCTTCTCTCCTCGCGCTGTTCATGCGCCTCATGGCACTGCAGGCGAAGGGGAAAAACGATGTGGATCAATTATCCTGCTGCGCGTGGACAGCTTCGCCGGTGGGCGCGGGCGCCGCGTTCTCGATGATAGGCTGGCCGACGCCGAGGCGCTTGCCGTCGGTCACGATCACCTTGTCGCCGAGGCTGGCGACGCCGAACAGACGCTTGGCGAAACCGTCAGGCACGCCGATGCAGCCGTTGGTGGCATAGCCGCGCTCCACCTTGCTGCCGTGGATCGAGACGCCGTCGTTGGTGAGGCGCAGCATCCAGGGCATCGGCGCTTCGTAGATATTGGAGACGTGGTCGGCGTCCTTCTGGCTGATCGGGAAGACGCCGGTGGGGGTGGGCTTGCTGCCATAGCCCTTGAGGATGGCGGCGGCGCCAATTTCGTGTCCGTCGCGGAACACGGAAATGGTGCGCGCCTCTAGATCGACCGTCACCACGATCGGCCCGGTGGCGGCGGCGCTTTCGTCCCAGAAATACTGGCCGAACTTGATCGGCTCATCGATCTTGAGGATCGACTTGACCACAAACGCGCTGTTCACCGGCGCGGAGGCGGGGGTGAGCGTGACGGGCTTGGCGAGCGGCTTGGTGGCGGGCGCGGCGGCGACATGGGCCTCGGCCTGCGAACCGCCGAACAGGACTTGCGCCACATCCTTGCCGACATTGAAGGCGAGCAGCGAGGCGAGCGACATCGCGATGAAGCCCAGCGGCGCGCTGACCCAGCGGGAGCGGACGAGATCGAGGGGGGACGTGAGGCCGGACATGACGAATCTGCGCGCTCCTTTCGCGTTGCAAAATAGCGTAAACGCGAGCTCGCGCGAGCCTCATTGCATCGCCGTCCCGCCGAGGGACGGCGGGCGTTTCGGGGCTTAACGGGTATGGTTAAGCGGGGTTCGATTCCGGCCTCGGCAACTGGCGCAATCATGTCTCCACGAGGGTTTGGGGGGAAGGGCAATGCGGCTTTTCAGTGCAGAGAAAGGTTCGCTCCGCTAGGGCTTGCAGCATGACGCGGATCTACGCCTGGCTGGAAAGCGAAGCGCCCTGGTTGGGGCATCTTTCGCCGCTGTTTGCCGCCACTTGCGCGGCGCTGCTGCTGGTGGTGGTTGGCGGGGCCGTGGCTTCGCGCGGGGGGCGGATCGGCGGTGTGGTGCGGTTTGCGGGCAACCTGCTCATGCTGGCCGTCTTCGCGCTGGCGGTCATGCGCTTCGTGCGGATGGACCCCAGCTTCGATACGGCGCTGCACAGCATCGGCGGCCCGGCGCAGACCGTATCGGGCGGGGAGACGCGCATTCCGCTCTCGGCTGACGGACATTACTGGATCAAGGCGAAGCTCAATGGCGTGCCGCTGCGGCTGATGGTCGATACCGGCGCGACGGTCACCGCGCTTTCGGGCGATGTGGCGGAGGCGGCTGGCGTTGAGCCGGACCGTCTGCGGCCTGACGCCATGGTGGAGACGGCAAACGGCACGGTGCCGGCCGCTCCGGCGCGGATCGATGAGCTGCGCTTCGGTTCGGTGGTAGCGCGCGATCTCGATGCCATCGTCCTGCCGGGCGAGGGCGGGCCGAACGTCATCGGCATGAATTTCCTGACCCGGCTCAAGGGCTGGCGGGTGGAAGACGGCGTGCTGATCCTTACGCCGCACCGCCCGCAGGTGGAATCGGCGCCGAGCGAGGAACCCCCAGCCAGGTAAGCCGCCGCCACAGCGCTTCGAGCGGACCCTGCCCGAGGCGCGCCAGCCACCACTGCGGCCAGGCCAGCATGAGCGCCCAACTGGCAAGGACCACCAGCGGCAATGCGGCGCGGGGCAGCACGCCGCCAAGACCGAGCCCCCAGCCGGCGAAGAGCGCGCTCATCACGAAGGTGGTGCCAAGGTAATTGGTGAAGGCGCAGCGGCCCGCCGCGACGAGGCGCTGTCCGGTAGAGGTATCTTTCAGGCGCGGGTACAGCAGCAGCAGCGCCGCGAGGTAGCCCAGCGTCATCGCAAGGTGCGGGATCGCGGCGAGCGAGCCCATCAGCGCGAACATCATCGCGGGCGGGAACCCCCGTATGGCTGCCCAGCCGATGAGCGCCGCGCTGATCGAGCCACCGACGCAGATTCCGAACAGGGCCATGCGGCGCAGGTTGCCGTCCTCCCATTCGCCGGTGAACAGGCCGAGCCTGACCAGCGCCATGCCGAGCAGCATCAGCGGGAAGGTCTCGAAGAACGTCGCGCCGAGATTGGCGAGTGGAAGGAATGGCGCGGTCGTCAGGCGGATGCGGACGGCTTCGAGGAAAGGAGCGTGGAGGACTTGCATATCCGCCGTGATCGAGGTGGCGATGCGGCCCATCATCGCGGTCTGCTCGGCCACTTCGGCGGGCGCGCCATGGCCTGCAAGCACGCGGTTCTCCGCCGCGATGGAGGCCAGATCGCCAACCATCTCCAGCCCGTGACTCGCAAGGAACAGCAGCAGTGCGGCGGCCGCCAGCGGTTCTGGCGCGAGCCGGCGCAGGCTGAAGGCGAGCATGCCGCAGACGGCGTAGGGCAGCAGGATATCCCCCCACCACAGCAGCGCATAATGCGCGTAGCCGAAGGCCATGAGCAGAAGCAGACGGCGGACCTGCATGAGGTCGGGATTGGCGCCGCGCCGCTCGGCCGCATCGGCAAACAGCATCATGCTCGCCCCGAACAGGAGTGTGAACAGCCCGCGCATCTTGCCTTCGAACAGTACATAGGCAGCGGCGAACCAGACTGCGCCGCCCGGTTCGAGACGAGGCATCGCCGGACTGAACGTGGCGAGCAGCGGCCCCCAGAACCCGGTCACGTTGATCGCGAGGATGCCGAGCACGGCAACCCCGCGCACGAAATCAAGCGCGCCGATCCTCTCCGGCATTGGGCCTCAGGGCGCCACCACGAGGCAGGCGAAACCTCCGGCCTTGAGCGCCGCGCAGGCCCGATTGGCGTCATCCTGCGAGTAGCCGGTGGCGAGCAAGCGGGTCACCGTGCCGGGAATATCCTGCCGCGCATGACCGGAAAGTTCAGGCCGGCCGCGCACCCGCGCCCACAGCGCGTCGGCATTGGCTTTCACCCCGAAGGCTCCAAGCTGGATGCGATAAGCGCCGCTGCTTGGCGCCGGTGCAGCGGTTGCGACCTTGACCGGAGCCGGTTTCGGCGGGGCAGGTTTGGGCGGAACTGGCTTGGACGCCGCGGGCTTCGGCGCGGCAGCCGGTTCCATCGGCGGCGGCAGATAGGAGGCCACCGGTTCGGCAGAAGCGGAGGGCGGCAGATCGACCTTCTCGATCGGACCGGGCGGTGCTTTTGGTGCGGGCCCGCCAGGAACCTTGCTGCCGAGGTCTGCCGCCGCAAGTTCCCGTCCGCGCGCCTCGGCGGCTTTCTGATCGAGTTCGTTCGCGAGGCTGACCCCCATCTGGCGCTGCGCCAGAGGGATCGTCTGGTTCATCGTGGCAAGGCTGCCGGTCGCCTGCGGCAGGCCGGCGGCGGCGGCGCGGGTGATCAGCGCATAGGCGCGCACCCAGTCCTTCGGCGCGTAGTCGCCATTGTAGGAGGCAATGCCCAGCACATACATCGCGCGCGGCTCGCCCCGGTCCGCGGCGGACTGCAGCCAGGGCATCGCGGCCTGCTGGCGGTTGGTCTGAAACAGCAGGATGCCGTAGTTGTCCGAGGCGGAGATGTGCCCGAGCCTTGCGGCCTTGCCATAATAGCCTTCAGCCTTGGCGAGGTCCTTGCCCACGCCCCGCCCCAGCTTGTAGGCTTGGCCGAGGTTGAACAGCGCGTCCGCATCGCCCTTGGCGGCAGGTGCCTGCCACGCCTTCACCGCCGCTTCATAGTTCCCCGCTGACCACGCATCCACGCCGGCACGCACCGCAGCAGCGGTCGCGGCATCGGGCGGTGCAGGCAGTGTGCCGGACGGTTCCTGCGCAGAAGCTGCAGCCGTGAGGGCTGAACAGCCCAGCATCGCAGCCGCAAGGAGAGCAAATCCGCGCATGTCCGGTCGAGTCTCCCTGAATGCAAAAGTGCCTGAAAAGCAGAGTTAACGATGCCGTGCTGCATTGCGGTGTGCAAGGGCAACTACGCATCGCTCAGGCGCGCGTTCTTATTCCGAGATATTAGCACAAATGGTTAATACTGAAAAGACAGCGGCTTGAAGCGCGCTCAATGGGTCGCTTGCGCAGAATCACCTGTGCCAAAGGCGCGGATGTTAACCAAAATTTGAGGGTCTTCTGCGATCCCCCTGCAAGAGACCAAGCTGTCTTTTCGTTTTGCCCATAGGGGGGGTACTTTGCGCGTACTGGCTTTGGCATCGCAGAAGGGAGGGTCTGGCAAGACCACCTTGTCCGGTCACCTTGCCGTCCAGGCGCAGCGCGCGGGGGCTGGTCCGGTCGTTCTGATCGACATTGATCCGCAAGGTTCGCTGTCCGATTGGTGGAACGAGCGCGAGGCAGAGTACCCCGCGTTTGCCCAGACCACCGTTGCCCGCCTTGCCAGCGATCTTGCCGTGCTGCGTCAGCAAGGCTTCAAGCTTGCGGTGATCGATACGCCGCCTGCCATCACCATGGCGATCCAGTCGGTCATCTCGGTTGCCGAGCTGATCGTCGTGCCGACCCGCCCCAGTCCGCATGACCTGCGCGCCGTGGGGGCGACCGTCGATCTGTGCGAACGCGCGGGCAAGCCGCTGATCTTCGTCGTCAATGCCGCGACGCCCAAGGCCCGCATCACCTCGGAAGCCGCCGTCGCTCTCTCGCAGCATGGCACCGTTGCGCCGATCACGCTGCACCACCGCACCGATTTCGCCGCCTCGATGATCGATGGCCGCACTGTCATGGAAGTTGATCCTTCGAGCAAGTCGGCGGCAGAAGTCGCGCAGCTGTGGACCTATGTCTCAGAGCGGCTCGAGAAGAACTTCCGCCGCACCGTGTTCGCCGTGCCGCAGCCCGGCCACCCCATGTCCGCCATGCCCGGCGCCCCCCGTCCCGCCGGTGGCTTCGGCCGCCGCGTGATCGGCTCGTGAGCGAAGGACGCACAAGCATGAGCGAACCCAAGCCTTTCGCTTCGCTGAGCCCCAGCCTGCTCGCCCGCAAGGGCGCGGCGCGCCCGGCGATGCGCCCCCAACTTCTGCCCCTGACGGCGCAGGATCGGCAGTGGATGGGCTTCGGCGACGCGGTTGCCACTGCCGAAGCTCCCCAGTTCGATGCGGACGATCTCGGCTGGAATGATCACGGCGAAGACCTCGCCCCCGCTGCCGAAGTGGTCCCGATCGCTGCTGACCCGCTTCCCGAACCTTCGCAGCCCGAAGTGCTGCGCCGGATCGAATCGCTCGCTGATGTGCTGAGCGTTCCGGCCCCCGCTGCTTCTGCCAACCGCCGCGAGCGCGGCACCGCGCTCAAGGAAGGGCGCAAGGCCGCTTTCACGCTGCGTCTCGATGCAGCCCGCCATCTTCGCCTGCGCCTTGCTTGCACGCTCGACAATCGCAGTGCCCAGCAACTCGTGGTCGAAGCCCTCGACCGTTTCCTCGAAGCGAAGCCGGGTCTCGACGACCTTGCCCGCCGCGCCCTCCGCTCCTGAAGCCGCATACCAACCGGGACATCACGCCATGACCATCGCCCATGACAGCAAGACTGACCGGAAGGCCACTTTGAGGCTCGCCCGGATCTGCGTGACCACCGCCTTGGCGGCCGGTCTTCTTTCCGGTTGCGCTGCAGCCGGACCGACGCATGCCAAGTTCGCTTCGAATGCGGAAACCGCGCTCGGCAAGGGCAGCCCGGAAAAGGCAGTCGCGCTGGCCGAACAGGCCGTGCTCGCCGATCCGCGCAACGCTTCCTATCGTACGCTGCTGGGCTCGGCCTATCTGCGCGCGGGGCGGTTCGAGGCTGCGCGTCAGGCCTTCGACGAAGCGATGCAGCTGGGTGAAGACAGCGGCAAGGCCGCACTGAGCCTTGCGCTGGCTGATGTGGCGCTGGGCCGTGGCAACGAAGCCGTCGACACGCTCAACACCTATCGCGACAGCATTCCGGCAGCGGACTACGGCCTTGCCATGGCGATGGCCGGGCAGACCCAGACTGGCATCGCCACGCTGACCGAAGCGCTTCGCAACGGTGAAAACACCCCCAAGGTGCGCCAGAACCTTGCTTATGCCTATGCGCTTGATGGCAGCTGGAGCGAAGCCAAGCTGATGGCGCAGCAGGATGTGCCGGCGGACAAGCTTGCCGAACGCCTGCAGACCTGGGCATTCATGGCGCGACCGGAAGACACCCGCCGCCGCGTTGCCACTCTGCTTGGCGCCCCGGCTACGGCCGAAGGCGGTCAGCCGACGGCCCTTGCGCTGGCCAACTTCCCGGCCCCGCAGCAGCTTGCCGAGGAAGCCGTGGCGATGGCCGCAACCGACAAGGCCGCGAATGGTGACGGTGCTGACCTCGCCAAGGCCGCTGCGGCCGCAATGCCTGCGCCGCCGGCCGATGCGGTTGCCCCCGCCGTGGCGGATGCGTCGAGCGCGCCGACCGAAGCCAAGATTGCGGCGATCGACGTCGCACCTTCGGCAGCCGCGCCCGCCCCTGTCCAGCAGGTTGTCCCGCAGCCGGTGGTCCAGCCTGTGCGGGGCGCCCGTACCCTCCACGCGGCGGCGTCGGCTGTTGCTCCGTCGCGCGGCAGCCATGTCGTCCAGCTCGGTTCGTTCTCCTCGGCAGAGGGCGCGCAGCGGGCGTGGAAGCACTTCACCATGCGTAACCGCGCCCTTGCGGGTTATCACAGCCAGACGACGCAGGTCACCGTGAACGGCCGCCAGTTCTGGCGCGTCCAGGCCGTTGGCTTCAACGGCTTGGCTTCGGCCCGGCAGATGTGCCAGTCGGTCAAGGCCAAGGGCGGCGTCTGCCTCGTGATGGCCGATCCAGCGATGCTTTCGCCGCAAGGTCGTCCGACGCCGACCCGCATGGCACAGCGCTGAGTTTTAAGTCTTTCGTGATCAAGGCCGGCCCGCTCCCCGCAAGGGGACGCGGGCCGGTTTTGTTTCAGGCGACGCGGTTTCCGCCCTTGAACAGCGCGGTGACGCGGCCTTCGACCGGGCGGCGGTCGAAGGGCGTATTGCCAGCGGTTGCCGCCATCTTGCTGCGATCGACGATCCACGGCCGCTCGGGCTCGACCAGCGCGAGATCGGCTTCGAGACCCGCTTCGAGCTTGCCCGCCTTGACGCCCAGCAGCGTGGCGGGATTGCCCGCGAGTAGGGCAAAGGCGCGCGCCATGTCGATATGGCCATCGCGCACCAGCGTAAGCGTGAGCGGTAGCAGCGTCTCCGCGCCTGCCATTCCGGGCTCGGCATCGGCGAAGGGCAGGCGCTTGTCTTCCGCGCCGCGTGGATCGTGGCCCGAGGCGATGACGTCGATTGTGCCATCGGCAATGGCGGCGATCACCGCCTGCCGGTCCGCATCGCTGCGCAAGGGGGGCGAGAGACGGCAGAACGTGCGGAAGTTGGCCAGTTCGAGATCGGACAGCATGAAATGTGCGGGAGTAACGCCTGCGGTCACTTTCACCCCGCGCGCTTTGGCGGCCCGGACGAGATCGAGCGCTGCGGCGGTGGTGACCTGCCGGAAGTGCAGGCGGCACCCAGTGAGTTCAGCCAGCGCGATATCGCGGGCGACGGCGAGCGCTTCCGCCTCGGCAGGTGCGGAAGGGAGGCCCAGCCGTGTTGCCATTTCGCCTGCGGTGGCGACGGCATTGCCCGCGATGCCTGCATCCTCGGCGTGCGTGACGAGCACGAGGCCGAGCATTGCGCAGTAGCTCATCAGGCGCAGCATCACGCCTGAATCCGCGATCCAGCGGCGGCCGGTCGCGACCGCCTTGGCGCCCGCATCGCGCATCAGCGCAATCTCGGCGAGTTCGGCGCCTTCAAGGCCGCGCGTGGCGGCGCCAAGCGGGTGGACCCACATATCGGGCTTGCCCGATTGCGCGGCGAAGCGGACGCGTGCGGGGTGATCGAGCGGCGGTCCCTGATCGGGCATCAGCGCGGCGCGGGTGATCCCGCCGAAGTGGAACGCGGGCTTGTCGATCGCGAAGACGCCGAGATCGACAAGGCCCGGCGTGATCAACGCGCCCTTGGCATCGAGCACGTCGTCACCGGGTTCGGCGCTGATAGCCCCGAGCGCGACGATGCGGCCATCAGCGACCCGCACGGCGCCCGGCTGCGGCGCGCCGGTGGGGAGAACCAGCTTGCCGCCGGTGATGGTGAGCGGACGGGGGGTCATGCCGCATCTCCTTCTGCAGCAGCCCATCCGGGCACACCCCTCGCGCGGCGGGTCAGCACGTCGAGGCAGGCCATGCGGATCGCGACACCGCTTTCCACCTGTCGGGTGATCAGGCTCCGCGTTGGGTGGTCGGCAACCTGGCTGTCGATCTCGATCCCCCGGTTCATTGGCCCTGGATGCATGACGAGCACGTTCGGCGGCAGCTTGCCGAAGCGTTCCAGCGTCAGACCGTAAAGATGGCGGTATTCGCGGGGGGAGGGGATGAACTGCCCGGACATGCGCTCCAGCTGGAGGCGCAGCATCATCACTACGTCGGCACCTTGCAGCGCTGAGTCGAAATCATGGCTCGGCGTCACGCCCATCGCCTCGATCTCGGCGGGCATCAGCGCGGGCGGCGCGCAGACGGTGACGTCGGCGCCCAGCGCGGTCAGCGAGAGGATGTTCGATCGCGCGACGCGGCTGTGCAGGATATCGCCGCAGATCGTCACCTTGAGGCCGTTGAGATCGCTGCCGGGTGCAAGGTCCAGCGCATGGCGGATGGTGAGCGCATCGAGCAGCGCCTGCGTCGGGTGTTCGTGGCTGCCGTCGCCCGCGTTGAGCACCGGGCAATCGACCTTGTCGGCGATCAGCTGCACCGCGCCGGAGCTGGCATGTCGGATTACGATGGCGTCCGCGCGCATGGCATTGAGCGTCATCGCGGTATCGATCAGCGTCTCGCCCTTCTTCACGCTGCTTGTGGCGGCGTGCATGTTGACGACGTCCGCACCGAGGCGCTTGCCCGCGATCTCGAAGGACAGCAGCGTGCGCGTGGAGTTCTCGAAGAAGGCGTTGATGATGGTAAGGCCCGAGAGGACTTCGGCCCGCTTGTGGCGTTGGCGATTGAGCGCGAGCCACTGCTCCGCCTCGTCGAGCAGGTAGAGGATCTCGTGCCGCGCGAGGTGCGAAATGCCGGTGAGATCGCGGTGCGGGAAGGCGAGGCCGCCTTCGGGGTACCGGCTCTGGGCTTGGAGGTTCGATTCAGTCATCGAAGACCACGCCCTATGGCACCTCTTTAGGGCACTCAAGTGTTTCGGCTGGCATCCGTCCCACGCGAGACCTAGATATCCCCCATGAAGTTCGCCCGCTCGGTCTGGAAGATCCTCGTCGCCATCAAGGACGGCCTTGTGCTGCTCCTGCTCCTCCTGTTCTTCGCCGGGCTCTATGGCTTGCTCACGCTAAGGCCAACGCCGGGCTCGGTGCAAACGGGCGCGCTTTATATCGCGCTCGATGGGCCAGTTGTGGAGGAGCGCGCGAAGCTGCGGCCTTCGCAGTTGCTGTCCGGCGGTGCGCAGACCAAGTCTCTGCAGGAGCGTGATATTGTCCGCGCGTTGGAAGCGGCGGCGGGTGATGACCGAATCAAGGCTGTCGTGCTCGATCTCGAAGGCTTCGGCGGTGGCAGCCAGGTTGCGATGACCAGTGTCGGCGCGGCGATGGACAAAGTGCGCGCCGCGAAGAAACCGGTGCTGGTCCGCGGTGGGCTCTACACCGACAACGGCGTACAGATCGCGGCGCATGCAAGCGAGGCCTGGGTCGATCCGCTGGGCGGCGCGGTGGTCGCGGGCCCGGGAGGCACCAGCCTCTACTTCAAAGCGCTGCTCGACCGGCTCAAGGTCAAGGCGCACGTGTTCAAGGTGGGCACCTACAAGAGCGCGGTGGAGCCGTTCACGCGTGAAGACGCTTCGCCAGAATCAAAGGAAGCGCTGAAGGCGGTCTATGCCGCGCTGTGGGATGCCTGGCGGGCGGACGTGAAGAAGGCGCGGCCCAAGGCGGATCTCGCGCTGGTGACGGGTGATCCGGTCAAGTGGATCGCGGCTTCGGGCGGCGATGCGGCGAAGGCGGCGGTCGCGGCGGGGCTGGTCGACCGCGTGGGTGACAAGATCGCGTTCGGCAAGCGCGTCGCCGAGATTGTCGGCAAGGACCCTGCGGGCGGCGAGGGCGATTTCAAGGGCACTGCGCTCGATACCTATCTCGCCGACCGCACCCCTTCGACCGACGGCAAGGCGATCGCGGTGGTTACGGTGGCCGGCGAGATCGTCGACGGCGATGCCGGACCGGGCAGGGCGGGCGGCGACCGCATTGCCCAGCTCGTCGACAAGGCCTCCGCCAGCGGGGACTATTCGGCGCTGGTGGTCAGGGTCGATTCGCCCGGCGGCTCGGTGACGGGGGCGGAGCGTATCCGCGCTGCCATCGCTCGGATGAAGGCCAAGAAGATCCCGGTCGTTGTCTCGATGGCGGGGCTTGCGGCGAGCGGCGGCTACTGGGTTTCGACTCCCGCGGACCGCATCTTCGCCGAACCCGCCACGATCACCGGTTCGATCGGCATTTTCGCGATCATTCCCAGCTTCGAGGAAGCGCTCGGCAAGATCGGCGTGGGCACCGACGGTGTGAAGACGACGCCGCTTTCGGGCGAGCCCGATGTGTTCGGCGGCTTTTCGCCCTCGGTGGAGGCTTTGATCCAGCAGCAGATCGACTCGGGTTATGCGCGTTTCCTCGGCTTCGTGGCGGCGTCGCGGCACAAGAGCCCGGCGGAGATCGACAAGATCGCGCAAGGGCGCATCTGGGACGGCGGCACGGCGCGGCAACTGGGGCTCGTCGATGAGTTCGGCGGAATCGATGCTGCGCTCGCGTGGGCGGCGAAGGCGGCGGGCGCGCAGAGCTGGCATCCGGTCTATCTGGGTGGGGACGCCGATCCGTTCAGTGCGCTGCTGGCCAAGATTGCGGACAGCCAAAGCGATACCGGTGACGCGCATGTGCTTGGCGGGAAAGGCCTCGGCACTGATTTTGCGGCACTCGCGGCGCAGCGGCAGGGCGCTTTGGCGCAGCAGCTGATGGGCGATCTGTCGCGTTTGCTGGGCGGTGAGGGCGCTCAGGTCTATTGCCTTGAATGCGCTGGCCTTGCGCCATCACCGGCGGAGGCGCCAGCCGCACCGCCGAGCACCTGGCTGACCCTTCTGGCGCGGCTTGCCGGATAGGGACAAGCGGCCGCGACATACCCCATCGGCAACACTTGCCCTTTGCCCGGCGCTGCGATAGGGGCGGCGCTCGTTTTTCGCCGGATGCGGGCGTGGCGGAACTGGTAGACGCGCTGGATTTAGGTTCCAGTATCGCAAGATGTGGGGGTTCGAGTCCCTTCGCCCGCACCAGAACCGTCCCGCTTCGGTCGGCAGCGTGGCCTTGCCATTCTCGGGTGGCGGGGCCTGAACAGTTTATGACGCTCCATGGATTGCGTGGGGTCGTACAAGAAGGTTGGATCACAGATGCAGATCGTCGAAACCAGCAACGAGGGCCTGAAGCGCGCCTACGCCCTGACCATCGCCGCGACCGATATCGCCGCGCTTGTCGAGGGTGAGGTCAAGAAGATCACTCCCCAGGTGCGCATGCCCGGCTTCCGCCCCGGCAAGGTGCCCGCGAACCTCGTGCGCAAGATGCATGGCCCGGCGCTGCACCAGCAGGCGCTGGAAACCTCGATCCGCAATGCGATGGACAAGCTCGTCGCCGAGAAGGGCCTGCGCCCCGCGACGCAGCCCGACGTCTCGCTCGCCGAGGGCTATGCGGAAGGCAAGGACGCCGAACTGACCGTCGCGCTGGAAGTGCTGCCCGAGATCACCGCGCCCGCCATCGACGGCCTCAAGCTGGAGCGCCTGATCGTCGAAGTGAGCGATGAGGAAATCGACGAGGCCATCGGCCGCATCGCGCAGGGCCAGAAGCGCTTCAACGATGCGCCGGAAGGCACCGTTGCCGCTGACGGCGACCAGCTGATCATCGATTTCGCCGGCTCGATCGATGGCGTCGCCTTTGATGGCGGCACGGCCGAAGACCAGCCGCTTGAGCTGGGCTCGGGCCGCTTCATCCCCGGCTTCGAGGAACAGCTCGTCGGCGTGAAGGTCGGTGACGAGCGCACGATCACCGTGACCTTCCCGGCAGACTATCCGGCCGAAAACCTCGCCGGCAAGGACGCCCAGTTCGCCTGCACCGTCAAGGCGGTGAAGCAGGCTGCCGAATTCGCCGCAGACGACGAGTTCGCCAAGTCGCTCGGCCTTGAGAGCATCGAGCAGCTGCGCGGCCTGATCAAGGGCCAGATCGAGCAGGAAAATGGCGGTCTCACGCGCACCGCGATGAAGCGCTCGCTGCTTGACCAGCTCGCCGCCGGCCATGACTTTGCCGTGCCACCGTCGATGGTCGATGCCGAATTCGAGCAGATCTGGCAGCAGCTGACCGCCGAAGCGGCCAAGGAAGAAGATCCCGCCGCCGCGCTCGCCGAGATCGAGGGCGAGAAGGACGACTACCGCAAGATCGCCGAGCGCCGTGTGCGCCTCGGTCTGCTCCTCTCGGAAATCGGCCAGGCCAACGGCGTCGTCGTTACCGCGCAGGAAATGGAAATGCTCATGCGCCAGGCCGCGCAGCAGTACCGCGAGCAGGACCGCCAGCGCTTCATCGACTACATCCGCTCGGACGCGCTTGCCGCCGCCCAGCTGCGCGCGCCGCTCTATGAGGACAAGGTCGTCGACTTCCTGTTCGACAAGGCCGAAGTCACCGAGCGCAGCGTGACCCGCGAGGAACTCCAAGCGGTGATCGAAGCCGACGAGAACGGCAAGCCGGCCGAAGTCGCGCCCGCCAAGGCGGCGCCGAAGAAGGCGGCCAAGAAGGCCCCGAAGGCCGAGGCCGCAGAGGAAGCTCCGGCTGAGGAAGCGGCGCCGGCTGAGGAAGCGGCTGCTCCGAAGAAGAAGGCTCCGGCCAAGAAGAAGGCTGCCGAGGCTCCGGCCGAAGAAGCCGCTCCTGCCGAGGAAGCTGCTCCTCCGAAGAAGAAGGCCGCGCCCAAGAAGAAGGCTGCTGACGCCTGATTTTTGCTGCAAGGTATTGAAAAATAACAGGGGCGCTCCGGCAACGGGGCGCCCTTCTGGTATGCGTATTCGCCCGCAATTGACCGGGCGAATCAGCGCGTGAGAGATTCGGGCAGGATCGGCTCCTGGGAGGGACCCCCGATGCATACCGTTCGCAATCGCCTCGCTTCGCGGCCCCCGGTCGCTGTGCCTTCAGCATGCGTTTCCAAACTGCCCGCCCCCGCTGCCAAGCGCCACGAACCGGCGCCTGTTCTGCGCAGCTCGATGGCAATCCCGCTGCTCGCGCCCGACGAAAGCGGCCTGATCGAGCGGCGCCCACCGAAGCGCCGCAACGCCAAGGGCAAGAAGGCGCGCAAGGCTGCCGCGAAGCTCGCGGCAGCGCGGGAGGCGCAGGTCCTGGAACCGGCCGATAGCGCAGTGTTCGAGAAACCTCGGCGCGCAAAGGCCGCCGCGAAGAAGGGCAAGGCGCGCGGTAAATCTCGCAAGGCGGTCAAGCCTGAACAGCTCCCGGCTATCCCGGCAGCGAAGGTTGTTCTGGGTACTTATAGCCCTCCGCCACAAGTCCTTGCACCACCTGCGCTGGCCCTGCCGGTTCGACCTGAACCGCTGGTAGAAGGTGTTGAGGAGCCCCGGCCGGCGCTGCTGCTCCCAGCGCCAGCGCCACATCTTGAAGCATTATTAGAACCTGCCGAGCCCCGGGTCGCACCGCAGCCGGAACCAGAGCCAGAACCCGAAGTCGCCATAGCGCTTACGGACGCCCCCTTACCCCGCGCTCGCGCACTGGTCCCGGCGCGGCGGCAAGGGCTTGTCGATGTGATCGCCTTCTTCTTGCGCGATTCGGGAAGGCGGCTCGCTCGCTGGTCAGCGCGCCGCCACAAGACCCGCGAGGAAAAAGCGGCCCTGCGCAGGGCCGAGGCGCACCAGATCAACTTGCTGCGCGAGCTCGAAGCGCTTGATGCGCTGCGCCGCAACCGCGGGTAGTTATTCCCCCCAACGCTTCAGCGAAGGCTTCGGCACCGGCACCGTCCGCGCACGCTCGTAGGCTGCGCCGGCTTCCAGCACGCGCTTGTCGTCCCACTTGGTGCCCATGAACGAAAGACCCATCGGCAGACCTTCGACGGCCCCCATCGGCACGGTGAGGTGTGGATAACCCGCGATGGCGGCAAGGCTGCCCATGCCGACGTCGATCGAGTGGTCGCCGGTCACCAGATCGATCGCCCACGCGGGCGGTGCGGTCGGGGCGACGAGGAACGAGACACGATTGTCCGCAAGCAGCTTGTCGATGCCTTCCACCCCGGCCAGCCGCAGCGAATTCTCGCGCGCCTTCTTGTAGGCCGCCGTGTCGGTCGTTGCTTCGGCTTCCTCGAATTCGTTCTGCCCGAACCAGCGGAGCTCCTTGGGTTGCGCCTTGTTGAAGGCGATGACGTCCGCCAGTGTTCGGGCCGGCGGCGTATCCTTGAAGGAAGCGGCGGGCACCGACTGGAGGTAGGCCGCGAGATCGGTGCGCAGCTCGTAGAGCAGCACGGTATATTCATCGCGGCCCATTTCTTCAGGCGGCGTGTAGTCGATCTCGACCAGCTCGGCGCCCGCCGCCTTGAGATCGGCCAGCGCCTTGTCGAACAGGGCGATCACCTTGGGGTTGCTCCCCACCGCCTTCCGCAGCACGCCGAGCCGCACGCCCTTGAGGCTGGAGGTGGCAAGGCCAGCGGCAAAGTCGGTCTTGTGCGCATTGGCTTCGGCGGTGGCGGGATCCGCCGGATCGCTGCCCGCCATCGCGGTGAGCATCAGTGCCGCATCGCGCACGCTTGTTGTCATCGGGCCGACGGTGTCCTGACTGTGGCTGATCGGCACGACATGGGTGCGGGTGATCATGCCGACCGTGGGCTTGAACCCGACGATGCCGTTCACCGAGGCCGGGCAGGTGATCGAGCCATCGGTCTCGCTGCCGATGGCGCCCCACGCCAGCCCCGCCGCAATTGCCGCGCCGCTGCCGGAAGAGGAGCCGCAGGGCGAGCGATCAAGCGCATGGGGGTTGCGCGTCTGTCCGCCGACCGCGCTCCACCCGCTGGAGGACTGGCCGGAGCGCATGTTGGCCCATTCTGAAAGGTTGGTCTTGCCCAGCACGACCACGCCCGCCGCGCGCAGGCCCACCATGAAGGGGGCATCGCGGCCCGCGTAGTTGTCCTTGAGGAGCAGGCTGCCGGCCGTCGTCGGCATCCGGTCGGCGGTCTCGATGTTATCCTTGACGAGGATGACCTTGCCGGCGAGCGGACCGGTTACCGCCTTGGCCGCTGCCTCGGCCTTGGCGGCATCTGGATTGAGCGCGATCACGGCATTGATCTTCGGCCCTGCCTTGTCGATCGCCTTGATGCGGGCAAGGTAGGCGGCAACGCTGTGCGGCGCATGGGTTTCGGTTGCACGCTTGTGCCTCGCATTCTCGTTCGCCTTGATCCGGGCAAGATAGGTGACAACGCTGTGCTGTGCGTAGGTTTTCGCTTCTCCGGGAGTGGCGGCGGCGGCGAGCAGGACGGCGGAGACGGTTGCGGCGGCAAGTCTGGACATCGAACACCCTTTGCTGTTCTGCGAGGCATCTGCTGCC
>Ga0310345_10000376_pt1 | contig 71226 bp, 60 predicted proteins | sample HC15DNA20500_MG_FD_204667 | JGI IMG/M metagenome (GOLD analysis project Ga0310345, IMG submission 204667) | Marine microbial communities from station ALOHA, North Pacific Subtropical Gyre - HC15-DNA-20-500_MG | ecosystem: Environmental > Aquatic > Marine > Oceanic | place: Pacific Ocean: North...
GCTACGCCGCGGTCAGCCGAGTCGAGACCCGCGCCCTGATGGCCGAATCCGGCGAGGCGGACTTTGTCTTCGGCCTCGATCCGGCCTCCGTCGCCCGGCTCGGCATGACGGATGCGACGGTCCATTCCGTGGCCATCCCGCGCACGCTGCTGATGAAGGTGAACTCAAGCCACCCGGCGTTGGCCGAGCCCGAGGCCCGTCAGGCGCTGTCTCTCACCATCGACCGCGAGGGCATTGCAAAAGCCGTGCTGCGCTATCCCGAAGGCGCGACGCAGCTATTCCCGCCGTCGGTCGGTGAGTGGCACGACGAGAGTCTTGAGCCGCTGACCTATGACCCGGAGGCCGCGAAGGCGCTTCTGACCGATCTCGGCTGGGCCCCCGGAAGCGACGGCATTCTCACCCGCGACGGGGAACGTTTCGCCCTGACGCTGACCACCTATCCCGACCGACCCGAGCTGCCGCTGGTGGCCGCCGTCCTGGAACAGCAATTCCGCACCATCGGGGTCGAGCTGACCATCGACACGACGAACTCCTCCGAGATCACCTCGCGCCATGCGGACGGCTCTCTTGAACTCGGGCTGATCGCGCGGAACTTCGGCCTGATCCCGAACCCCGTGGGCACGGTCCTGTCGGACTATGCACCGACGGGTGACTGGGGCGCCATGGGCTGGCAGAACGACGAGATCGTGGACCTCGCCCGCAGTGTCGGGCGTGGAGATGGCGGCGAGGCCGAGCGTGCCCGCATCGCCGAGATCCTGCAAACCGAGCTGCCGATCAGACCGTTGTCGATACCGAGACGCATCTGATCGTGGCGCATGAGGTGACCAATCAGGGCTTCGACCGCGACCAGCTGAGCCCGATGGCGGCGGCAGCCAGGAAGGCTCTTCGGCGCGAAGACCTGCACGCCATTGCCGACAAGGGATACTTCAGCGGGTCTCAGATCCTGGCCAGCCATCAGGCAGGGATCACCACGACCGTGCCGCGCCCCGAGACATCGGGCAACCTGAGCAAGGGCATGTATGTGAAGGCTGACTTTGCCTACGATCCGACCCGCGATGCCTACCTCTGCCCGGCAGGCGAAGAGCTGACCTACCGCTACACGCGCGAGGAGGACGGGCTGCGGGTCAGTCGTTACTGGACCAATGAATGCCAGACCTGTCCGGTTCATCACCGCTGCACCACCGGCAAGGAACGTCGCATCACTCGCTGGGAGCATGAGCGCCTGGCCGAAGCTGCAAGGACATCGACGAACGCGTCTACGAATTCCTGAACCGCCCGCTGAGACCTGACGGACATGGTGCTTCGAGAGCCGCAATCGGCTCCGCTCACGCGTCGGGCTGCCTGTCGGAGGCCCAGCTTGCGTAGGCCTGATCCCTCACCGCTTCGATCATGTCGGCGGGGATCTCCCGGCCTTCCTGGCTCCGGAGCGGCTCATCGTGGAAGAGATAGACGCGCGAGAGGAAGGCATCGAACTCGAGGGAGCCTTCGCCGTAGCGCTCACCATGACCCGAGGTTGAGACCACCACGCCGTTGCCCCAATCCTGGCCGCTGTCGTTGTTGGGATTGTAGAAGTAGACGCGCATCCTTTGCGACTGGTCCGCGGCGACCCTGAGGATCGCGATTGCGTGCCAGCCGACAAATCTCTGCTGTGCATCGGTGACGGCTATGCCCGCCGGCTGCGGATGCCCGAGAGGGCGCCGCCCGTTGTAATCAGGGTGGTAGGCCGCGAAGAAGCGGCGCAGGAAGTCGTCGTAGCCCGCCAACTTTCCGGTGGAGACATCGACGGCGACAGCACAGTCGCGCGCCACCCACCAGCCGTGGAACTGGGGATTGATCCAGGTGTGCGGATCGCCGGGACGTCCTGCACAGAGACGGCCCATCTCGGCATAGATCCGGTCGAGGTGCGCGACCATCAGGACCGACACCGGATCGGCGTCGATCGGGCCCGCGCCGGCCAGACCGGCGGGGAGATCGGCCGAATTGATCGGAACACCCTCGAATTGCATCTGCAGCGTGTCGAACTCGGCGACCTGGGTGACGAGATGCAGCAAGTAGTCCGGATCGTTCAGCGCCCACATCGCAATGGCGCGGGCGGACTGGCACGTGGGGTTGGCGCCCTGTCCCACCCCGAGCGGCTGACCGAGAACCTGGAGGACACCGGACAGGAGATGCGTCTCGGGCGGAACGGCGGGACCGAACCCGAGTGCGATGCGCTCGCGCGCTGTGCCCCCGAGCCTGAGAGTGAGCTGCCGCTCCAGAGCGGGAACCACCGGGGCGTGGTGGAGGATTCCGCGGTCGAGCAGCATTGCCAGCCCATAGGCCGCCTGAGGCGTGGCGGGCGACACCGCGCTGCGGACGAGCTTTTCGATCAGGCCGCGGTAATGCCGCCAGCAGTCGAGCCCGGTGCTTCCGAGGCCGAGGGCCTCTGGGATCATCGGGCGCTCGTGATAATCGAGGGCCCAGGTCAGAAAGGCGGCGTGATAATCCGAGACGAGCCCGGTGTCGTGCATCGCGCGGGCGAACCCCATTGCCTCGCGGGAGAGGCCATTTTCGTCTGCGACCGAGATGCGTTCGAGGTAGACCGCGATGCCGGGATCGTCCCGTGACGCGGTGGTCGGTCCGAAGAGGGCGCTGACCAGCCGCTCGGCGCCAAGACGCGTGCTGCCGGGTTCGGTGCCCTTTTCGTTCAGTGCAATGGCGATCTGGACAATCATGTCCTTCACCACGCCGACCTGAATCGAGCGTTGCTCCAAGAGGCGCCAGATTTCCGACACCAGCACACTGAGCACGTCGCTCAGGCCGATATGATCGGCGATGTGCGTCAGGACCCGGCGCTTCAGGTCCTGCCGGGGGCCGAGCTCCCGGGCGGCCTCGTCCGGCACACCGAAAAGGTCCTTCAGGTTCAGCGCCAGCACCTGTGTCAGGAAATGCCGCGCACCCTCCTGATGAAGGTTTGCGTGCCGGGCGTCGCCATCCGCCACAGCGAGAAACCGCGCAAGACTGGCCGTCTCAAGCGCCTGAAAGGCCGGATCCTCCGAGACGAGCGTGCCCCCCACGAGCTGAGGCAGCAACACCTCCGGACGGTCCCAGTCCGACCCAGCAAACAGGCCGGCGGCATCCATCCGGGCCGCGTGCTGACGCACCACGCCCAGCCCGCCGGGCTGGGCGATGATGCGGCCCACGACGTCCAGCACGGGGCGCTGGTAGCGGGACTTGGCAAAGGGTCTCGCCCGCGCCAACCGGTCGATCGCGATGTCGAGCGTGCCGGACAGCCGTGCCAGCGCATCATCTTCCCCGCCGGTTTGTCCGTGCACGGCGGACACTTCCTTCAGGCTCATCAGACGTAATAATCCAGCTCTTCTTGTCTTTTCAGAAGATCCCGCAGGTCATGGGCATTGTCACCGAAGAAATAGGCCAGCCCCCAATGCGTGCCGAACGCTGACCGTTTGGCCACTTTCTGCTCGCGCGGGTCCGATAGCTCGTGGAACTCGAAATAGGGATGGTTGGCGGTTTCCTCAGGGACTTCAAGTCGGCTCACCACCCGGCGGCGGGGATAGACGCCGAAGCAGCCGGCATGGCCCTTCGCATCGACAACCTCTTTCGGGAAGAAGGCATCAAGCTCATCCTGCGTGGTCTTGGGATCGAAGGCCAGCACTAGGCCCTGGTAGCCGTTGAAACCGTAGGCGCGTTCGATCAGTTCAAGCGCGTTGAAGCCCGGCGGGCGATAGGCGACCTCGCCGAAATAGAGCTTGTTGTCACTGGTCAGGAAGTATTCGGGATGGATGAAGCCGAAGTCGATGTCAAAGGTTTCGATCAGCTTCTCGATTTCCTCCGTGATCCGGGCGCGGTGCTGTTCCAGCTCCGGCGTCGCGGGCACGAAGACCGAATACCCCAGCGTCACGTATTCCGAAATGTTCAGGAACTGGATCTTGCGGTCCTTGATCCATGCTTCGACAGCGAACTCCCAGCCATCCAGATGGCTTTCCAGCAAAGCCGGAAACTCCTCGTCCGGGATGTTGTCCACGTCCTCCGGGGTGCGGATCACCCGGTGCCCGGCGGTGCCGGACTTGTCGAAAGCCTTGAAGTGGATCGGGTCGTTCGGGTCCCCGTCGAGCTTGAGCAGCGTCTGGTTCACGCGCTTGAGGAACCGGATCACGTCGCCCCGGTCATGCGCCTCCTCGAAGACGCCCACGCGGATGCCGCCGAGCTGCGCGCGGCGTTTCATCAGCGATTTGTCGCGGAACAGCATCGCCTGACCCAGGAGGCGCGGATTCTTTAGCAGCACTGCATTGACGGCTCCGGCCCATTCGACGGTCTCCTCGAATATCGGGATGGCCACGTCGACCCCCATGTCCTCGAGCGTATGCGCCAGTTCGTGAGAGCGTTCGTTGAGACGGTCAAAATCCCACGGCACGAAGGGAATGTCGTTCTGCGTGCAGTAGTCCTCGGCCCAGGGCGGCGCGACGACCACGTAGCGGCGGTCGAAGCGGTCCACCGCGTCGATGGCGTTGAGGCTCCAGCCAAGCAGGGCGATGTAGCCCTTGTCCGGGTTCTTGTCGGTCATTGCGTCTCCTTTCGTAGGCAGACCCGCAGGAAGGAACAGGTGTCCGATCCGCTCGCGGAGGAAGGAAGGTCCTGTTACGGGAGGAAGAGATCCCGGCGAGGTGGCTCTGCGTCGGTTTCACGAAATGACCATAGCTCAATAACGCTGAGTTTCAAACCGGGCTCCCCCAGCAAAGGGCGAAGACAGGCGCGCGTGGCCATGGAAAGACCGTCAGAGCAGGACTTTCGCCGGACCTTCGGCGCTGATGGTCTTTGAGCCGTCGGGTTCCCGGCAGACGTCCAGCCATTCCTTTGATTCGTCGATTTCGACAAAGAAGCGCCACTCGTCCTGTTCCATCAAGACGATCGCCTCTTTCGCGGTAAGCTCCCATTCCGATTTGCCGAAGAGAGACCGTCGGACCCCTCCGAGCGCCACGATCTCTCCGCCGGTCTTGGCTGCTCTGGCCCATGTAACTTGCGCAGGTGCGGCCATCTCGTTCACCACCTTTCTGACAACAATGGTTAACATAGCACAAAATACCATTTGACGCAGTGCGGAATGCGGAGAAATCTTCGGCATCATGGCGGCGGCTGCCCTTTGCAATACCAGTCGAATGACCGCCGTACTGCGGACTCAAAGACCTCGACGGCAGCGCTGCACATTCGCCCGCACCGGGGGCCCGGAGCAGCCTGCGGCCCGTACGCGCCCCACGGGTTTTTTCGGACTCGCCGGAACCGGACGCCTTGCTGTGCGTCGGTACACCACACGCACCCGTGAAACGACGCACCCCGGAAGGGTGCTGAGGAGGTCCGTATGTACAGCATCATCTATCTGGTCGGGCTGCTGGCGATTGTTCTCGCCCTGCTGACTCTGATCGCCTGATTTCAACCCTATTCAGAAAGGACGCGAGCACATGACACAGTCACAATCGCCAAATTCGTCGCGTGACAGCGTCGACACCGCCGCCGGTTCCGCCAAGGAACTGAAGGACGAGGCCCGCGACACCGCGCAGAGCCTCAAGGACCGCGCCGTGGACGAGGCGCAGACCCGCGGCGATGAAGCCAAGGCCGGCGTCGCAGACGAGATCTCGGACATGGGCAATGCCCTGCGGCGCGCGGCGGAGGAGCTTCGCTCCGGCTCGCCCCAGGAACGCACCTTCGGCCACATGGCCGATGCGCTGGCAGACATGTCGGAGACCGTGCGCGACAAGGATCTGGGCGAGATCGCGGGCGACGTGTCCGACTTTGCCCGGCGCAACCCGCTCGCCTTCCTCGGCGGTGCGGCGCTGCTCGGTTTTGCCGGCACCCGGCTGGCCCGCGCGTCCGAACGCAACCGCGGCAACTCGGTCGATCTGGCCCATATGTGGGACAGCGACGAGCACGACGACGAGATCGAGTCCGAGCTTCTGGGCCGGCCTGCGACACCCGCGGCAGGCACCGCGCCCGCGGCAGGCACCGCGCCCGCGGCAGGCTCCTCGTCCGCGGTCGGTTCTGCCGCCACCACACCGGCCGCACCCGCACACATCAACAGGGGAGACAAGTGATGGCCTCTACCGAGCACAAGACAGAAAGCACCGGCTCCCTGCTGAGCGATGCGCTGACCCACGTCTCTGCGCTGGTGCGGAACGAGGTCGACCTGGCCCGCGCCGAGGTCGACCAGAACCTGCGGAGGGCCGCGATGGCGGTCGGCATGATCGTCGCTGCCGTGGTCGTCGCGCTGGTCGCGCTCAATGTGCTGGCCGCCGCAGTGGTCAGCGGGTTGACCGAGGCGGGCCTCGACGCCGGCTGGGCCGCGCTCATCGTGGGCGTGGTGCTGGGCATCATCGCAGCGGTCCTGATCGCGAAGGGCAAGAGCGACCTGTCGCTCTCCAGCCTCGCGCCGTCCCGGACCGCCGACAACATCAAGCGCGACACGCGCGCAATCCAAGGAGGGCGGTCCCATGAGTGACAACCGGACCCCGGACGAAATCGAACGCGACATCGAACGCGAACGCGCCGAATTGGGCGCCACCGTGGACGAACTGCAAGACCGCTTCTCGGCGGACCGCATCCTGCGTGAACTGGGCCGCGGCCTGTCGGACCACGGTCAGGATATCGGGGAGGCCGTGTCCCAATCGGTCAAGCGCAACCCCGTCGCCCTGGCCCTGACGGGCATCGGGCTGGCGTGGTTGATGAGCGGCCGTTCCTGGGAGGAGGACCGCGATGCGGTGATGCCTTCCGCGCGCCGCGAACCCGCGCCGCTGCCGACACGACCGACGTATCCCGCGGCGGAGACCTACCGTTCGCCGCCCGCCACGGACCCATACGGCGCCCGCGCCTACGACGCGCATGACGACTGGCTCTGGGCCGACGAGGACGACTACTGGGACGACCACGACGAGGATGATGGCCCGGGCCTCGGCGAACGGATGTCCGACGCAGGCGCCCGTGCCGGTGAGAAGACCAAGGCGGGTGCGGCCTCCGTCGGATCGCGCGTCAGTTCCGGGGCCTCCGCCGCACGGCGGGGCGTCTCGGATGGCGCCGCCTCGGTGCGCGATAGCGCATCGGCCGCCGGCCACTCGGCCGCCGACCGCGCCCGCCGGATCCGCCGCCGCCTGTCGCATGGCACCGAAAGCCTGAGCGAGGAGGCCCGCGAACGCGTGGTCGCCGCGCGCTGGAACGCCGTGAAGGCCCGCCGGGCCGCCGCACGCCGTGCCCGCAAGGGCGCCGACGCCGCGACCGATTTCTTCGAGGAGAATCCGCTGGTGGTGGGCGGCCTCGCGCTGGCCGCTGGTGCCATCCTCGCCGGGACGCTGCCGCGGACCCGGCAGGAGGACGCGTATTTCGGCGAATATTCCGACCGCGCCTACGACCGCGCGGAACGGGCCTTCGACGCGGAGCGGCGCAAGGCGATGAAGGTCGCCGACCGGGCCGCCGCAACAGCGCAGGAGGTCATGGCCGAGGAACGCGCCAAGATCGACGAACAGGCGCCGGGCGACAAGTCGGCCGCCGAACACGTCGCGGACGAGGTGCGCGGCGGCGCGGCGAAGGTTGCGGAAGCCACCCGCGACGAGGCCAAGAAGCAGAAGCTGGGGCAGGGCGAGTCCTAAGGCCCTCCCTGATCGACCGACGAGGAGACCCGTGCCGGCATCCCGGCGCGGGTCTTTACATGTCCGTGCGCGGGCTGGCCGCCTTTCGGCCGTTCGAAGCCCGTTGATGTGCCCGCAGCCGCTGTATCCACAAGTTATTGGGGTTTTCCCCAACAAATTGCTTTACAGGACCGGCTTCTCCCCGCACCATATTTTGTAAGGGGCCGGGGAAATCCCCCCAGTTTCTTGAGCAGGCACCTAGCGCTTGGGGGCCATCTCGCCCTCGCGCGCTACGAAACAAAGAGGTGGCGCCATGGCACTTTCCGAGCAGTACATCCAGGACGAAATCCATCCGATCGACATCGTCGAGACCCTGGCCGAGGACCGCGACTGGGACTTCGACCGTATCGGCGAGGACCAGATCGCGATGGCGGTCGAGGGGCAGTGGCGCACCTATTCGATCACGCTGGCGTGGTCGGGCTACGACGAAACCCTCCGTATGGTCTGCACCTTCGAGATGGAGCCGCCGGAGGACTCGGTCCCGCGCATCTACGAACTGCTGAACCACATCAACGACCAGTGCTGGGCTGGCAGCTTCACATGGTGGGGTGAACAGAAGCTGATGGTTTATCGCTACGGCCTCGTCCTGGCCGGGGGGCAATCGGCCTGCCCGGAACAGCTCGACACGCTGATCAACGCGGCCGTGCTGAGCTGCGAACGATACTATCCGGCCTTTCAGCTGACCGCGTGGAGTGACCGGGATCCCGCCCATGCCCTTCAGGTCGCCATTGCAGAGGCCTACGGCCGCGCGTAAGTCTGGCCCCCGTCACGAGTACGGCAGGGGGCGTAGATGGAATTCGACGAGATCACCCGCCGCGGCCTGGTGCTGCTGGGCTGCGGCAAGATGGGCGGGGCGATGCTGGCCGGGTGGCTGGACCGGGGGCTGTCCCCGCAGGCGGTGCATGTCATCGATCCCAACCCCTCGGACTGGCTGAAATCGACCGGTGTCCATGTCAACGGCAACATGCCCGACGCGCCCGCGGTGGCGCTGATCGCCGTGAAGCCGCAGATGATGGGCGATGCGCTGCCTGCGCTGAAGGCCATGGGCGGGGGCGGAACGCTCTTCGTCTCGGTCGCGGCCGGCACCACGCTGGCGCGGTTCGAGGCGGAATTCGGTTCGGACAGCCCCATCGTCCGGGCGATGCCCAACACGCCCGCCGCTGTCGGCCGCGGGATCACCGCGATCATCGGCAACAGGTCCGCGACGGCCGCGCATCTAGACGCGGCCGAGGCGCTGCTGAAGGCGGTCGGGCAGGTGGTCCGCCTGGAATGCGAGGCGCAGATGGACGCAGTGACCGGCGTTTCCGGTTCGGGCCCGGCTTATGTCTTCCACCTGATCGAGACGCTGGCGCAGGCGGGCGAGGCGCAGGGCCTTCCCCGTGAACTGGCGCTGCAACTCTCTCGGGCGACCGTGGCGGGGGCGGGCGCACTGGCCGAACAGGCCGGGGAGGACCCGGCGCAGCTCAGAAAGAACGTGACCAGCCCGAACGGCACGACCCAGGCGGCGCTCGAGGTGCTGATGGACGAGGAGACCGGCTTCCCCGCGCTGCTGGACCGCGCGGTGGCGGCGGCGGCGAAACGGGCGAAGGAGCTGGCCGATGGCTGAGATATCCTTCGAAGATTTCCTCAAGGTCGACATCCGCGCCGGCCGCGTCACCCGCGCCGAACCCTTTCCCGAGGCGCGCAAGCCTGCGATCAAGCTATGGGTCGATTACGGGCCCGAGATCGGGGTGAAGAAGAGTTCGGCCCAGATCACCGTGCATTACAAGCCAGAAACGCTCGTCGGCCGGATGGTGATGGGCGTGGTGAACTTTCCCCCGCGCCAGATCGGCCCCTTCATGTCCGAGGCGCTGGTGCTGGGCTTCGCCGATCCCGACGGCGCCATCGTCCTGATCGCGCCCGACCGCGACGTCGAACCCGGGGAGCGGATGCAGTGACCCGGGTTCTCATCACCCGGCCTCTGCCGGACCGGGTTCTGGCGGAGGCCGAACAGCATTTCGAGATCGAGGTTCGCGACACCAACGGCCCGATGAAACGCTCGCAGCTGCGCGCGGCGCTGGTGCTGCACGACGGGGTACTGGCGACGCTGGGCGACAATTTCGACACCCAGGCCTTCGCCGAGTTCCATTCGCCGCGCTGCAAGATCATCGCGAATTTCGGCGTGGGCTATAACCATATCGACGCGGCGGCGGCGCGGGCGGCGGGGATCGCGGTGTCGAACACGCCGGGCGCAGTCACGGACGCCACGGCGGACATCGCGATGACGCTGATCCTGTCGACCGCCCGCCGCGCGGGTGAGGGTGAGCGGCTGGTGCGTGCCGGTAAGTGGGAAGGGTGGCACCCGACGCAGATGCTGGGGATGCACGTCACGGGCCGCAAGGTCGGCATCATCGGCATGGGCCGGATCGGCCAGGCCATCGCGCGGCGCTGCCACCACGGTTTCGGCATGGAGGTGATCTATGTCAACCGCTCGGAAAAGGCGGTGGATTTCCCGGCCCGGCAGGTCAGCCTCGACACGCTGGCGACCGAAGCCGACATTGTCGTGACCGCCGTACCGGGCGGGGCCGCGACCCAACACCTGCTGGACGCGGCCTTCTTCGCCCGGATGCGGCGCGACGCGATTTTCGTGAACATCTCGCGCGGCGAAGTGGTGGAGGAACCGGCCCTGATCGCTGCGCTGCAGGAGGGGCGGCTGGGCGGCGCCGGGCTCGACGTCTACGAAAACGAGCCCGAGGTGCCCGAGGCGCTGCGCCGGTTGGAGAACGTGACGCTGCTGCCGCATCTGGGGACCGCCGCGCTCGAGGTGCGGGAGGCCATGGGCCTGATGGCGGTGGAGAACCTGCGCGCCTTCTTCGCGGGCGAGACTCCGCCGAACCTCGTCAACTGATCCTTCACTGGATGTCGATACGGTCGAAGACAGGCGCCAGCAGCGCATCGTCGATCGACCGCAGCACATAGGCGCCGGCCCCGCGCAGGCCCGTGCGGGGGCCGTCTGCAGCCTGCAGGCGGGAATACTCCCGGGCCAGCCGGATGTAGCGGTCATGGCCCATCCGGTCCGCAGGGGCGACGGCGGAAATGTCGATCAGCTCCACATTGCCCAGCCGGGCGACCTGCACCACCCGCGGGTCGTCGATCCCGAGCGCGCCGAGCCGGACCCGGCCGCCCGAGATGGTCGAGGCGATCGCCAGCGCCCGGTCCTCCGGCGCGGCCAGAACCGCCACCGGATGCCGCAGCGGGCCGATCTGCTGCATGGTGCGGACAAAGAGGGCCACGTCGATGTCCGGAGACGCGAGGACGGTCTCAAGCCCGTTCAGCACGTCGCGCCGCCCCGACAGGGCTAGGCTGCGCAGGGTTTCGACGATCAGGAACCCGCCCATGCTGTGCCCGAACAGCGTCACGGGCGTCCGGTCGCGCCGGGTCAGCTCCGTCAGCAGCTTCGCCAGGGGATCGCGCGAGAAGAGCGCGCCCTGCCGATCGCCGACGTAATCCAGCGGCGACCCTTCGGAGGGCCACGAAAAGAGAATGGGCGCCCCCTTGTAGCCCGCGCTGGCGCTGAGCTGGGCGAGGCGGAGCACCCCCTCCGGATGCCCGGTGTTGTAGCCATGCACGAAGACGCCCGGCGCCTCGCCCTGCGACCGCGCACGGACGGCGCGGTGGAAGCTCTCGCGGTCGAGCGAACCGGTCTCCGTCACGATGTATTCCTCCGACGGGTCAGGATTGGCCGAGCCGGAGCGCAGGTGCCGTCCGGCGTCGGGCGGGACCGAGACGTCGTAATAGCCGTAGCGGGTGACAAGCGATGGTTCGGACCCATAGCCGCTGCGCGCGGACCGGGTGGTGACGACGAAGATGCGGTGCACCTGCGCAGGGTCCGCGGACACCGCCCGGGGAATCAGCGCCTCCGCGCCCGGGCGGGGCGTGCAGGCCGCCGCGAGCAGCAGCAGCAGGCTGGCCAGCCGTCTCAACCCGGGGTCGCCGATCGCCACCACCTGCCTCCCTGTCTCTCCTGTCGCCCGGGTTCGAGTAACCCCGGGGCCGCGGGGGGCGTCAACCCTTGCGCGGCCTCCGGCGGTTCCGGGGGGCTGTCTGCCCCCCCGCCGCGGGCCGGGGCCCGCGACTCCCCCCGAGGATACATCGACCAGAGGAAAGCCGGGTCAGGCGCCGACGGTATCGCCCGTCTCCTCGCGCCAGTGGCGGCGGCAGAGGGAGACGTAGGTTTCGTTGCCGCCGATCTGCACCTGATCGCCCGAGGTCATCGCGCGGCCGTCCGCGCCGCGCCGCACCACCATCGTCGCCTTGCGCCCGCAATGGCAGATCGTGCGCACCTCGCGCATCTCGTCGGCCAGCGCCAGCAGGGCGGCGGAGCCTTCGAAGAGGTGGCCCAGGAAATCGACCCGCAGCCCGTAGCACATCACCGGCACGTCCAGATCGTCCACCGCGCGGGCCAGTTGCCAGACCTGTGCGTGGGTCAGGAACTGCGCCTCGTCCACGAAGACACAGGCGCAGGGGCCGGCGGCAAGCCGTGCGGCGATCCGGGCGAAAAGATCGGTGTCGCCGTCGAAGGTGTCGGCCTGCTGCCCGATCCCGATCCGGCTGGCGATCCGCCCCGGGCCCGCCCGGTCGTCCAGCCGCGCGGTCAGCAGGAGCGTCTGCATCCCCCGCTCGATGTAATTGTGCGACGCCTGCAGCAGGATCGTCGATTTTCCCGCGTTCATGGTGGAGTAGTGGAAGTAGAGCTTGGCCATGCGGTCGGGAAAGGCTTCGGATCAGACGCCGGGGATGAAGGGCACATCGCAGGCGGCCAGCGCAAACAGGGATGCGAGCGCGGTGGTGCGGAAAAGGATGCGTCTCATGGGCGATCTCCCGTTTGTCAGCTGTCCTGCAGCGAGATGACGCCGATCTCTCCCTCCTGCCGGGCCTGGATCGCCAGCACGGCGGCCTGCGCCCCCGCTGCTGTGGTATAGTAGGGGATCTTGTCGTAGAGCGCCACCGACCGGATTTCGCGGCTGTCCTCGATCGACTGGGTGTTCTCGGTCGTGTTGAACACCAGCGCGATGGTCCCGTCCTTGAGCTGGTCGACGATATTCGGCCGCCCCTCGTAGACCTTGTTGACCCGCTCGCAGGCGATGTCAGCGGCCTGCAGCCACGTCAACGTCCCCTGCGTCGCAACCAGCGTGAAGCCCTGGTCCGCCAGCGCCCTGGCCGCGTCGCGCATCAGGTCCGTCTTGTCCTCGTCCTTGATCGAGATGAAGACGCGGCCCTCCGACGGCAGGTCTACCCCCGCGCCGAGCTGCGCCTTGAGGAAGGCCCGCGCGAAGCTCAGGTCGTAGCCCATGACCTCGCCGGTCGAGCGCATTTCCGGCCCCAGCAGGGTGTCGACGCCCGGGAAGCGGGCGAAGGGCAGCACCGCCTCCTTGACCGCGAACCCGTCGAGGTTCGGGTCGACGAGGTCGAAGGCGTCCAGCTTCTCGCCCGCCATCAGCCGTGCGGCGATGGAGGCGATCGGCGAATTCACCGCCTTGGCCACGAAGGGCACGGTGCGGGAGGCGCGGGGGTTCACTTCGATCAGGTAGATGTCCTGGCCCTTGACGGCGAACTGCACATTCATCAGGCCGACGACGCCAAGCTCCAGCGCGAGCGCCTTCGACTGCACCTCGAGCTCCTTGACGATCTCGTCGGGCAGGGACCAGGGCGGCAGGGAGCAGGCGCTGTCGCCGGAATGCACGCCCGCCTCCTCGATATGCTGCATGATGCCCGCGACATGCACGTTCTTGCCGTCGCAGAGCGCGTCCACGTCGACCTCGATGGCGCCCGAAAGATAGCTGTCCAGCAACACCGGGCTGTCGCCCGAGACCACCACCGCGTCGCGGATGTACCGTTTCAGCCCGTCCATGTCGCGCACGATCTCCATAGCGCGACCGCCCAGCACGTAGGAGGGGCGGATGACCAGCGGGAAGCCGATCTCGGCTGCGATCTCGATGGCCTCGAGGTCGGAATGTGCGATGCCGTTCTTCGGCTGCTTGAGGCCCAGCCGGTTGACCAGGTCCTGGAACCGTTCGCGGTCCTCGGCGAGGTCGATGGCGTCGGGCGTGGTGCCGAGAATCGGGATCCCCTCCGCCTCGAGCGCGTTGGCCAGTTTCAGCGGCGTCTGGCCGCCGAACTGGACGATCACGCCGTGCAGCGTGCCGTTCGATTGCTCGATCCGCAGGATCTCCATCACGTGTTCGAAGGTCAGAGGCTCGAAATACAGCCGGTCCGAGGTGTCGTAATCGGTGGAGACCGTCTCGGGGTTGCAGTTGACCATGATGGTCTCGTAGCCCGCGTCGGTCAGCGCGAAGCAGGCGTGGCAGCAGCAATAGTCGAATTCGATGCCCTGGCCGATCCGGTTGGGACCGCCGCCGAGGATCACGACCTTCTTGCGGTCCGACGGCCGCGCCTCGCATTCCACCTCGCCCATCACGGGGGCCTCGTAGGTGGAATACATGTAGGGGGTCTGCGCCTCGAATTCCGCCGCGCAGGTGTCGATCCGCTTGAAGACCGCGTTCACCCCGAGGTTTCGGCGGGCGCGGCGGACGTTGCCTTCGTCCCGGCCCGCCAGCTTGGCCAGCCGCGCGTCGGTGAAGCCCAGCATCTTGAGCCGCCGCAGCCCGTGCTCCGTCACCGGCAGGCCGTTCTTGGCGACCTCGGCCTCGACATCCACGATCTCGCGGATGCGCGACAGGAACCACGGGTCATAGGACGTCGCTGCCGCAATCTCGTCATCGGTGAGCCCGTGGCGCATCGCCTGGGCGATCACGCGGATCCGGTCGGGGGTCTGAAGCGACAGCGCCTTGACCACGGCGGCTTTGTCCGGGGCGCCCTCGATCTCGATCTCGTCGAACCCGGTCAGGCCGGTTTCCATCGATGCGAGCGCCTTCTGCATCGATTCGTGGAAGGACCGGCCGATCGCCATGACCTCGCCCACGGATTTCATCGCGGTGGTGAGGTAGGGCTTGGAGCCGGGGAACTTCTCGAAGGCGAAGCGCGGGATCTTGGTGACGACGTAGTCGATGGTCGGCTCGAACGAGGCGGGCGTCACCTTGGTGATGTCGTTGTCCAGCTCGTCCAGCGTGTAGCCCACGGCCAGCTTCGCGGCGATCTTGGCGATCGGGAAGCCGGTCGCCTTGGAGGCCAGCGCCGAGGAGCGGGAGACGCGGGGGTTCATCTCGATCACGACCATGCGGCCGTCCTCGGGGTTGATCGCCCACTGGACGTTCGAGCCGCCGGTTTCGACCCCGATTTCGCGCAGAACGGCGATGGAGCCGTTCCGCATCGCCTGGTATTCCTTGTCGGTTAGCGTCAGGGCAGGGGCCACGGTGATCGAGTCGCCGGTGTGCACGCCCATCGGATCGACGTTTTCGATGGAGCAGACGATGATCGCGTTGTCCGCGCGGTCGCGGACCACCTCCATCTCGAACTCCTTCCATCCGAGCAGCGATTCGTCGACGAGGATCTGCCCCACGGGGGAGGCTTCCATCCCCGAGCGGCAGTAATGTTCGTAATCGTCGCGGTTGTAGGCCACGCCGCCGCCGGTGCCGCCGAGGGTGAAGGCGGGGCGGATGATCGCGGGCAGGCCGATGTGCTCCAGCGCTTCCATCGCGTCCTTCAGGCCCGCGCGCACGTCGAACTTGCCGTTCGGCAGCTTCGGCGCCGAAACGATGGTGGCCTTGGGGTTCTCCAGCCCGATCCGGTCCATCGCCTCGCGGAAGAGCTTCCGGTCTTCCGCCATATTGATTGCGTCCTTGTTCGCGCCGATCAGTTCGACGCCGAACTTCTCCAGCACGCCCATCTCGTCGAGCTTCAATGAGGTGTTGAGCCCGGTCTGCCCGCCCATTGTCGGCAGCAGTGCATCGGGGCGCTCCTTCTCGATGATCTTGGCGACGATCTCCGGCGTGATCGGCTCGATATAGGTGGCGTCGGCCAGCCCCGGGTCGGTCATGATCGTGGCGGGGTTCGAGTTCACCAGGATCACGCGGAAGCCTTCCTCCCGCAGCGCCTTGCAGGCCTGGGCCCCGGAGTAATCGAACTCGCAGGCCTGCCCGATGACGATGGGGCCCGCGCCGATGATCATGATGGATTTGATATCGGTTCTTTTCGGCATGAGTCCCCCGGGCGCGCAAATTGCTGCGGGTTATACGCAGCGAGCCTGCGGGTGCAAGAGGGCGTGCGGGCCAGAAGACGGTCTGCCGTGAAGGCAAGACGAACCGCCCGCGCCGGAGGGGCGGCCCGGGCGGGGAGGGTCACCGCAGGAAGACGTCGCTGGACACGTTCACCAGCACACCCTCGGCCGTCAGGACCGGGCGGGTGCTGTACGCGAGGCAGCGCTGGTCGCTGGTGCAGATCATCGTGCGGGTGACCTGCGCGATGACGCCGAGGTGGACGCCGTCGGTGCCGATCAGGTCCCGCCCGACAAGCTGCGGGTCGCCGTCCTGCGTGGTGTTCGTGCCGCCGGCGGTCTGCGTGCCGGTGCCTGTGCCCGCGCCGGTCCCGCGGCTACCCGTCGTGCCGCCCACCGTGACGCCCGCGCCAGCCACCGTGCCGGAGCCGCCGCCGACCGTGGCGTCGACACCCGCGTCGGCCACGGAGCCTCCGCCGACCGTCGCGCCGACACCCACATCCGCCACCGACCCGCCGCCGACCGTCGCGCCGACGCCGGCATCTGCGCCGGTCCCGCCGCCGGCACTGGCATTCACATCGGCATCGGCGGCAGAGCCGCCCCCGAGTGAGACGCCGACATCAGCGTCCGCGACCGACCCGCCGCCGAGCGACACATCGGCGTCCACGCCCACCTGGGCGCTTGCGGCCGGCGCGAAGGCGACGGCGCTCATCATGGCGAGTGACAATACGTGCATGCGTTGCATGAGGGTTCTCCTCCTCAGAACGCCCCCACCCGAGGGTTGCACTTGCACGGGAAGCAACGGCACCGGACGCTGAAAAGTTTCATCCGCCGCACATTTTTCAACCGTGGGGCTGTTACCTCAGCCGCACATGTAGTCACGGCTCAGCGGCACGCCGTCCTGCCGCTTGGCGATCTGCACCTGGAAGACGCACTGGAAATCGTGGCGGAACGTCATCTCCGAGGCGGCGAGGTAGTAACGCCACATCCGGGTGAACCGTTCGTCATAGAGCGCCACGGCCGCTTCCCGCTTGGCCATGAACCGGTCGTACCAGTGGCGCAGGGTCTCGGCGTAGTGCAGCCGCCAGACCTCCACATCCGTCGCCCACATCCGCGTCTTCTCCAGCGCGGCCGAGATCTCGGACAGGGCGGGGATATAGCCGCCGGGGAAAATGTACTTCCGGATGAAGGCGCTGGTGTAGCCCGGGGGCGTCTGCCGCCCGATGGTGTGGATCAGCGCGACGCCATCGTCGGTCAGCAACCGTTCGACCGAACGGAAGTATTCGAGGTAGTGCGGCGCGCCGACATGTTCGAACATCCCGACCGACACGATCCGGTCGAAGCTTTCCGTCACTGCGCGGTAGTCGCTCAGCCGGAACTCCACCCGGTCTTCCAGCCCCGCCGCCTTCGCCCGCTTCACCGCCAGCGCGTGCTGCTCGGTCGACAGCGTCACGCCCACCACCTTCACGCCGAAATCGCGCGCCAGCGTCAGGCCCATGCCGCCCCAGCCGCAGCCGATGTCCAGCACGGTCATTCCCGGCTCCAGCAGAAGCTTCTTGGCGATATGCGCCTTCTTGGCCGCCTGCGCCTCTTCCAGCGTCATGCCGGGGCGGGGAAAGTAGGCGCAGGAATACTGCCGGTCCGCGTCGAGGAAAAGATCGTAAAGCTCGCCCGACAGGTCGTAGTGATGCTTCACGTTCTCCTGCGCACGCCCGACCGGGTTGTGCTGCGCCACCCGGCGCATCGCCCGCTGGGACATCGTCAGCGGCGCCTGCCACCACGCAGAGCGGCGGCGCGAGAGGTTGACCAGCATCAGTTGGAAGAAGTCGTGCAGATCGTCGCCGTCGATGGTCAGCCGTTCGTCCATGTAGGCCTCGCTCACCGCGAGGTCGGGGTTCAGCACGATCTTGCGGGGCAGGTCGGGGTCCTTCAGCCGCACGGTGACCTCCGGCGCGCCGGAGCCGTCCCCGAAGACATGCGCACGCCCGTCAGCCATCACCACCGTCAGCCGGCCCGCCCTGACCACCTGACCGAGAAAATCCAGAAACAACCGTTCCCACATGGCGTCACCCCCGGGGGACCTGACATTGGCAGGTTTCAACCTGCTGAACCTGCACGGAAATACAGAATCTCCTGACGAAATCGTCAAGCGTCAGGCGGCCTGCGCGGAAAAGTGTGACGAAAATCCCCAATGCCGTGCGCCCCGGCTGACCCCCCTGCCGCCTTGACTTTGGCCCCCATGCGCGGTGTATCGGCGCTCACCTGAACCTAGACCCGCCAAGGGGGCCCCATGCACGCCTATCGCAGCCACACCTGCGCCGACCTGAACAAGTCCAACGTGGGCGAGACCGTCCGCCTGTCCGGGTGGGTCCATCGGGTGCGCGATCACGGCGGGGTCCTCTTCATCGACCTGCGCGACCATTACGGCGTGACGCAGGTGCTCTGCGACAGCGACAGCCCGGTGTTCCGTGAGGTCGAAAAGGTCCGCTCGGAATGGTGCATCCGGATCGACGGAGAGGTGAAGGCGCGGGACGAAAGCCTCGTGAACCCCAAGCTGCCGACCGGCGAGATCGAGGTCTACATTCGCGACATGGAGGTCCTGGGGGCCGCGAAGGAACTGCCCCTCATCGTCTTCGGCGATCAGGAGTATCCCGAGGAAACGCGCCTGCGCTACCGCTACCTCGACCTCCGACGCGAGGTGATGCAGCGCAACATGACGCTGCGCTCGGACGTTGTCGCCTCGATGCGCAAGCGGATGTGGGACAAGGGCTTCCGCGAGTACCAGACGCCGATCATCACCGCCTCCTCCCCCGAGGGTGCGCGTGACTTCCTCGTGCCGTCCCGCCTGCACCCGGGCAAGTTCTACGCCCTCCCGCAGGCGCCGCAGCAGTTCAAGCAGTTGCTGATGGTCTCGGGCTTCGACCGCTACTTCCAGATCGCCCCCTGCTTCCGCGATGAAGATCCGCGCGCCGACCGCTCGCCCACCGATTTCTACCAGCTCGACATGGAGATGAGCTTCGTCACCCAGCAGGACGTCTTCGACACGATCTCGCCGGTGCTGGGCGGGGTCTTCGAAGAATTCGGCGGCGGCAAAAAGGTGGACGATCCGGCGGCATGGCCGCAGATCTCCTATGCCGACGCGGCGCTGAAATACGGCTCCGACAAGCCGGACCTTCGGAACCCGATCGAGATGCAGGTGGTGTCCGAGCATTTCGCGGGCTCGGGCTTTGCGATCTTCGCCAGGCTGCTGGAGCAGGAAGGAACGGAGATCCGCGCGATCCCCGCGCCGACCGGCGGAAGCCGCAAGTTCTGCGACCGGATGAACAGCTTCGCGCAGCAGCAGGGGCTGCCGGGGATGGGATATATCTTCTGGCGCGACAACAACGGCGAGATGGAAGCCGCAGGCCCGCTGGCCAAGAACATCGGCCCCGAGCGGACGGAAGCCATCCGCCAGCAGCTTGGCCTTGGCGTCGGCGACGCGGCCTTCTTTCTGGGCGGCAAGCCCAAGACCTTCGAGGCCGTTGCGGGCCGCGCCCGGAACGTCATCGGCGAGGAATTGGGACTGACCGACAAGGACCGCTTCGCCTTCGCTTGGATCGTCGATTTCCCGATCTACGAACAGGACGAGGAAACCGGCAAGATCGACTTCGAACACAACCCCTTCTCCATGCCGCAGGGCGGGATGGAGGCGCTGGAGGGCGATCCGCTGGCGGTCAAGGGCTTCCAGTATGACCTCGCCTGTAACGGCTACGAGATCGTTTCGGGCGCGATCCGGAACCACAAGCCCGAGATCATGTTCAAGGCCTTCGAGATCGCGGGCTATCCGAAGGAGGAAGTCACCAAGCGCTTCGGCGGCATGGTCAACGCGTTCCAGTACGGCGCGCCCCCGCATGGCGGCTGCGCGGCGGGCGTGGACCGGATCGTCATGCTGCTGGCGGACGAGGACAACCTGCGCGACGTCATGCTCTTCCCGATGAACCAGCGGGCCGAGGACCTGATGATGGGCGCGCCTTCGGAGCCCACGGCCGAGCAGTTGATGGAGCTGTCGCTGCGGGTCATCCCGCAGGAGTGACCGTGGCGGGGCGGGGGCCCTCACCCCGCCCGCGGCGCCTCCGGCCCCGCCCTGTGGCGGCCGCGCCACGCACGATGACCCGCTGATCGCCTGACCCTGCGTCGCGCGCGGGCTGCCGCATTTCCGCCCCGCTTCGCCGCAATCGTCGACGCATGGCGCGTGCGGAGATCATCAGACTCAGGGCGAAGCGGCGGCGGCGGATCGCGGCGCGGGCGAGGGGCGTCCTGCTGGCGCTGGCCTTCATCGGGCTGGGCACGGCCGGGTCCTCCGGCATGAAGCTTCCGGCGCTCGACTTCCTGATGCGCGGCGCGCCGCCCTCGGGTCGGCTTATCCTGCAGGGCGCCGCGACGCATGTGCGCGACGGCGACACGATCGAGGTGCGCGGCACACCGGTCCGGATCGCCAACCTCGACTGCGCCGAACGCGGCACCGCCGCCGGGCGCGACGCCACCTACCGGATGGTCGAACTGGTCCAGCACGGCCCGCTGCTCTGCCACCTCGAGGGACGATGGTCCCGCGACCGGGAAGTCGGCACCTGCGCCATCGCCGACGGCCGCGACATTGGCGAGATCATGATCGCCGAGGGCGTCTGCGCGCGCTGGCGCGGGCGCGGCGGAGCCTGACCCGGGGGTTGATCTTCCGGCCCCGCCTGTGCGAGACGCGCCCCTTCACGCCACCCAGCCGAGGAGGGGAAATGTCCCTGACCATCCGCCGCAACCGGGAGCGCGACTTGGAGCCGCTCGCCCGCCTGTTGACCGACAGCGAGGCGCTGGCCCTCGTGAACCCCAATGCCAGCCACCCTTTCGACCCGTTCGAATGGAACGAGAAATGGCTGGGCGACCTGCATGACGAAAGCTTCTACATCCTTGACGCGGATGGCGCCGAAGTGGGCTTCTTCGCCCTCCGGGTCGGCGCAGGTCCCGAAATCAGGCACCTGACCTACGTCTTCGTGGCCGAGGAGGCCCGGGGCGGGGCGGGGGCGGTGATGGCCGAATTCGTGGAGAGCGCCGCGCGCGATCTCGGCGCGCTCACGATCACGCTGAAATGTGAGCTGGACAACGCGCCCGCGCTCAACGCCTACCTCTCCGCCGGCTACGAGGAGATGTCGCGCACCGAGGGCATGGCGACGATGCGGCTGGACCTCGACGGCGGGCTTGCCTAGGACCTCGGCCGGTGGTCCCAATGGGGGACCGCCGCCGGAGGGACGCATGTTCGACACGCTGAACGACCTGGGTTTCGACCTTGCCGCGACCAACCACGCCGAGGCGATCCTGACGCATGACTTTCCCGCCGAACTGGCGGCGCTGGAGGCGATCCTCGCGGGGTTCCGGATCTCCATGCCCGAGTTGATCGGCGGCGGCGGCGGCGAAAGCGGGCAGACCCAGCGGCTGCGCCGGGCGCTCGACGGGGCGGGGTGGCGCAAGCACAATTTCGCGGTGCAGACGATCGTCGACGGCGTGGTGCGCGAGGCGATCAGCCACGAGATCGACCACGTGAAGCGCGGGTCGGGCGGCACGCTTGCGCTGGAGATCGAGTGGAACAACAAGGACCCGTTCTTCGACCGCGATCTGGAGAACTTCCAGCGGCTGCATGCGCAATCGGCGATTTCGCTCGGGGTGATCGTGACGCGGGGCGCCTCGATGCAGGAGGGGTTCCGGGGGCGGATCACCGACTGGCTCAGGGCGCATGACCTGTCGTCGGAGGGCGATCTGGAGCGGCTGGGGATCGGTGACCGGACGGCGCGGCAGAAGGCGAAGGTGGCCGCCCAGGTGGCCCGCGGCGTGCCGTTCCACGAGGCCTTCGCCGGGTTCTTCGTGCAGGACAAGTTCGGGCCATCGACGACGCATTGGGCGAAGCTGGAGGACCGGGTGCGGCGCGGGGTGGGCAACCCCTGTCCGCTGGTGCTGATCGGGCTGCCGCTGGGGATCCTCTCGTATCTCGCGCCGGAGGAGGAGGCCGAGGCGCGGCTGCTCTGAGGCGGGGCTGATCCAAAGGAAGGCCACTGGCGCGGCCTGCGGCATCTATTTATTGGTGAAGGGGGCTCTGCCCCCTCTTGAGCCTGCGGCTCAATTCACCCCCGGGATACACGGACCAGAGGAAGGCGGGGCCGGGTTATTCGGCGGCGACGGAGGAATTGTAGCTGTAGGTCTTCCAGCCGGGTTTGTAATCGGCGTCGGCCTGGTTGCCCCAGACGGTCCAGCCTTCGCGGATGCCGCGGCCGAAGAGTTCGAGGTAGGGGCCCCAGGAGCAGCTTTCGATCAGTTCGTATTGTTCGTCGGGCTTGCGGGAATGTTCGCGCTTGCGGGTCTGGAGCATGTTGACCTGCCGGCGCCCCGCGTCGAGCGTGCGGGCGTTCTTGCCCCGGGTGCCGAAGAGCAGCAGTTCGGTCACGTTGCGGAAGTAGAAGCCGACGCCGCGCCCGTCCGAGCCGCCGTCCTTGCGGATCTTGTGCCAGACGATGTTCGACTTGTATTCGAATCCCCAGGCGTTCAGCACCTGCAGCCCCTCGGGCAGCAGGGCGTTCGGCACCCACATGTAGCAATGCGCCCGGTCCTCGAGGTGGTCGGCCACCGGCAGGGCGCAAATCTCGTCCAGCGTCATGGTGGGGTAGCGCGACAGGCGCTTGTGTTCCGGCGCGACCTTGCCGGTGCGGTTGGTGAACCGCCACGGCGGGTCGGCCATGACGGTGCCGAAATGGGCACCGTCGAGAAAATTGCGCAGGTCTTGCGAAGGGGAACCAGACATATCCAACATATAGCTTGAGCCCCGCCGCCCTGTCCACGAAAAGCCTTGAGAACTTACCGTGAACATGGGCCTCGTGGCAAGGGGGGTCAGGCCACGTCGCGGTTGTGGGCGGCCAGCTGCGCCATCAGCGCCGCCTCCAGATCCTTTTCCAGCTCGCGGGACCGGGCGATATATTCCTCGTTCCGGTGCGCAGGGACCTCGGGATCCCAGAGCTCGGCCAGTTCGCGCATCGTGCGGCGGTCGTGGTGATAAAACGTCTCCTCGGCCTCCGCCGCCTCGTAATCGGTGAGCCCGACGTTCTCCAGCACGTAGCGGCCGGCGCGCAGCGAACTGTCGAACATCTCGCGCACGATGTCGTCGGCGCCCGCACGGTAAAGCTGGTAGACATGGGTCCGGTCGCGGGCGCGGGCGACGATGTGCAGGTCGGGCCGCAGCTTGCGGGCGTATTCGACCAGCCGGGTGGTGGCGGCGTGGTCATCCATCGCGGCGACCAGCACGCGGGCCTTGTCGATGCCCGCCGCGCGCAGGATGTCGGGGCGCGACGGGTCGCCGAAATAGCCCTTCATGCCGAAGCGGCGCATCACCTCGATAGTGGCCGGGTCGTGGTCCAGCACCACGGTCTTGAAGCCCGAGGAGACCACCAGCCGGTTCACGATTTGCCCGAACCGGCCGATTCCGGCGATGATGACGGGGCCTTCCTCTTCGATCTCGTCGGGGGCGTCGTCGCCGCCCGCCTCTGCCAGCTTGCGGGAGATGACGTCGTAGAGGATGAAGCCCAGGGGCGTCAGCAGCATGGTCACCGCGATGGCCAGCAGGACGGTCTGGCTCATCTCCACCGGCAGCACGCCCGTCTGACGCGAGAAGGCGACGAGGACGAAGCCGAATTCGCCGGCCTGCGCCAGCGCCAGGGTGAACAGCGCAAGATTCTTGCCCCGCAGCTTGAAGGCGCGGCCGAGCAGGAAGAGGATCGCGCCCTTCAGCAGCATCACCGCGACCGCCATGCCGATGATCAGGCCCGGGGCCGCGAAGAGGATGGTGAAGTTGATCCCCGCGCCCACGGTGATGAAGAAGAGCCCCAAAAGGAGTCCTTTGAACGGCTCGATGTCGGTTTCCAGCTGGTGACGGAATTCCGAGTTCGCCAGCACCACGCCCGCAAGGAAGGTGCCGAGCGCGGGCGACAGGCCCACGAGCATCATCAGGAAGGCGATGCCGATGACGATCAGCAGGGCGACAGCGGTGTACAGTTCGCGCAGCCGGGCCGCGTGGACGAAGCGGAAGAGCGGGCCGATCAGGTAGATCCCGGCTAGGATCACCACCGCCACCGCGCCGAGGGTGACGAGGGTGACGCCCCAACCCGGCAGGCCCTCGACGATCGACATGGTCGCGTGCCCGTGGTCCTCCGCCGCGCCGATGGAGCCGTCGGGGTGGATGACATGGCTTCCCCCGATCGCCAGCAGCGGCAGCAGCGCGAGGATCGGGATCACCGCGATGTCCTGCGTCAGCAGCACGGAGAAGGCCGAGCGTCCGCCCTGCGTCTGCATCAGGCCCTTTTCCGAGAGGGTCTGCAGCACGATGGCGGTGGAGGAGAGCGAGAAGATCAGCCCGACCGCCAGCGCCGTCTGCCATGGCATCCAGACCACGGCCACCGCCATCACCGCCAGCGTCGTCAGCGCGATCTGCGCGCCGCCCAGCCCGATCAGCCGGTGCCGCATGTCCCAGAGCGTGCGGGGCTCCAGTTCCAGCCCGATGATGAACAGCATCATCACCACGCCGAATTCCGCGAAGTGCTGGAGATCCTCGGTTTCGTTCCCGACGAGGCCCAGCACCGGGCCGATGACGATCCCCGCCAGCAGGTAACCCAGCACCGACCCCAGCCCGAGCCGCGCCGCGATCGGCACGGCGACCACCGCAGCCATGAGATAGATCGTCGCCTGGAAAAGGAATCCGTCCATGAATCGTCCGTTCTGAAAGCCGGTCAGAGCCTAGCACGCCCCCCGCGCCATACCAGCGGATATGCGGCGGGGCGAGGGACGGGGCCAGCGGGTGGTCAAGGCTTTGGCAGGCTCACGCCGACGGGGTCGCGAGCCGGTCGGCCATCGGCTTCAGCGCGGCGTAAAGGACCGAGTGGATCGGCGTCGGCACGCCGTGTTGCGCGCCCAGCCGGACGATGTCGCCGCTGAGGTACTCATGTTCCAGCGGCTTGCCCCGGTTCAGGTCGTCCAGCATCGAGGCGTGCATCTCGTAGGGCAGGGATTCGACGAAGGCCCAGTTGTCGTCGATCACGCTGTCCGGCAGGTCCGGCACGACGGCGCGGCCGACGCGGTAGCCCTCGGCGGTGGCGTCGTAGAACAGTTGCCGCGATGCCGGGTTCTCGCGCAGCGGGCCGATGTCCAGCCGGGTGAGGGTGGTCAGCGAGGCCAGCGCGCTCTGCCCGACGAATTTGGACCAGAGCTGGTGCAGGATGTTCTCCGACAGGATCGGCGTGGTGCCAGAGGCCGCCATCGCATCGGCCAGCCGCTGGCAGCGGTCGGAGGGGCGGCCGTCGACCTCGCCGAAGATCAGCCGGTCGAGCATCGCGGTGTGGCGGATCACGCCGGGCTCCGAGATCTCTCCGGGCGTGCGGGCGACGCCGGGGACGACGTGCGTGCGCCCGACGATGTCGCCCAGCCGTTCCCACGCGCTGATCCCGTTCTGGCAGGTGACGATCAGCGTGTCGGGCCTGATCATCGGCTTGATGGCCTCAGCCGCGCTTTCCACGTCGCCGTTCTTGACCATGAAGAGGATGACGTCGCATGGGCCGACCTCGGAAGGGTCGCCGGTGGCGGGGACGTCGGGCAGATGGGCGTCGCCCTTCGGGCTGAGGATGCGCAGCCCCTTCTCGCGGATCGCCGCCAGATGCGCGCCGCGCGCGATCATCCACACCTCGTGCCCGTCCGCCGCCAGCCGTCCGCCGAAGAAGCCCCCGAGCGCGCCCGCGCCCATCACCGCGATTTTCATGTCCGACCCTTCCGTTTTCTTCATCTTGGGCGGGGCGAGCGGCCATGTCCATGCTCAGAGCGGCAGCGGCGCGTCCTGCTTGAACTGGTCCATGACGATCTGGCTCTGCACCCGGGTCACCACGTCATGGGCCAGCAGCACCTCGTGGATCAGCGCGTGCAGCGCCCGCAGGTCGGCGCAGTAGACGCGAAGGAGGTAATCCGCCTCGCCCGTCAGGGTCCAGGCGCTGACGATCTCGGGGCGGGTGTTCACCAGCCGGACGAAGGCGCGGGAATGCTCGGGCCCATGTGTGCCAAGCTGGACCTGCACGAAGGCCTGGATCGCAAGGCCCAGCCGTTCGGCATCGAGCCGAGCGCGGTAGTGCTGGATGTAGCCCTCCGCCTCAAGCCGCTGCCGCCGCCGACCGGCCTGGCTGGGCGACAGGTTCAGCCGCTCGCCCAGCTGCTGCGCGGTCAGGTGCGCGTCCTTCTGGAGCGCTGCGAGGAGTCGTTTGTCGGTCTCGTCGATCATGCGTGATTGTCGCGTGTTTCTGTTTCATTGTGCGGGGAGCGTGCGGGAATGGCTTACATATTGGCCGAATATGCGCAGAATTCCCATGCCGTCCACACTATATCTCAAAGGAGATCAGACAAAGGAGCAGAGCCATGGGTCCCTTTCCCCACGACGCCCCGCAATCGACCATCACCGAAGAGAACCCCGCCGGCACCGACGGGTTCGAATTCGTCGAATTCGCCCATCCCAAGCCCGAGAAGCTGCGCGAGCTTTTCGCCCGCATGGGCTATGAGCGGACCGGCCGGCACAAGACCAAGGACATCGAGCTCTGGCAGCAGGGCGACATCACCTACCTGCTGAACGCCGAGCCCGGCACCCATGCGGCTGCGTTCATCGAGGAACACGGGCCCTGTGCGCCGTCAATGGGCTGGCGGGTGGTTGATGCGCAGCACGCCTTCGATCACGCCGTCGCCAAGGGGGCCGAGCCCTACGAGGGGCCGGGCAAGGCGATGGACGTGCCCGCGATCAAGGGGATCGGCGGGTCGCTGATCTATTTTATCGAAGACTATTACGACACCTCGCCTTACAACGAGGAGTTCTCGTGGCTGGCCCAGTCCAAGCCCAAGGGCGTGGGGTTCTATTACCTCGACCACCTGACGCACAACGTCTTCAAGGGGAACATGGACACCTGGTTCAAGTTCTACGGTGATCTCTTCAACTTCCGCGAGATCCGGTTCTTCGACATCCAGGGGAAATACTCCGGGCTGTTCAGCCGCGCGCTGACCTCGCCCTGCGGCCGCATCCGGATCCCGATCAACGAGGACCGGGGCGAGAAGGGCCAGATCGTCGCTTACCTCGAGAAGTACAAGGGCGAGGGGATCCAGCACATCGCCGTCGGCGCGCATGACATCTACGAGGCGACGGACGCCATCGCGGAGCGCGGGCTCAAGTTCATGCCCGGGCCGCCGGACACCTATTACGACATGAGCCACGACCGCGTGCAGGGCCATGAAGAGCCGATCGACCGGATGAAGAAACATGGTATCCTGATCGATGGCGAAGGTGTGGTGGATGGCGGCGAGACGAAGATCCTGCTGCAGATCTTCTCGAAAACCGTCATCGGGCCGATCTTCTTCGAATTCATCCAGCGCAAGGGCGACGACGGCTTCGGCGAGGGCAACTTCAAGGCGCTCTTTGAATCTATCGAGGCCGAGCAGATCGCCAACGGCGAGCTGGGCGAGGGATCCGACGTGGCGGCGGAGTAAGCCACCGCCCAGGGCCTGCCCCTCTCCGCGTCGGGCAGCGCGAACCGCTGAACGACGTCCCGCCCGGCGCCTGCGCCGGGCGGCGCCTGCCTGTCCCCCGGCAGGCGCTTTCAACTTCACCGCCAGTCGCACTTTCGGGATCCGGCGCCTTCGCCCCGCCGCTTGCCCCGTCCCCCAGGGGGGCCGCCCAGGCAGGCCCTGCCCGTCACAGGCGCCCCCCGGGCGCGGCAGCCCCTCCACCCAATCCATCTGGCCCCCCGGGGGCGAATCCCGGTATAACCGCGCAATGGCACTGCCCCCCGGATTTCTGGACGAACTGCGCACTCGCACCTCGCTGGCCCAGGTGGCCGGGCGGAAAGTCATGTGGGACATGCGCAAGTCCAACCAGGCCCGCGGCGACTGGTGGGCACCGTGCCCCTTCCACCAGGAAAAAAGCGCGTCATTCCATGTGGATGACAAGAAGGGCTTCTACTACTGCTTCGGCTGCCACGCGAAGGGCGACATCTTCTCCTTCGTGCGCGAGACCGAGAATGTCGAATTCATGGAGGCGGTCGAGATCCTTGCCCGCGACGCCGGGATAACGATGCCCGCCCGCGATCCGCGCGCGCAGGAAAAGGTCGACCGCAACAAGGAACTGGCCGAGGTGATGGAGGCCGCACTGCGGCACTACCGGAGGCAGCTCGGCACCGGCGCGGCGGCGGCGGCGCGCGACTATCTCGAACGGCGGGGGCTGGACCGCGCCGCCATCGACCGGTTCGAGATCGGCTTCGCCCCCGACGGGCGGCAGGGCGCGTTCCAGGCGCTGACGGGGCAGGGGATCAAGCCCGAGCAGCTGATCGAGGCGGGGATCTGCGCCAAACCGGATAGCGGCGGCACTCCCTATGACCGATTCCGGGGCCGGATCATGTTCCCGATCCGCGACGCCCGCGGCCGCTGCATCGCCTTCGGCGGACGGGCCATGGATCCGGATGCCAAGGCAAAATACTACAACTCGCCGGAGACGCCGCTCTTCGACAAGAGCCGGTCGATCTACAACCACGGCCCCGCCCGGGAGGCGGCCGGCAAGGGCGCGCCCCTTGTGCTGGCCGAGGGCTACATGGACGTCATCGCGCTGTCCGAGGCCGGATTCGGCGGTGCCGTGGCCCCCCTTGGCACGGCTGTCACGCCAGACCAGCTTCAGATGCTGTGGCGAATCGCGCCGGAGCCTATTGTCTGCCTCGACGGCGACGCAGCGGGACTGCGCGCAGCCTATCGCGTCATCGGCATTGCGCTGCCGCTGCTGGAGGCCGGACGCTCGCTGCGCTTCGCGCTGATGCCAGAGGGCAAGGACCCCGACGACCTGATCCGGGCCGAAGGCGCGCAGGCAATGCAGAAGGTGCTGGATGCGGCGATGCCGATGGTCGACCTGCTCTGGCGGCAGGAGACGGAGGGCAAGACCTTCGACAGCCCGGAACGGCGCGCGGCGCTGGACAAGGCGCTGGCGGACCGCACGGCGCTGATCCGCGATCCGGGGCTGAAGCGGCATTACGACGATGCGCTCAAGGACCTGAAATGGCGGCTGTTCCGCAGCAAGCCGAAACCCCAGGCGCAGGGCCGGCGCGACTGGCAGCCGGGCCGGCGCGGCGCCACATTCATCGCCCCCTCAATGCCCGTCACCCGCTCGTCCCGCCTCGTCGCCGCCGGAGAGGGGGCCGAGGAGCATCTGCGCGAGGCGGTGATCCTTGCCGCGCTGGTCTCCACCCCGGAGGTGTTCGGCGAGTTCGAGAGCCAGCTGGAAAAGCTGGAATGCCGCGACACGCTGCACGCGACGATCCTGCACACACTGCTGGCCTACGGCCACGACGGGACGGACGTCATCCGCGCCGAAATTTCCCGCGTCGCGGGTGCGCAGGCGCTTGAAAGCCTGCTGGCCGACCCCCATGTGGCGCTCACGCCTCCGGTGCGTCGCCCCGGCGATGCCGAGGCCGCGCGCCTGTGTCTGGCCGAGGAACTGGCCAAGCTGCGGGCCGCGCGGGGGCTTGCCGCCGAGATTGCAGAGGCCGAGGACGAGATCCGCGGTCAGGCCGACGAGGCGGTGACATGGCGGCTGTCGCAGGCAACCATGGCCCGCAACTCTGCGGGGCAGGGTTTCGGCGAGGACAGGACCGAATACGACACGGGCGACAACGGCGCCCGAATCAACCGCGCCGAGAGAGAGGCCTTCGACAGCCTGCTCGAGGCGATTCGTTTTTCCAAATCGCGCAAATAAGCCGCGGTTGTTGAGGAAACACTAAAGAAAAACAGGGTAAACGGGTGTGCCAATCGGCGAATCACGCTATTGATTCGGGTCAACCGAAGTGATTCGCGCCACCGGTACATTCCGGCACCTGAGCAGGAGCTTCTCGCATGGCCGCCAAGGATACGGACGAAACCCCGCAGACCGACGACAGCGATTCCGAGGTCTCGCTCGACATGAGCCAGGCCCGGGTCAAGAAGATGATCTCGGAAGCCCGCGAAAAGGGGTTCATCACCTATGACCAGCTGAACCAGGTTCTGCCGCCGGATCAGGTTTCGTCCGAGCAGATCGAGGACGTGATGTCGATGCTCTCCGAAATGGGCATCAACATCATCGAGGATGAGGAAGCCGAGGAGGAGGACGGCAAGTCCACCGCCGTGGTCGAGACCTCGTCGAACCGGGATGTCGCCGTCTCCTCGGGCGGGGCGGAGAAGCTCGACCGCACGGACGATCCGGTGCGGATGTACCTGCGCGAGATGGGCTCGGTCGAACTGCTGAGCCGCGAGGGCGAGATCGCCATCGCCAAGCGGATCGAGGCCGGGCGCAACACCATGATCGCGGGGCTTTGCGAAAGCCCGCTGACCTTCCAGGCGATCACCATCTGGCGCGACGAACTTCTCAGCGAAGACATCCTGTTGCGGGACGTCATTGATCTTGAGACGACCTTCGGCAACCAGATCGGGGACGAGGGCGACGAACCTGTCGTCGCCGCCAATGTCGCGACAGCGCCGAAAAAGGAGTCCGACGAACCGGAACTGGATGCGGACGGCAACCCGATCAGCCGCGACGACGACGAAGACGAGGACGAGCAGGCGAACATGTCGCTGGCCGCGATGGAGGCCGCGCTGAAGCCGCGCGTGCTGGAAACGCTCGACCGGATCGCGAACGACTACGTCCTGCTGAGCGAATTGCAGGACAGCCGGATCAGTGCGACGCTGAACGAGGACGGCAGCTTTTCCTCCAAGGAAGAAGAGCGCTACCAGAAATTGCGCTCTGAAATCGTGGAGTTGGTGAACGAACTTCACCTGCACAACAACCGGATCGAGGCGCTGATCGACCAGCTTTACGGCATCAACCGCCGGATCATGTCGATCGACAGCGCGATGGTGAAGCTGGCCGACCAGGCGCGCATCAACCGGCGCGAGTTCGTCGACGAATACCGCGGCCATGAGCTTGATCCGAACTGGATGGACCGGATGGCCGCGAAATCCGGGCGCGGCTGGCAGATGTTCATCGAACGCTCCTCGCACAAGGTGGAGGAACTGCGCAACGACATGGCGCAGGTCGGCCAGTATGTCGGCCTCGACATCACTGAATTCCGCCGCATCGTGCAGCAGGTCCAGAAGGGCGAAAAGGAAGCCCGGCAGGCCAAGAAGGAAATGGTGGAAGCGAACCTTCGTCTCGTCATCTCCATCGCCAAGAAATACACGAACCGCGGGCTGCAATTCCTTGATCTCATTCAGGAAGGTAACATCGGCCTCATGAAGGCGGTGGACAAGTTCGAATATCGCCGCGGTTACAAATTCTCGACATATGCGACGTGGTGGATCCGTCAGGCCATCACCCGGTCGATCGCCGACCAGGCGCGGACGATCCGGATCCCGGTCCACATGATCGAGACGATCAACAAGCTGGTCCGCACCGGCCGCCAGATGCTGCACGAGATCGGCCGAGAGCCGACCCCGGAGGAGCTGGCCGAGAAGCTGCAGATGCCGCTCGAGAAGGTTCGCAAGGTGATGAAGATCGCCAAGGAGCCGATTTCCCTCGAGACCCCGATCGGGGACGAGGAGGACAGCCAACTCGGCGATTTCATCGAGGACAAGAACGCGATCCTGCCGCTCGATTCGGCGATTCAGGAGAACCTGAAGGAAACGACGACGCGGGTTCTGGCCAGCCTCACCCCGCGCGAGGAGCGGGTGCTGCGCATGCGCTTCGGCATCGGGATGAACACCGACCACACGCTGGAGGAGGTGGGGCAGCAGTTCAGTGTGACGCGTGAGCGGATCCGCCAGATCGAGGCGAAGGCGCTGCGCAAGCTCAAGCACCCCAGCCGGTCGCGGAAACTGCGGTCGTTCCTCGACCAATAAGCGGCCCGGCACGGGACGACGGCAAGCCGGCGGAGATTTCCGCCGGCTTTTGTATGAGTCGGCGACCCTGCCGCGCGCATTCCCACGGTGTGTTGGCGTCGTTGTTTTCGGGCCAAAAAATCGCGCGCGGCCTGCGCAGCCGGAGGCGGAGGGGAGCTAACCTCTTGTTTTTCCGCTTCACGCCCCCTTGCGCGAACCGGGCAACGAAGCGTTTCTGCATCACTCCAGAGGGGTATGGATAACCGGACTACCCGCACCCCCGGCGGCGGGCGTAATGTGACATCGTGTCCGGCGGAAAAGTGAAACTTCGTCAGGATTCGGACGTTACTGCTCCACCAGAGGAGATTTCCGATGCGACGCGCTGCCACGCTGGTCATTGTCTTGACGATCGCCACCGCTTCCGCGGCATGGGCGGCCTATTCCAGCCTGCCGATGGATGACCTTGTGCGCCCTCAGACCGGTGACGCAGGCGTGATCGTGATCCGCGTGCCGGCGGAGGACGTGTCGCGCTGCGTGGTGACGCTCATGCAGGTCATGCAGATGCCCCTGGACCCGGAATTCGTCACCGCAATCGACATCGAAATGCCCGCCGCGCCGATGGTGCGGTGCGAGGCAGAGTAAGCCCCTCCGGCCGATTTCCGCCGCTGCGGCGGGGCAGAGCAAAAAAAGTTCATCAAGCTGTGAAACCAAATGGCGTGTGGCGGAGTTATCCTCCCGATCCAAGGGGGGACGCCCATGCTCAACACCATTATTCTGCGGAACACCCGTCGCACCGCCCCAGCGGTGTTGTCCGTCCTTCTCAGCTTCGCCGCCGCTCCGGCTTTGGCGCAAGAGGCCACGCCTTCGGTCATGGCCTCGATTGTCCCCACCGACGCCATCCGGATCGAAGTGCGTCCCGGCGAAATCAGCGAATGCGCGCCGCTTGTCGCGTGGGCGTTCGCGCTGCCGCCCGAGACGGCGGGCTTCGGCCCCCTGCTGCCGGAGGTGCCGGTCGGTTACGGCCCGACCTGCGCGGTGATCCCAGACACGTCGATCCCCTCGGCCACGCAATAGGCCGTTTGCCCCCGCCGTCCGCGGCACGATAGGCTGCCCCGCATGGCGAGCACGGAATTCAGCATAGAGACCCGCGGCCCGGAGCTTTACGAGTTCACGAAGGACGTGCGCGAATGGCTTTCGGGACAGACCCGGGGCGAGGGCCTGCTGACGCTCTTCGTCCGCCACACCTCTGCCTCGCTCCTGATCCAGGAGAATGCGGATCCGGAGGTGAGGACCGACCTGACCGAATTCCTGCATCGGCTGGTGCCGCCGTCCGACGATCCGTCGATGCGCTATCTCACCCACACCTACGAAGGCCCCGACGACATGCCCGCGCATATCAAGGCCGCGCTTCTGCCTGTGTCGCTGGGGATCCCGGTGATGGAGGGGCGGCCAGTGCTGGGAACGTGGCAGGGAATTTACCTTGTCGAACATCGCCTTGCCCCGCACCACCGGCGGGTCGCGGCACATTTCGGTGGATAAAATCGGCTCTACCCAAAACCCTGTGGACCTCCTATAGTGGCTGTGGACAAGTGGGGTGATACCCCACGGGCAGGTAGGAACACAGGGGAACAGGCCGATGCGGTGTCCGTTTTGCGGCAATGTCGATACGCAGGTGAAGGATTCGCGGCCGGCGGAGGACCATGTCTCGATCCGGCGGCGGCGGTTCTGTCCGGCCTGCGGCGGGCGGTTTACCACTTATGAGCGCGTCCAGCTGCGCGATCTGGTCGTCATCAAGACCAACGGCCGGCGCGAGGATTTCGACCGGGACAAGCTGGAACGCTCGATCCGAATCGCGCTGCAGAAACGCCCGGTGGAGCCCGAGCGGATCGACCAGATGATCAGCGGCATCGTGCGCCGGCTGGAGAGCATGGGCGAAACCGACATCCCGTCCAAGGTCATCGGCGAGATCGTGATGGAAACGCTGGCCCGGATCGACACCGTGGCCTACGTCCGGTTCGCGAGCGTTTACAAGAACTTCCAGGCCGCGGACGATTTCGACAAGTTCGTGAGCGAGCTGCGGCCGACGGCCAAGGCCGCCGAACGCGAGGAATAGGCCCCGGCCATGGCCGGGGACGCCGCCGACATCCGCCACATGAGGACGGCCCTGTCGCTGGGCCGCCGGGGCATGGGCCAGTGCTGGCCCAACCCGGCGGTCGGCTGCGTGATCGTCCGCGACGGCCGCGTGGTCGGGCGCGGCTGGACCCAGCCCGGCGGCCGCCCCCATGCCGAGGTCGAGGCGCTGGCTCGCGCGGGCGAGGCCGCGCGCGGCGCGACCGCCTACGTGACGCTGGAACCCTGCGCCCATCACGGCAAGACGCCGCCCTGCGCGGAGGCCCTCGTGCGGGCCGGCGTCGCCCGGGTCGTGGCGCCGCTGGAGGATTCCGACGCGCGGGTGGCGGGGCAGGGGTTCGCCCGGCTGCGCGCGGCGGGGGTCGAGGTGGTGACCGGCGTGCTGGCCGACGCGGCGGCGCGCGATCACGCGGGCTTCTTCCGGCGCGTCGATCTGGGCCGCCCCTTCGTCACCCTGAAACTCGCGTCGAGCTTCGACGGCCGGATCGCCACCGCGACCGGGGAGAGCCAGTGGATCACCGGGCCCGAGGCGCGGCGGATGGTCCACGCGATGCGGATGCGGCACGACGCGGTGATGGTGGGCGCGGGGACGGCGCGGGCGGACGATCCTTCGCTCACCGTGCGCGACATGGGCGTGACGCGTCAGCCGGTGCGGGTCGTCGTCTCGCGCCATCTGGACCTGCCGCTGATGTCGGGGCTGGCGCGGACGGCGAAGAAGGTGCCGGTCTGGCTCTGCCACGGGCCGGATGCCGACCGGCAACTGATCGAGACCTGGGAGGGGCTGGGCGCGCGGCTGATCCCCTGCCGGCTGACGGGGCGGAGCCTCGATCCCCTCGCGGTCCTGCAGGGGCTGGGCGCGGCCGGCCTGACGCGGGTGTTCTGCGAGGGCGGCGGGGCGCTGGCGGCGTCGCTGCTGCAGGCCGATCTGGTGGATGAGGTGGTCGGCATGACCGCTGGGGTCGTGCTGGGGGCCGAAGGGCGCCCGGCAATCGGCGCGCTCGGCCTCGACCGGCTGGACGAGGCGCCGCGCTTCCGCCTGCGCGAGGCGCGGCCGGTCGGCCCGGACCTGGTGCATGTGTGGGAGAAGGGGGAGTAGGGCCGCGCAACGGGCTCGTTGTTCAAGAGACCGATGCCGCCCATGCCCGATCCGTCGGTGGCGGTGCCATGTTCGCGACAAGGAAGCTTCAGTGTTCTGCCGATGTCACGTTCGCTGCCGCCCCAGAGGTCAGGCCCGGTCACGTGGGCGAAGGGGCCTTGCGACCGATGCCGCCCATGCCCCGATCTGCCTGCGGCAGATCGGATCGCGCCCGACCCCGCCCCCCAGGGCGGGCGCGATCTGGCGGTGTCGGTGCCACGTTCCCGACGCCGGGGCTTGCAGGTGCCGTCGGCGCGAAGCTCCTCGCCGCCCTCGGGGTCAGGCGCGATCCAGGTCGCACAGGATGTCGCCAACGGGCTATTCCCCTTCGCCTACCCTCTCTCCACCACCAACCGGTCCAGCCCGTGGAAATGATAGAGGTCCGCGTACCGCGGCGCCTCTGCTAGCCGCAGCCCCGGGCAGCGGGCGAAGAGCCGGGGCAGCGCCACCTGCATCTCCAGCCGGGCGAGCGGTGCGCCGACGCAGAAATGCGCTCCGGCTCCGAAGCTGGTGTTGGTCTTGATCCGACGGCTCGGATCGAAAATGTCGGGATCCTCCCAGACCTGCGGATCGCGGTTCGCGGCTCCGAGCAGAAGCGCGATACGGTTGCCGCGGCGAAACGGGCGGCCCATCACGTCCAGATCCTCGTAGACCCAGCGGGTGAACATGTGGAGCGGCGGATCGTAGCGGAGGATCTCCTCCACCGTCCCGGCGACCGCGTCCGGGGTCAGCACCTCGGCCCCCATCCCGTGCTCCAGCAGAGTCTTCACCCCGTTGCCGGTGGCATGCACCGTCGCCTCGTGCCCCGCGTTCAGCAGCAGGATACAGGTCGAGATAAGCTCGTCCGTCGACAGCCGCTCGCCATCCTCCTCGGCCGCGATCAGGTGGGTGATGAGATCGTCGGCCGGGCGCGACCGGCGCTCCTCGACGTAGTCGCGCATGAAATCGGCGAAGTCCGAGGCCGCGGCGCAGGCGGCGGCCTCGATCTCGGGCGTGCGGCGGGCCTGATACATCGAGACCATCGCGTTGGACCAGCCCAGGAGGTCGTCGGCCATACTTTCCGGGACTCCCAGCAGGCGGGCGATGACGATCACCGGGATCCGGTTGGCATAGGCCGGGATCAGGTCGAAGGCACCGTGCGGGAAATCGTCGATCAGCGTGTCGCAGAGTGCGGCGATCTCGGGCTCCAGCCCCGCGATCCGGCGCGAGGTGAAGGCCGAGAGCACCAGCCGCCGCAGCCGGGTGTGGCGCGGGGCCTCGAGTTCGAGCATCGAATGCGCCTCGACCTCGTAGAAGGCGCGCAGGCGGTCCGGGATCGCGGGCGCGTGTTCCGGCGGTGCCTCGCGGCCCATCCGGCGGTCCTTGAGGCAATGGGTGACGGCGCCGTGGGAAAAGGCGGCGGCCATGTCGTACTCCGCCCAGCGGTGGATCGGCCCCTGCGCGCGGGCGGCGGCGTAGAACGGATAGGGGTCCTGCACGAAGGCTGGATCGGTGGGGGATTGGCGGAGCGTCTGCATGCCGCCTTCTCCGCCCTCGGACTTCCCAAGGCAAGGGGGCGTGGCTAGATTGCCGCGCATGACGAGGGGAACCGGCATCCGGCGCGGCGTGGGTCTTCTGGCGGTGGTGGTCGCGGTGGCGGCGCTGGCGGCGGGGGTCTGGCGCTATGGCTACGTGCAGGCGCTGGACGGGCTGGCGCGGCGGGGGGAGGCGGACCTTGCCCTCGCCTCGGACCGGCTGACGGGCCAACTGCAGCGCTATCGCGATCTGGCCGTGCTGATGGCGGTGCATCCGGCGCTGGACGCACCCGAGGCGGCGCGGGCGGACGAGGTGCTGCTGCATGCCGCCGACCGGACCAGCGTGCTCAACATCCTCTCCGTGGACATGAGCGGTGCGGTGCGCGCCGCCGCGCATTCGCCGCAGCCTGCGGCGGTGTCCGAGCTTCTGGCCTCCGATTTCTTCGCCCGGGCGGCGGAGGGGGCGCTCGGCTTCGGGCACGGGATCGACCCGGCGCTCGGGACTCGCGCCTTCTACATCGCCGCTCCGCGCTTCCGGGCCGACGGCGCGGTGGAGGGGGCGCTGATCGTCGCTGTGGACGTCGAGGCGCTGGAGCGGGAATGGCGCGGCGACCGGCCCTCGGTCTTCTTCACCGACGACGCGGGCGAGGTCTTCATCTCCAACCGTTCCGAGATCCTGCTCTGGCAGCGCGGCGATGTGGGGCTGCGCCCCGCCGTAGGCCCGGCGCCGGAGTTCCGGCGGGTGCTGACGGATGACCATGAGCTCTGGGTGACCGACTGGGGTCCCTACCTGCCGCAGACCGGGCTGCACCTCGTGCAGGATCTGCCGCAGATCGGCATGCAGGCCGAGGCGCTGGTGGACGTAGCCCCGGCGCGGCGGCTGGCCGGGCTGCAGGCGGCGGTGGTGGCGCTGGTCGGCCTCGCCGTGGCGGCGATCGTCTTCTGGCTGGTAGAGCGGCGCCGGGTGCTGGCCCGGGCCAACGCGACGCTGGAAAGCCGGGTGGCGGCGCGGACGGCGGAACTGTCGGGGGCCAACATCGCGCTCCGCCGTGAGGTGGCCGAGCGGGAGGAGGCCGAGGCGGCGCTGAAGAAGGCGCAGGCGGACCTTGTGCAGGCGGGCAAGATGTCGGCGCTCGGGCAGATGTCGGCGGGGATCTCGCACGAGCTGAATCAGCCGCTGATGGCGATCTCGCAATTCGCCGAGAACGGGGCGCTGCTGCTGGAGCGCGGCAAGACCGCCGCGGCGGCGGGCAACCTGCGGCGGATCGCGGAGCTGGCGGGGCGGATGGGCCGGATCATCCGCAACCTGCGCGCCTTCGCCCGGCAGGAGACCGAGCCGGTCCGCCGGATCGACGTGGTGGCGGTGGTGGAGACCGCGCTGGAGATGACCGAGGCGCGGATGGCGAAGGAAGGCGTCGCGGTGGAGTGGACCGCGCCGCCGCACCCGGTCTGGGCGCTCGGCGGCGAGGTGCGGCTGGGGCAGGTTCTGGTCAACCTGATCGCCAACGCGGCGGACGCGATGACGGGGCAGGAGGACAAGCGGCTGGTGGTGACGGTGGAGGAGGGCCCCCGCCCGGTGATCCGGGTACGCGACAGCGGGCCGGGGATCGCGGCGCCCGAGAAGATCTTCGACCCGTTCTATTCCACCAAGGAGGTGGGCGCGTCGGAGGGGATGGGGCTGGGCCTCTCGATCTCCTACGGCATTGTGCAGAGCTTCGGCGGGGCGATCCGGGGGCGGAACGCGGAGGACGGCGGCGCGGAGTTCACTGTGGAACTGGAGCCCTGGCGCGGGGAGCGGGCGGCGTGAGGGTTGGAGGGACCCTTCGCGCGGGCCTTGGCCTTGCCATCTCCACCCGCGACCGCCCGGGCCCGTGGCCCGGGCAGCGCCTGCCTGCCCCCCGGCAGGCGCTTTCGCGCCCGCCCAGGCAGGCGCTGCCCTCTGGTCCAAGCGCACCGGCGGCACCGCGGGGCGCCCCATGACCCGCCGTGTCCTCCTCGTCGACGACGACGCCGCCGTGCGCGAGGCGCTCGGCCAGACGCTGGAACTGGCCGACCTCGACCCGCAGCGCGCCGCCTCCTTCATCGAGGCCAAGGACCACATCACCCCCGCCTTCGAGGGGGTCATCCTGTCGGACATCCGGATGCCCGGTCGCGACGGCTTCCACCTGCTGAGCTACACGCAGGAGGTCGACTCCGAACTGCCGGTGATCTTGCTGACCGGCGAAGGCGACATCCCGATGGCGGTCGACGCGATGAAGCAGGGGGCCTTCGGGTTTCTTGAAAAACCCTGTGCCAGCGCCGACCTGCTGCCCGTGATCGAACGCGCCCTGAAGACCCGGGCGCTGGTGCTGGAGAACCGCCGCCTCAAGGCGCAGCTGGAAACCGGCGATCCGGCGGCGCGGCTGATCTTCGGCTCCTCCGAGTTGTCCGAGCGGCTGCGCGACCAGGTGCGCCGCGCGGGCGCCGCCCGGGCCGAGGTGCTGATCACCGGCGCGCCTGGGGCGGGGATATCAAAGGTGGCGGAAGTGGTGCACCTGATGTCCGCCGCCGCCCGCCGCTCCTTCGTCAAGCGGCCCGCCGCCGGGCTGACCCGCGACGCCTTCGTCGCCGCCTGCGAGGAGGCGGAGGGCGGGGCTTTGTTTCTCGACGAGGTGGCCGCGATGCCGCGCGACACCCAGTTCGCCGTGACCGAGTGGCTGGAGCAGGGCGCGGCCACGCGGCTGATCGCCGGCACCTCGACCGACCTCGCGCGCGCAGTCGAGGCGGGCGAGTTCAGCCCCGACCTGTATTACCGGCTCGACGTGATGCGGGTGCGGATCCCCGCGCTGTCGGAACGGCCCGAGGACATTCCGGTGATGTTCCGCCAGTACGTCGCGCAGGCGGCCGAACAGGCGGGCCTGCCCGCGCCCGAGATCACCGAGGACGTCGTCGCCGCCCTGATGGCCCGCGACTGGCCCGGCAACGCCCGTGCGCTGATGAGCGAGGCGATGCGCTTCGTGCTCGGCATGAACGCCCCGGAGGAGGCGCGGGAGGATGGCGGCGATCTGGGGCTGGCCGAGCAGATGGCGCAGGTGGAACGTTCGCTGCTGGCCGCGGCGCTGCGCCGTCACGAGGGCCATGCCAGCGCCGCCGCTCAGGCGCTGAAACTGCCGCGCAAGACCTTCTACGACAAGCTGGCGCGCTACGGGCTGAAGCCGGAGGATTTCAGATAGTGTGCGGTTTTTCGCACAGGCGGGGCCGGCGGCGTGCGGAATGCCGCACGGGGTAGCGGTTTTGGCATGTGGTCGCCTCTCCTATTATATTGAACATAAAAGAGAAAAATCGCGCCGAACGCTTTTTCCGTCACGCCCTTGTGAGCTTTCCGGGGTTGGTCATATTTCGGCTCAAGGGTCCTGAACCCTCAGAATCGACCAATCTTCGGGAGGAGAATCCATGAAGTTCCTGACCACTGCCGCCACGGCACTGGCACTGTCCGTGACCGCGGGCGCCGCCTTTGCCCAGTGTGACGACGGCGAAACCGTCATCAAGTTCGCCCACGTCACCAACACCGACAAGCACCCCAAGGGGATCGCTGCGGAACTGCTGAAGGAGCGCGTCAACGCGGAGATGGACGGCACCGCCTGCATGGAGGTCTATCCGAACTCCACCCTCTACAACGACGACCAGGTGCTCGAGGCGATGCTGCAGGGCGACGTCCAGCTGGCCGCGCCGTCGCTGTCGAAGTTCGAAACCTTCACCAAGCAGTTCCGCCTGTTCGACCTGCCCTTCATGTTCAAGAACATCGAAGCCGTCGACGCGTTCCAGAAATCCGAGGCCGGGCAGGCGATGCTGGACTCGATGCAGCGCCGCGGCCTGCAGGGCCTGGCCTACTGGCACAACGGCATGAAGCAGATGTCGGCCAACAAGCCGCTCATCCTGCCCGAGGACGCCAATGGCCTGAAGTTCCGCGTGCAGCCGTCGGACGTGCTGGTGGCCCAGATGGAAGCGATCGGCGGCAGCCCGCAGAAAATGGCCTTTTCCGAAGTTTACGGCGCGCTGCAGCAGGGCGTGGTCGACGGGCAGGAGAACACCTGGTCCAACATCTACGGCCAGAAGTTCTTCGAGGTGCAGGACGGCACGACCGAAACCAACCACGGTGTGATCGACTACCTCGTCGTCGCCTCGGTCGACTGGCTGGACAGCCTTGACGCCGAAACCCGCGACCAGTTCACGACGATCCTGTCGGAAGTGACCGATGAACGGAACGCCGCGGTCAACGAGGTCGACAACGAGGCGCGTCAGGCGATCCTCGACGCCGGCGGCGAGATCCGCGAACTGGACGCCGAGCAGCGCCAGGCCTGGGTCGACGCGATGAAGCCGGTCTGGGAGCAGTTCAAGGAAGACGTCGGGCAGGAGAACATCGACGCGGCCCAGTCGATCAACGCCGGGCTCTGATCCCGGGGGACAAGGGGTAGACACGCCGGACGGGGGCGCGGGACATCAGAAGCCCGCGCCCCCGCGCGTAAGCGCAACGCGATTTCAGGGTTCTCAGGGGGGTAAGCCGATGCAACCGGCTCCGGGACAAAGCACGGTCGATCGCGTCGAGGAGACGCTGATCGCCTACATACTTGGCGCCATGACGGTCATCACCTTCGCCAACGTGGTGACACGCTACGTGTTCAATTCCAACATTCTCTGGGCGCTGGAGACGACCGTCTTCCTTTTCGGCTGGATGGTCCTGCTGGGCGCCTCCTATTGCGTGAAGAAAAGCGCGCATCTGGGGGTGGACGTGATCCTGGACCTCGTCCGTCCGACGCGCCGCAAGGCGCTGGCGCTGATCGCGGTCTCGGTCTGCATCGTCTACGCCTTCCTGCTGCTGAAGGGCGCGTGGGACTACTGGGCGAACTTCGCCAACCTGCCGCAGACCACCGGCCGCTGGTTCCCGCTGGGGTTTCAGGAAAACTACCGCGCGAACGCGTGGTATGAGGTGAACGACATCCCCAACCCGGCCTTCCTGTCCTTTCTCGAGGACCTGATGAACGAGGGCGAGCGCTACGAGAAGCTGCCGCGATTCATCCCCTATGCCGTGCTGCCGCTGTCCATGGCGCTGCTGCTGTTCCGCTTCGTGCAGGCGGCCGTGCTGATCTGGCGCAACCGGCTCGACCGGCTGGTCGCCAGCCACGAGGTCGAGGACGACATCGCCGAAGTGCGCCAGCAGCGGGGGGAGGTCTGACCCATGGACGTTCTCATCCTGTTCATCATGGTCGTGGGCTTCATGCTGATCGGTGTGCCGATCGCTGTCTCTCTCGGCTTCTCGTCGATCCTGTTCCTGCTGTGGTTCTCGGAAACCTCGCTCGCCTCCATCGCGCAGACGCTGATGCAGGCCTTCGTCGGGCACTACACGCTGCTGGCGATCCCGTTCTTCATCCTCGCCTCTTCCTTCATGTCGACCGGCGGGGTGGCGAAACGGATCATCCGCTTCTCCATCGCCTGCGTCGGCCACCTGCGCGGCGGGCTCGCCATCGCGGGTGTCTTCGCCTGCATGATCTTCGCCGCGCTCTCCGGCTCATCACCCGCGACGGTGGTCGCGATCGGCTCCATCGTCATCGCGGCGATGACGCAGGCAGGCTACACCAAGGACTTCGCGGCGGGCGTGATCTGCAACGCCGGCACGCTGGGCATCCTGATCCCGCCGTCGATCGTGATGGTGGTCTACGCCACCGCGACGGACGTGTCGGTGGGGCGGATGTTCCTGGGCGGTGTGATCCCGGGCATCATGGCGGGCGGCATGCTGATGCTGGCGATCTGGATCATGGCCCGGGTGCGCAACATGCCCGCCGGCGAGTGGCTGGGCTGGGGCGAGATCTGGGACAGCTTCCGCGACGCCTTCTGGGGGCTGATGCTGATCGTCATCATCATGGTGGGAATCTACGGCATTCCGGGCGTCACCGGCGCGATCTTCACCCCGACCGAGGCCGCAGCCGTCGCATCGATCTACGCCTTCATCGCGGCGGTGTTCATCTACCGCGACATGGGCCCGCTGTCGACGCGGGGCGAGGGGCGGAACCTGACGCTGATCCAGAAGCCGATCGCGCTGGTCAGCGCCATCTGGCACCCCGACACACGCCGCACCCTTTTCGAGGCGGGCAAGCTGACGGTCACGCTGATGTTCGTGATCGCCAACGCGCTGATCCTCAAGCACGTGCTGACCGACGAACAGGTGCCCCAGCACGTGGCCGAGGCGATGCTGTCGGCAGGGCTGGGGCCGGTGACCTTCCTGATCGTGGTCAACGTGATCCTGCTGATCGGCGGCCAGTTCATGGAACCCTCGGGCCTGCTGGTCATCGTGGCGCCTCTGGTTTTCCCGATCGCGATCGAACTCGGGATCGACCCGATTCACCTCGGGATCATCATGGTGGTGAACATGGAGATCGGGATGATCACCCCGCCGGTCGGCCTGAACCTTTTCGTGACCTCGGGCGTGGCAGGGATGCCGATGATGCGGGTGGTGAAGGCGGCGCTGCCGTTCCTCGCCGTGCTCTTCGTCTTCCTGATCATGGTGACCTACATCCCGATCCTCAGCACGTGGTTGCCCACGCTGATCATGGGGCCGGAGATCATCGTGAACTGACAGGTGCGCTGCGGGCGCCGACCGCGCCCGCGGCCCCCTGTTTCCCGTGGTCGAAAATACTGCGGGGGGATGAGGAGCCGGACCTGTGGCTCCGAATGGGCGGAGCCCCGGGAAATGGACGAAGGCCAAGAGGGGGCAGCGCCCCCCTCCGTCGCGACGCACCACGTCCGGCGCAATACCTCAGAGCTTTTCCAGCGCCTCGATGATGGGCGAGAAATCCTGCGCCGTCAGGCTCGCGCCGCCGACCAGCGCGCCGTCCACGTCCGGTATGCCGAAGATCTCGTCCGCGTTCTCCGCCTTCACCGACCCGCCATAGAGCAGCCGCACCGACCGCCCCACGCCCGAGCCGAAGCGCCGTTCCAGCCGTGCGCGCATGAAGGTGTGCACCTCGCCGATCTGCTCGGGCGTCGGCGTCTGGCCCGACCCGATGGCCCAGATCGGCTCGTAGGCCACCACGAGGTTCTCCCCCGTGCTCTCGTCCGGCACCGACAGCGACAGCTGTGCGCCGATGATGTCGAGCGTGTTCGTCGCCTCCCGCTGGAAAGCGCTTTCGCCAAGGCAGATCACCGTCATCAGCCCTTCCGCCTGCGCCGCGCGGGCCTTGAGCCGCACCTCTTCGGAGGTCTCGCGATGCTTCTCGCGCCGTTCGGAATGGCCAAGGATCACCGCCCGCGCGCCCGCGTCCTTCAGCATCTGCGCCGAAAGATCGCCGGTGTAGGCGCCGGAGGTCTCCTGATGGCAATCTTGTCCGCCAAGTGCGATCCGGCTGCCCGACAGCGCCTGCGCGGCGGGGGCTATCAGCGTGGCGGGGGGGCAGAGCAGGATGTCCACGGCGGGCGCGGGATGGGCCTTCGCCAGCGCGTCCATCTCGGCAAGCCCGGCGCGCAGCCCGTTCATTTTCCAGTTACCTGCCGCGAGTTTCCTGCGCATGACCGCTCCCTGTCTGACCGGAGCCGACCATTTCCGAGGCGGGCCCGAGCGTCAAGGCCGGTCTCTCCCCGGTGTCAGCCGACCGCCGCCTTCCGTGCCGCCTTGCGGGCCTTTTCCGCGCGCTTCCGTGCCGCCGCCTCTCGCGCCGGTCCGAGCGAAAGTCGCGCCCAGTCCAGCGCCTCCGCCGCGTCGTCCATCGCGCTGTCCGGCAGGCTCATCAGCGACGTCACCTGCCGCTCGCCGGTGCCGCGGGTGTAGCAGAACGGTTCCGCCCCCGCGGCTTCGTAGGCGGGGCGGGTGGTCTCGTCGGATTTCATGTAGACGACCTGGGAGGCGGCGATCAGCGCGAACATCGCCTCCTCCTCGGCGTACACCGCGACTCCCGAGAACATCCGCCCGGTGCGCAGCGGCCCCAGCCCCGAGAAAAGGTCGAGAACATGCTCGACGAACTCGGGGTCGACGGCCACGCCGTCAGGCCTCGTTGAACTTGATCGACTCGCCGCAGCCGCAGGCCTCGGCCACGTTCGGGTTGTTGAACCGGAACCCGGATTCAAGCAGCGTGGTCTCGTAGTCGATTTCCGTCCCGAACAGGAACATCTGCGCCATCGGGGCGATCATCACCCGCGCGCCGTCCTGTTCGACGACCTCGTCGTGCGGATCGACCTCGGTCACGTAGTCCATCGTGTATTCCATCCCCGCGCAGCCGCCTTTCTTCACGCCGATGCGCAGCCCTTCCGACCCGTCGCGGGCCATGAGCTTGGAGATATGTTTCGCCGCGGCGGGGGTCATCGTCACGGCCTGTTTGCCGGGAATGCCGAACATGAATGGAACTCCTTTGCCTTGCCCCGCAATATAGGTGTCCTGCGGTCCGCGCTCAAGCGGGCGTCAGGCGGCTTCGGTCGCGGGCACTTCCGGCAGGTAGCGGGGGCCGTCGGCCTCTTCCCGGTCCCAGCGGGCGATCTCGGCCATCAGCCGTTCGCGCACGCGGCAAGCGTATTGCCACGCGGTGTTCGCGTCGTTGCAGGGCAGGATGAACCAGACCTGCAGTCCCAGAACGTCCTGATCGGCGACATAGACCGTCAGCGCGCTGGTGTCTTCGGACATGTCGCCCTCGTCCGCGTCCAGCGCGATCGCGTAGAAGCATTCCCGCAGGCGCGCGACATCGGCGCCATGGCCGAGCCGCAGCTTGATGACGCGGTGCAACTCCGGGGTCATCGCCGTCCAGTTTTCGAACGGCTCGTCGACGAATTCGCGCACCGGCACCATCAGGCGGGTGCGGTCCCAGACGCGCAGCTGCACGTAGGTGAAGTTGATCCGCTCGACCACGCACCAGTAGTTCCGGAAAAGGATCGTGTCGCCGATCCGGGCCGACTGGTTCAGCGCGATCTGCATCGACGACAGGATGTTCGACAGCACGTCCCGTCCCGCAAAGCCGAGGATCACGGTGATGATGCCCGCCGTCCCCAGCAGCGAGAAGCCCAGCGTGCGGAACACGTTGGCCGAGGCAAACACGAAGCCCGCCCCCGCGATGAAGATGATGACGATCAGCGCCCGCCGCCAAGCGGTGACCTGCGTGGCGAGGCCCCGGCGCTGCTCCTTCTCCTTGGAGGAAAGATCCTCGTCGGTCTTCACCACCAGCCGGTCGAGGATCGTGTCGACCACGTTCATCAGCAGGATCATGGCCGCGATCACGTAGCCGATGATGATGAGCGGCGAGAGCACCGCCGAAATCCGCCCGGAGAACACGAAGAGGTTGGACGTGATTGTGCCGGCCAGGAACGTCACCGCGAAGATCACCAGCGGCGTCCGGAGAGATCGCAGCACCATCGTCGGGAGTTCGCGCCGCCGCGCCTGTGCCAGCCGCGTGATCAGGTGGTGCAGCCCCCAGGCGGCAAGGCAGACAGCGGCGACCAGCAGGGGCAGGGCGATCATCTCCCAGATCCGCAGCCCCCAGAGCCCTTCGGCGCGCAGTTCGTCCGGCAGCGCCTGCTCCAGCTCGGAGGGGCCGTAAACTTCGTACAATGCGGGCAGGTTTTCGACCGACTGGCGGGAGAAAACCCACGCCGGCTCCGCCCCCTCCGGCTTCACGCGGTTCAGGCGGATCGACACCGGCCGGTTGTCCAGATCCACGATCCAGAGCCGGATGGACCGCCGGGCCTGCGCGGCGAAGGGATCGTCCGATGACGGGTTTGCCTCGACCGCGTCGGGCACGTCGGGAAGCGAGAACCAGTCGACCACCACCCGGCGCTCGATGATCGTCTCCAGCATCTGCGCCAGATCCTCGCCCGCGGCGACCTGCTGCGCGGGCTCGAAGGCGCCCAGATCCATCAGATGCGCCGCCGCCTCGTAGCGGCCCGCGCGGGTGAGGCTGAGGAAGCTTTCCACCGCGGCCTGCGGTGTGTCCCGTACCACGCCCTCGCCCGGCTCGGGCAGGCCGGCGTTCAGTTCGTCGATCTCGAACCATCGCGGCGTCCCGCCCTCCTGCGCGCCGAGGGGCGCCGCGAGGGCAGTAACGCAAAGCAGGAAGAGGGCCGCCAGAAGGCGGGGGAGGGTCCGGGGGCGCGCGATCATGCCGCTAAACGCGCCGGTCCGCCGGGGGTTCCGGCCGTTCAGACCGGCGCCAGAAACGCCAGCGCGTGTTCCGTCGCGAAGCCGGCGGCGAGGGCCCAGGCGAAGGAGGCGAGCGTGCCGATGATGACGTACTCCCCTGCGGCCCGGCTTTCCGACGCCATGTCGAAGCGCAGGATGGACTTCGCCGCGATCAGGAAGCCGATGGCCGCGGCTTCTCCGACCAGCACCAGAAGCACGATCAGCAGGCGCTCCAGCAGGCCGATCATGCGCCCGCCGTTCGGCAGGCCGGCAGGCAGCTCGGGGCTGTCGTAGGGCCGCATCAGCAGCCCGACCGCCGGTCCGCCCGCGAAGGTCGCGGCGATCAGGCCCGCCAGCACCACCTGCGCCTGCAGCAGCGTGTCCGGCAGGCCGCCCCAGAGCCCGGAGGCAAAGGCCCCGGGCATGACCCAGGCGGCGACCGCCAGAGTGGCGAGATGCGCCGCCTGGTCCAGCAGGAACACCGCCAGCGTCTCGGGCGCGGCCCATGTCTTCACCGCGTCGGTCACCAGATGCGCGACCGCCACCGCCAGGATGAGCCCGGGCGCACCGCCGAGCGTGGCAAGGCTGGCCAAGCCCACGACCGCCGCATGGCCGAGCAGCACGAGCGGGCGCCGTTTTTCGGCCACCATCCGGTTTGTCTGCAGAACGAAATCGGCCAGCAGGTGGCCGAGGAGGAGGGCGACGAAGGTCTCCGTCATGCGGCACCCGCCGGCAAGCGATTCGGCTTGCTTTTCGGCAAGGCAAGTTTTGTGGCTTGCGTCATCCCTCGGCCTCGACGTGCGCCATCGCCACCTCCAGCGCCGGGAGCGCTGCGGCCCGGGCCGACTGGTCGACGGCCTGCCGCGTGATGCCGAGCGTCTCCGCCGCCTCCGAGTGGGTGGGCGCGCCGGGAGGCAGCAGCAAGCAGAGCGTGCGCGCCTGCGCCTGCGTCCAGCCTCGGCTGATCTGGTCGGCCAGCACCGCGGCCGCCGCCGCCGCGCCGCCCCCGGCATGGGACATCAGCAGCGGCGGAGAGAGCGTGTCGAGCAGGCGGCCGGAGGCGGTGAACGCCTCACCATGCGCCGCATTCAGGTCGGCATTTCCGGGAATGGTACCGGGGCCGGTGGCGATGGCGATCCGCGTGATCCCGCCGTTGCCCCGGCGCAGCCGGGCTCGGAGGTAGAGGGCGGCCCTCAGCCATAAAACCGGCCTGGGCAGAGCCACCTGCCAGCCGTCCCCGCCGCGGCGGGCAAATATCACCTCGCCACTCCAGCCGGACATCGCCTCGGCCGCCGAGCGTAATTCACTCATTACCGCATCGAGACGGGCGGGCGGCATGTCGGTGCTGTCGACGAGATCTCCGGTCAGGACTGCGTATCGCATGCCGCAAGTCTATTCGCCTGCCATTCGAAAATGCAAGCAAAACAGCTTGCCTGCGTCACATGAAGCCCAACTCCAGCCGCGCCTCGTCGGACATCATGTCCATTCCCCAGGGCGGATCGAAGGTCATGTCCACGTCCACGTGACTGACGCCCTGCACGGCGCCGACGGAGTCCATCACCCAACCGGGCATTTCGCCCGCCACCGGGCAGCCGGGGGCGGTGAGGGTCATGATGATCTTGACCTCGTTCGATTCCGAAATGTCCACAGTGTAGATCAGGCCGAGGTCGTAGATGTTGACCGGGATCTCCGGGTCATAGACCGTGCGGCAGGCCTCCACCACGTTGTCGTAAAGCGGATGATCTGTGGAGGAGGGCGCGATCAGCGGTGCGCCTTCCATGGGCTCGGGGCTCTGGGTCATCGTGAACTCGCTGCTTACCTGAGCGAACATATAGGAAATGCGGAAGGCATCGTAAAGTGGCGGCCGGTCGACACCGGGCGCGGCCCGCCTGCTTCCTGTGGTCGAAAATACTCCGGGGGAGTCGGCGCGCCCGCGCCGACGGGGGCAGAGCCCCCGCATGCGGCCTCACGGCAGGCGCGCCCTCCGGCTGTCGCGCTGAAAACCCCCTCGCACGCTCACTCGGACGCGGCGAAACGCCCCTTGCTTTCCTGTTCCACCCGGGCGGGGTCCATGAAATGGCCCAGCATGGTCTCGCCCGACACGGCGTAGGCCTCGGCCAGCGGCAGGCCGGCCTGGGCGTTCAGCGTCGCGATGCCGCGCTGGACAGGCCCCGGGTTGCGCCCCGCGAGCGTCGCGGCGAAGGCGCGGGTTTCGGTCTCCAGCGCCTCGGCCGGGAAGACGCGGTTGACGAGCCCCGCGTTCAGCGCCCAGTCGGCGCCGAAGACCTCGCCCGACAGCAGCAGCTCCATCAGGTGCTTGCGCGACACCGCGCGGGACACGGCCACGGCGGGCGTTGAACAGAAGCCGCCGTTGTTTACCCCCGGCAGCTGGAACCGCGCGCCCTCGGCCACGAAGGCGAGGTCGCAGGCGGCGACCATCTGCAACCCGGCGGCGGTGGCGATTCCCTCGACCATCGCGATGGTGGGCTTCGGCGCCTCGGCCAGCGTGGTCATCATTCGGGCGCAGGCGTCGAACAGCTCGCGCAGGAAGGCCGCGCCGTGGTCGGCATCGGCGCGGTGGCGGGCGATCTCCTTCAGGTCGTGGCCGGCGCAGAAGATCGGCCCCGGACCGTGAACCACGATCACCCGCACCTCGGCATCGGTCAGCGCAGAGTCCAGCGCCGCCTGCAGCGCACCGATCATCTTCAGCGACAGCGGATGCGCCTTGCCGCCGCCGAGTGTCAGCGTCAGCACTCCCGCCTCACGTCCCTGTCCCACGAGTTCCGGCTGCTGGATCGTCATGGCGTCTCCCTCCTCGGCTGGCCGGGGCCGAGTGTGCCCGTGCCGCTCGGCGGAAACAAGCGTTGCCAAATGTGCATCGCGACGCGCGGCGGGAACCGGAATGGCCCGCACCGGTTCAGTGGTGGCGACCGCCGCGCAGGACGCGGCGGGCAAACCCATGACCACAGAAGGATCGAGAGCGATGAAAGACCTTGAAGGGCTGTTCAAGCATTTCGTGAAGGACATCTACTACGCCGAGAAGCAGGTCCTGAAGACCCTGCCCAAGATGGCGCGCAAGGCGACCTCCGAGGACCTGAAGGAGGCGTTCGAACATCACCGCGAAGAAACCGAGGAGCAGATCGAGAACCTGGAAAAGGTGTTCGAGATCCTCGGCCTCAAGCCGCGCGGAGTGACCTGCGACGCGATCAACGGCATCCTCGACGAGGGCAAGGAGATCATGGAAGAGGCCGAGAAGGGCGACACCCTCGACGCCGGCATGATCGCCGCGGCGCAGGCCGTGGAGCATTACGAGATCACGCGCTACGGCACGATGATCTCCTGGGCGCAGACGCTGGGCATGAAGGAAGCGGCCGAGCTGCTGCAGAAGAACCTCGATCAGGAATACGCGGCGGACGAGAAGCTGTCGAAGCTGGGCGAGGATTCGCTCAACCGCGAAGCCGCCTGAGGCGGGCTGCGCGGCATTTGCGCAGATCCCCGGATGGGGCTAAAGGCGGTGGCATGACCACCGCCTTTTCCTTTGAGCTGGCCGCCGCCGACGGCCGCGCCCGCACCGGGTTGATCCGCACCCCCCGGGGGCAGATCCGAACCCCCGCCTTCATGCCCGTTGGCACCGCCGCGACGGTCAAGGCGATGATGCCCGAAAGTGTCGCCGCCACCGGCGCGGACATCCTGCTGGGCAACACCTATCACCTGATGCTGCGCCCCGGCGCAGAACGCGTCGCCCGGATGGGCGGGCTGCACCGGTTCATGAACTGGGACAAGCCGATCCTGACGGATTCGGGCGGTTTCCAGGTGATGAGCCTCGCCGAGCTGCGCAAGTTGACCGAGGAGGGGGTGACCTTCCGCTCCCACGTCGACGGATCGAAGCATTTCCTCAGCCCCGAGACCTCAATGGAGATCCAGCGGCTGCTGGGCTCGGACATCGTGATGTGTTTCGACGAATGCCCCGCGCTGCCCGCCGACGACGCGCGGGTGGCCGAGTCGATGCGCCTGTCGATGAGATGGGCGGCGCGGTCCCGCGAGGCCTTCGGCGACCGGCCGGGGCATGCGCTCTTCGGCATCCAGCAGGGCGGCGTGACCGAGGAGTTGCGCGGCGAGAGCGCCGAGGCGCTGAAGGTAATCGGGTTCGAGGGCTACGCCATCGGCGGCCTCGCCGTCGGCGAGGGGCAGGCGGCGATGTTCGGTGTGCTGGACTATGCGCCCGGGATGCTGCCCGAGGACAAGCCGCGCTACCTGATGGGGGTGGGCAAGCCCGACGACATCGTGGGCGCGGTGAAGCGCGGCGTGGACATGATGGATTGCGTGCTGCCGTCGCGGTCGGGGCGGACCGGGCAGGCGTGGACCCGGCGCGGGCAGGTCAACATCAAGAACGCCCGCCACGCCGACGACCCCCGCCCGCTGGACGAGCATTGCACCTGTCCCGCCTGCCGGAACTACTCGCGCGCCTATCTGCACCACGTCTTCCGCGCGGGCGAGATGATCTCGGGCATGCTGCTGACGTGGCACAACCTGCATTACTATCAGGAGATCATGCAGGGGATGCGCGAGGCGATCGCGCAGCGCGGCTTCGCGGCATGGGAGGACGCGTTCCACGCGCAACGGGCGGAGGGCGATATCCCGCCGCTCTGACCGCCGCGCCGGAACCGGCGGACCCGCTTGGGCATTTCCCTGCACAAAGGGGTAGCCGAGCCATGACCGCAGTCTCGTCCGTCACAGCCAGGTTGAAATCAGCCATGTCATCCACCGCACGGGCCGCGGAACGCGGGGCGCGGCGCCTCGGGAGTCTGCCGCTCGGACGGCTCGTTCTGGTGGCGGGCGCGACGGTGGTAGTTGCCGGGGCCGGTGTCGCCGCCGCCTGGGTCGCCACGCGGCCGGGGCTGGACGCGGTGATGGCGGAGGCCGAGGCGCGTCCGCGTTTCGAGGATGCCGGTGGTGCGCCGCTGCTGCTGGCGCGGGGCGTGACCTCCTCCTCCGTCGCGCTGGAGGAGATGGCCCCGACACTGCCCGCCGCCGTCGTGGCGCTGGAGGACCGGCGCTTCCGCCAGCACGGGGGGGTGGATTATTACGCCATCGGCCGCGCCGTCACCGCCAACCTCTTCGCCGGCGGGATCGTGGAAGGCGGCAGCACGATCACCCAGCAATTGATCAAGACCTCCTACCTCACCCCGGAACGCAGCTACGCCCGCAAGCTGCACGAGGCGCTTCTGGCGCGGGAGATGGAGGCGCGGTTCGACAAGGACGAGATCCTCGAAAGGTATCTGAACTCCGTCTACCTCGGCAATGGCGTGCACGGGGTGGCGGATGCGGCGCGGCTCTATTTCGGCAAGTCCGCGTCTGACCTTTCGCTGGCCGAATCCGCCCTGCTGGCGGCGATCATCCGCGCGCCGTCCGAGGTGAACCCCTATGCCGACCCGGAGCGGCTGCGCGACCGGGCGGGGGTCGTGATCCGCCTGATGGAGCAGCAGGGGCTGGCCGAGGCAAGGGCCGCCGACGCGGCGCGGGTGGAGCTGGCCACCTTGGGGTTCACCCGTGGCGCGCCTGACTATGGCGGCTGGTTCGCCGACTGGGTGGCGCCCGAGGGGGAGGCGCTGGCCGACCGGGTCGACGCACCGGTGACTCTGCGTACCACGCTGGACGCTGCGCTGCAGGCCCGGGCAGAGGCGGCCGTGTCAGAGGTCCTGGCAGGCCATCCTATGCAGGCCGCGCTGGTGGCCCTGCGGCCCGACGGATCGGTCGCCGCGATGGTCGGCGGGCGGGACTATGCCGCCAGCCAATTCAACCGCGCGACCGAGGCGGTGCGCCAGCCCGGTTCCACCTTCAAGACAATCGTCTACCTCGCCGCCCTCGAAGCGGGGCTGAGCCCCGACAGCATTCTCAGCGACCGCCCCGTGGATATCGACGGCTACCGCCCCGAGAACTTCGGCGGCAGGTTCCATGGCGAGGTCACGATGGCGCGCGCCTTCGCTGAATCCTACAACGCCGCCGCCGTCACCCTTGCGATGGACCTGGGCATAGACCGCGTGGCGGAGGCGGCCCGGGCGCTCGGCATCGAGGCCAAGCTGAGCGAGACCCCGTCCCTCGCGCTCGGCGCCTCCGGCATGAGCCTGCTCGACCTGACCGAAGCCTATGCCGCGATCGCCACGGGTCGCGCCCCGGTCGCGGCACATGGCGTGTCCGGCCTGTCGCTCGCCGGGGGTGAGCCCCGGTCGATCGAGCGGGATCTGCCGCAGCCGCAGGGCCACGCCGCCCGGCTTCTGGCGCACCGGTATGAAATGCGCTCCCTTCTGCGCGGTGTCGTGACGGACGGCACCGGTGAGGCCGTGGCCGGGGTGCCCCACGCGGTCGGCAAGACAGGAACGAGCCAGTCCTTCCGCGACGCGTTGTTCATCGGCTGGAACAACGAGTTGATCGTCGGGGTCTGGGTCGGCAACGACGACAACAGCCCGATGGACGAGGTGACCGGCGGCAGCCTGCCCGCCGAGATCTGGGCGCGGTTCCTGGGCGGCTCGGGCGCGCCCGTCAACGCAACGCCGCCCGCGGGCGAAGGCGTTGCCGCGAGCGTCGCACCCTCGGAACCGGTAGCTGCCCCTACAGTCGCGCTGGCTCCCTCCCAAATGGATCCACGCCCCTCCGGCGACAGCGTGCGGGACCTGCTGCAGCGCGCGGTGGAGCAGGAACTGACGGTCGGCGAACTCGCCCGGGCGCTGCGGGCGGGCGCGGGCGGAGAGATCGCGGCGGCGAACAGCTGCAACGTGCGGGCGTGCGAACGCGCCTACCGGTCCTTCCGGGCCTCCGACTGCACGTTCCAGCCCTACGGCAACCGGCCGAGGGAGGTGTGCACCCGCTAGCGGCGTGCCTTCGTGGCCGGGGTGCGGCTGCCGCCGGTTCCCCCGCAAATGACGGCATTCGGTGCTTGCCTCGCGCCCGGGTCTGCAGGCATGTTGGGGCAACCGAGGTTGAATCCGTGCGACAGGCACCCCAGATTTACTCTCCATAAACCGGAGGAGGCCAGAGCCGCCGCAATCGGGGCCGGAGCTTTCTGCCAGAGCCAAGGATAGAGCATGACCCAATCCCTCAACCCGTCATATCCCGTGCTGCCGCTGCGAGATATCGTGGTCTTCCCGCACATGATCGTCCCGCTCTTCGTGGGCCGCGACAAATCGGTCCGCGCGCTCGAGGAGGTGATGGCCGACAACCGCCAGATTCTGCTGTCGAGCCAGATCGATCCGGCGGAGGACGATCCCACCTCCGAGGGCATCTACAAGGCCGGCGTGCTGGCGAATGTGCTGCAACTGCTGAAACTGCCCGACGGCACCGTGAAAGTGCTGGTCGAGGGGCAGGCGCGGGTGCGCATCGTCGAATACATCGAGAATGCCGATTACTTCGAAGCCCGTGCGGAATTCATGGAAGAGGTGCCCGGCGACGCGGCCACCACCCAGGCGCTGCTGCGCTCCGTGGGCGCGGAATTCGAGCGCTACGCGAAGGTCAAGAAGAACATCCCCGAAGAGGCGCTCGGTGCCGTATCCGAGACGACCGAGCCGGCGAAGCTGGCCGACCTCGTGTCGGGCCACCTCGGTATCGAAGTCAAGCAGAAGCAGGAGCTTCTGGAGACGCTTTCGGTCAGCGAGCGGCTTGAAAAGGTTTATGGCCTGATGCAGGGCGAGATGTCGGTCCTGCAGGTCGAGAAAAAGATCAAGACCCGCGTGAAATCCCAGATGGAGCGGACGCAGCGCGAGTATTACCTGAATGAGCAGATGAAGGCCATTCAGAAGGAACTTGGCGACGGCGAGGACGGCCAGAACGAGGTCGCCGAGCTGGAGCAGCGCATCAACGACACCAAACTTTCGAAGGAAGCGCGCGAGAAGGCGGATGCCGAAATCAAGAAGCTCAAGAACATGAGCCCGATGTCGGCCGAGGCGACGGTGGTGCGCAACTACCTCGACTGGATGCTGTCGATCCCGTGGGGCGTGAAGAGCCGCGTCAAGAAGAACCTCGGCAAGGCCGAGGAGGTGCTGGATGCCGATCACTACGGGCTGGAGAAGGTCAAGGAGCGGATCGTCGAATACCTCGCCGTGCAGCAGCGCAGCCAGAAGCTGAAGGGGCCGATCCTGTGCCTCGTCGGCCCTCCGGGCGTGGGCAAGACCTCGCTGGGCAAGTCGGTGGCGAAGGCCACGGGGCGCGAGTTCATCCGGATTTCGCTTGGTGGCGTGAGGGACGAATCCGAGATCCGGGGCCACCGCCGGACCTACATCGGCTCCATGCCCGGCAAGATCATCCAGGCGCTGAAGAAGGCGAAGACGACGAACCCGCTTATCCTGCTCGACGAGATCGACAAGATGGGTCAGGACTTCCGGGGCGATCCGGCGTCGGCGATGCTGGAAGTGCTCGATCCCGAACAGAACGGCACCTTCGTGGACCACTACCTCGAGGTCGAATATGACCTGTCGAACGTGATGTTCCTGACCACGGCGAACTCCTACAACATGCCGGGGCCGCTTCTGGACCGGATGGAGATCATCAGCCTCGCCGGCTACACCGAGGACGAGAAGCGCGAGATCGCGAAGCAGCACTTGGTCGCCAAGCAGATCAAGAACCACGGCCTGCGCAAGGGCGAGTTCGAGATCACCGACGAGGCGCTGAACGAGATGATCCGCCGCTACACCCGCGAGGCGGGCGTGCGGAATCTCGAACGCGAGATCGCGAAGCTGGCGCGGAAGGCCGTGACGCAGATCGTCAAGAAAGAGGCGTCGTCGGTGAAGATCACCGCGGAGAACCTCGACGATTATCTCGGCGTGAAGAAGTTCCGTTACGGCCTCGCCGAGAAGGAAGACCAGATCGGTGTCGTCACCGGGCTGGCCTGGACGTCGGTGGGCGGCGATCTGCTGTCGATCGAGGCGCTGCGTCTGCCCGGCAAGGGGCGGATGAAGACGACCGGGAAACTGGGCGACGTGATGAAGGAATCCATCGACGCCGCCGCCTCCTATGTCCGCTCGGTGGCGCCGAAGATCGGGGTGAAGCCGCCGCGGCTGGACCAGTGGGACATCCACGTCCACGTGCCGGACGGGGCGACGCCGAAGGACGGGCCGAGCGCCGGTCTGGCGATGGTGACCTCGATCGTCTCGGTGCTGACGCAGATCCCTGTGCGCAAGGACATCGCCATGACGGGCGAGGTTTCGCTGCGCGGCAACGCCATGCCGATCGGCGGGCTGAAGGAGAAACTGCTCGCGGCGCTTCGCGGCGGCATCACCACGGTGCTGATCCCCGAGGAGAACGAGAAGGATCTGGCCGATATCCCCGACAACGTGAAGGAGGGGCTGGAGATCATCCCCGTCAGCCACGTGTCCGAGGTTCTGGAACGCGCGCTGGTGCGCCAGCCGGAGCCGGTGGAATGGGACGAGGCCGCCGAGGAGGCCGCAGCGGCCGCCGCCATGTCAAAGGACAAGGGTGGATCGTCGGAGGCCGTGGCGCACTGAGCGCCGACCGATACGAGATGAGAGCGGCGCGTCCCGAGGGGCGCGCCGTTTTCGTTTGCAGGTGGTAGGGTGCGCGCCGTGGCATTGAAACCAGATGTAGGCCGGGCTTTTGCCCGGCATCCCCCGCCCGGCCCGTGGGCCCCGTCGCCATCCCGCGCACCCGGATCGCGTTCTCCGTGTGGGCGGGGTCGCGCGGGGGGGAGGGCGGCGAGGTGCGTACACATGACGGAGGTCTTGAGAATTCAGCCCTCCCGCCCCAGCCCCCGCGCCACCGGCACGGCCATCAGCGCCACCAAAGCCGCCCCGCCCCAGATCGCCCAGACCGCCGCCGGGCTGCCGCCGCTCTCCAGCGCCGCGACCAGCCCCGTCGCCGTGGCCAGCCAGCCGAAGAGCCCGGCACCGACCGCGAATCCGGTGGTCTGCACCGTCGGCATGAACGACGCCGTGCGTGATTTCTCGCCCTCTGCCGTCGCCTCCATCACCCGCTCGTTCGCCGGCCCCCAACTGAACCCGAAGGCGCAGCCCGACAGCGCGTGCCCCAGCATCACCAGGGGCAGCCAGCCCGAGGTCAGCCCGTAAGCGATCAGCAGCAACCCCGCGACCTGCACCAGCGGCGACAGCGACAGCAGCCGCACCCGTGCCGCGCGGCCGGCCCGCGAGACGACGAAGGCCGACAGGCTCCAGAACATTGCCATGATGACCACGATCCAGCCGGTCCAGATCGGCGAGAGCCCCCAGACCGCCCGCAGCGCGAGGGCGAGGAAGACGGTCGAGACGCTCTGCGCCACCGGCATCAGGAACATGATCCACGTCCCGCGCCCGACCAGGCTGCGCCCGAAGGCCTCGCGCGGGAAAAACCGCTCGGACCGTCCGCCGTCCACTCGCAGCGCCAGCGCCACCGCCGCCAGCCCGAGCGGCAGGCCCATCACGGCGATCTGCTGGCCGGGCAGGGCGGTCGGCAGCGCCAGCAGCGCGACGCCGGCCAGACAGATCGCCACGGGGCGCAGCGCCACGGCCCGCCGGGTGGCGCTCTGCGCGTCCAGCGCGCGGACGGGCAGGACGAAGACCGCCGCGACGAGGAAGACCAGAGCCAGCGGCAGCCCGACCAGCATCGCCGCCCGCCACGACAGCGTTTCAGTCGCATAGCCACCTGTCAGCGGACCGAGCGCGGCGGCAGTGGCCCAGACCACGGCCTCGATCGCGAAGACCCGGGCGACGAGGTGCGCGGCGAAGATCTCGGGGATCAGCGAATAGCAGAGCGCCGCGATCACCCCGTCCGAGATGCCCTGCAGGAACCGGCCCAGGGCGAAGACCACCGGCAGAGGCGCCGCGGCGGTCAGCGCCATGCCGGTCAGGAACACCGCCGCCGCCCCGAGCGCCGTCGCCCGCGCGCCGAACCGCCCCCGGACATGGGCCGACACGACCCCGCCCGCGACGATCCCGATGAAGAAGAGCGCATAGGCCAGCGGCAGCATGGCGAGACTGCCGAGCGCGTCGAAAGCCACCGGGATCGAGGCCGAGATTGAGAGATCGTTGAACGCGTGCATGCCTATGCCCGCCGATATGGCGATGACTGGACCCCGGTAGCGGGGCGACAGGAGGCTCTCGTCTCCCGTGTCGGGTGGGCGGGCCCTCTCCGGGGTCTGCTGGGGCATGTTCACGCGTGTCGCTCTCCGATTCCGACGCCGCCCGCAGGCTGCGCATGGCAGCGCCCGGGGGGCAAGCGCGACCTGCCGCGGGGGGCTGCCCTTTGGCCCAGGGCCGAAGCGCACGACCGCGCCGGCAGCGGACTGCCGCATTCGGGTTCCGTGCGGGAAGAGGTGAAACTCGCGCTTGCAGAGCCGGGCGAGGGACGCTAGATAGCCCTCCGTTGGGTGATTAGCTCAGTGGTAGAGCGCTTCGTTCACATCGAAGATGTCAGGGGTTCAAATCCCTTATCACCCACCATTCTTTCCAATGGCTTAGGCGCATTCTGCGAAGGGTGCCCCGGTTCCATGAACCTGTGACCTCGCTTTCAGGTTCATGAAGTCGAGCACATTCACCGCATCTTGCATGTGCTCCGGAAGGTACCGGCCATAGGTCGAGAAGGTCACCGCCGGGTTGCTGTGGGCGAGACCATGGGACGCCCTTTTCGAGCGGGACGCCGCTCGCCGGCATCGTGACCACCGCGGTGTGCCGCAAGTCGTGGATGCGAACATTGCCGATTCCGGAACGGGCGATGGCGCCTTGGACCCCTTTGCGGCTCGAACCGACCTGTTTCCCCGCATACTCCACCACGAAGTCGCTGAGAGCGGCTCGCTGCGCCATGTCGAGGGCGGCCCGGGTGCTGGCGTTCATCGGCACCACGGCGCGGCCCTTGCGCGTCTGGCTGTCGTCGATTCGCAGGTTGATCGTGCCACGCTCGAAATCCACCCGATTTTCGGTTGATCAAGCTGAGCCTGCGGCGGAACTGTTCCCTGCTGCATACCAACAACCGATCCACAGAAGCGTGGCGGCGCGCACGCTGTCACCTAATCTGCTTCGGGTTGGGGTTAGCTGGACCCCAGCCAGTTGGGATAGCGTTCTCCAGCCGAAAAGGGCTACGCCAGCAGGTCGAACCCCGTTCCTCCGATCAGGATATTAATCTCTGTCTGCGGCCTGGGCTGCCGACGACAATACCGAACGCCCGCACTCGGCCTTGGACTACCAGACCCCTGCCGACTATGCGCGGACCCTGAACACCGCAATCGCCCCACCCCGCTGCGCGAGATGAAAACTCCGCGCGTCGGGCGATTGCTCACCACGCGCCGATCGGCGTCAACACAAACCGGGCTCCGGTCGCGGCTGGATGAAAGGCCCGTGCCAGGTCAGCTGAGTTTGCAGACCTGCCAATTGGCGACAATTGAACCGGCTGAACGGCGCGCTTCGTGCCCAAACCCGATCCGCTTGCTTCGTGATAGATCTGCGTCCTTCCTGATATGCGACCTAACCGCGCGTGCCATTGCCCGATGTTGACTGAAAATGGGTTTTTGAGAAACCTGCGTACAATTTCATTTGGTCGTTCGCGCGAGGGTTCAATGCCTGACATTATTGGGACTGAGCTCAATGACGATGGGGTGACACAGGCCGCGCTGGTCGGGACGGAGTGGGATGACAGCATATCCGGCCTGGGAGGCAACGATGTACTGCAGGGGCTGGCCGGAAATGATGTGCTGGACGGCGGCGATGGCACGGATACCTTGGAAGGAGGCAGCGGTAGCGATACGATCCTTGGCTCGCAGGGCGACCGTATCGTCGCTGGCATCGGGGACGATCTTATTTACTCAACCGGGCTGACCCGGGACACCCATGACTTGCCCTATACAGTGATTTACGGGGGCGAGGGAACGGATGTCTATGCCGGGTTCGGAGATGGCCTTACACATAGCGATATGACCCGGACTGTCCTGTACGACGTTGAGGTTCTTGACGGTTCGGCCATCCTTACGCGCGCCGTGCTCGACAGTTTCGAAATCCTTCGAAACGTCCGGGTGCTCAACATTACGACACCGGGGTCTCTGAACCTTGATGGCCGGGTAGAAAGTGTTTCGCATGGGGTCGTCAATTCGCCCGATCTGCTGATCAACTATCAAGGGCAAGGGCTATTGGGGTCCAACGTATTCGTGCTGACTGACATCGAGGACAGAATACAGATCACCGGAAGCTACGGCGGTGATCTCTTCACTACCGGCGCCGGGGACGACGCGATCTATGGGATCTACGGGAGCGACACGATCCGGTCGGGCGACGGCGCAGACAGTATAGAAGGCGGCAATGGCGACGATATTCTCGTGGCGTGGGGCAGCACCGCCGACGTCGGAGACCTCGTCCGCGGAAACTCTGGGAACGACTGGATCGAAGTGGGCCCGGGCGACGACAGTGTTTATGGCGATCTCGGACAGGACACGATTCTGGGTGGGATGGGCGACGATCTGATCTACGGAGGGTACCCCTATGCGGACGAGGCCGCAGAGGATGGCGACAGCCTCGACGGGGGTGAGGGGGACGACACGATCCATGCGGGGGCCGGCAACGATCTTGTGGATGGTGGGGCGGGGAACGATCTCATCTTTGGTGATGCGAATGCGGACAGGCTCTTTGGGCTGGCCGGGGACGACACGCTGTCAGGGGACGCCGGCAATGACCTGATAGCAGGCAGCGAAGGCAACGACGTGCTGAGCGGCGGCGATGGCGCGGACAGCATCCAAGGCGGCGCGGGGGATGACCGGTTGTCGGGAGGCGCATTTGGCGATGTGCTCTACGATGGCGATGGTCTGGATTTCGTTAACGGCGGTTACGGTAATGACCGGATCAACCTAGCTGACGACGGGCAGCGCGACGTGATCTATCACGAAGCGGTTGAAGGGCATGGCAGCGACTGGGTCCGCGGATTCGCCGCGGAGGATGCGCTTCAGGCGCCTGAGTGGCTCTTGCCGTCAGATTTTCTGGTGCAGCAGGCGCATACGGACGGAGCCGGCGCCGGTGACGTTGACGAGCTCTTCATCACATATGCCCCGAACGGGCAAATCCTCTGGGCGCTGGTCGACGGAGGGGCATTGGATGCGATCAATCTGGTGATCGGTGGAACAGAGTTCGACTTGCTCGGGTAATTCCCTGTTCCGAGGCCCTGAACGCTGATTTCGACCGGCCTGATGAAACCGGGCGAGGCAAAGAGGTTGCTTGACCGAAGGAATCACCACGGGCAGAAGCGAGGATTGACGCGGGGCTTGACCCGGCCGCTCCCGCGCGCCACGTCCGGCGCATGCTCCACTACTGGATCCTCTGCCGCTGCGGTGACCACGACGCGACGCCAGTGCCGGGCGGCAAGCCCAAGCTGCGGGGCGAGGTCCTGCGCGCGGCGCGGCGCCCGCCGCGAGTCGCCCCCGGAGTGACCGCCATTTAGACGCGCGGGCGGCCGGGCGGTGGCCCGCCGGAGCGATCACCGCCCGCGAGGCTTGAATCCCTGCCGCCGATCCTTGAAACAGGATGGAAGCTAACGAGGCGCCCCCGATGACCGATGCCCGATCGCCGTTCTGGGCCAAGTTGAACGGCCTCCTTCAGCAGATCTATCCCGATCACGACCCGGCCACGCTCGGCCCGAGGCTGGTCGATGCGTTCTGGCCCGAGGGCGTGGCGATGCGCAAGCGGGGGCGGGTGCCGGGCAACCGGCAATGGTCGGAGCGGGACGCGCTCTGCATCACCTACGGCAATTCGATCGTCGACGGGCAGCACAAGCCGCTCGACCTGCTGCGGGACTTCCTGCATTCGCATTTTGTGGGCGTGATCAACGGCGTGCACATCCTGCCGTTCTTTCCCTACACCTCGGACGACGGGTTCGCGGTGACGGATTATCGCGCGGTGAACCCGGTGCTGGGGGACTGGGCCGACATCTCGCGCATCGGGTCCGAATTCCTTTTGATGTCGGACCTCGTGCTGAACCACGTCTCGTCCCAGTCGAACTGGTTCGCCGCCTACCTGCAGGGCCACGCGCCCTACGACGGGTTCTTCTTCGAGGCCTCGCCCGAGGACGACCTGAGTGACGTCGTCCGCCCCCGGACCCATCCCCTGCTGCGCGAGGTGGAGACGAGCCGGGGCCCGCGCCATGTCTGGTGCACCTTCAGCCACGATCAGGTGGACCTGGATTTCCGCAATCCGGAGGTTCTGCTGGAATTCCTGCGGATCATGCGGCTGCACATGGATAACGGCGTGCGCATCGTCCGGCTGGATGCCGTGGCCTTCCTGTGGAAGCAGATCGGGACGAAATCGATCCACATGCCGCAGACCCATGCCATCGTGCGGCTGATGCGGCATTTCGCGGATTACGCGGCCGAGCCGCTGATCCTGCTGACCGAGACCAACGTCCCCAATGCCGAGAACCTCTCCTATTTCGGCAACCGGAACGAGGCGCACGCGGTCTACAACTTCTCCCTCCCGCCGCTGGTGCTGCACGCCATGCTGGCAGGCACCGCGAAGCGTCTGATCCGCTGGCAGGGCGGGATGCCGCCCGCGCAACTGGGCTGCGCCTACCTGAACTTCACCGCCAGCCACGACGGCATCGGGATGCGCCCGGCTGAGGGGATCCTCTCGGCCGAGGACACCGGCCGCGTGATCGAGGCCGTGCGCGGCTTCGGCGGCGCGGTGTCGATGCGGGCGCTGCCGGGCGGGGGGCAGTCGCCCTACGAGCTGAACATCACCTGGTTCGAGGCGATGAAAGGCACCTTCGCCGGGGAGGACGGGCACCAGATCGACCGGTTCCTCGCCAGCCAGACGCTGGTGATGGCGCTGGAAGGGATCCCGGCGTTCTACATCCACGCCCTGCTGGCGACGCCCAACGACCGCGAGGCGGTGGAGAAGACCGGCCACAACCGCGCGATCAACCGGCACCGCTGGGATTACGGGCGGCTGCAGGCGCTGCTGGCGGATCCGGAAAGCGACCAGCATGTGGTGCTGCAGGAGATGCTGCGCCGCATCGCCATCCGGCGGCGGCAGCGCGCATTCCACCCGAACGCCACGCAGTTCACGCTGCAGGTGGACGACCGGGTGTTCGGGCTCTGGCGGCAGAGCCTCGACCGGGACCAGTCGATCTTCGCGCTCCACAACGTCAGCGCCGAGGCGGTGGAAATCGACCCGCTGGCGATCAACCTGATCGAGGGCGAGGACTGGGTGGACCTGCTGACGGGCGACCGGGTGGAGCCTTCGGGCGGGGCGATCCGCTTCGCGCCCTACCAGTGCCGCTGGATCACCAACCGGGGGTAGGGCCCGCCCCTCGGCCAAACCCTCTCTTGGAGTAGAAGGTGTCCCGCGGCGGCGGAGACTGCGCAGCATTCCGTTGCCCGCGTCCCGGCCTTCGCCGATGTCGCCCCCCGCTCCGGTCGGCAGAGAGGGGCGGGGTCTCAGGGGGCGCCCGCCGGGGCGGGCGAGCCTCCGGCGGGAGTTTGTCTGGCCAGATGAAGACAGGGGTGCGGCGCTACTCTCCCAGGGCGATGCCTTCGCGGCGGGGATCGGCGCCGCCGGTGAGGGTGTCTCCGATGGCGATGGCGTGCAGGCCGGAGTTGAGGTCCCGCAGTTCGGTGGCGAAACCGAGTTCGGTAAGGGAGGACGCAAGGGTCTCGGCCGCCGTGCCGGCCTCGATGTCGTAGGCGCCGAAGCGGTTCACGAGATGCGGCGCGGACACCGTCTGCTGCACGTCCATGCCCCAGTCGAGATGGCCGATGACCGCCTGCGCCACGTAGCCGATGATCCGGCTGCCCCCGGGGGAGCCGATCACCAGCACCGGCGCGCCGTCCCGCATCACGATGGTCGGCGCCATCGACGACCGGGGCCGCTTGCCGGGCTCCACCCGGTTGGCGATCGGGCGGCCGTCCTCGTGCGTGGCGAAGGAGAAATCGGTCAGTTCGTTGTTCAGCAGGAAGCCCCGGACGAAGAGCCGCGATCCGAAGCCGTTTTCTATCGTCGTGGTCATCGACAGCGCGTTGCCGTCGCCGTCCACGATGGAGATGTGGGAGGTGGAGGGCAGTTCGATGGATGCATCGTCGCCCCGGAGCATCGCGTGATCCCACTCCGGCATGCCCGGCGCGACGCTCTCCAGCGCCCCGTCGCCCTGCAGCAGCCGGGCGCGGTCGGCGAGGTAGGCGGGGTCGACCAGCCCCTCGACCGGGACCGGCACGAAATCGGTGTCGGCCATGTATCGCCCCCGGTCGGCGAAGGCGAGGCGGGAGGCGTCGCCGATCAGACGCCAGCTTTCCGCATCGTCGGGCCCGAGGGCGGTAAGGTCGTGGCTGTCGAGCATCCCGAGGATCTGGCCCACCGTGAGAGCGCCGGAGGAGGGCGGCCCCATCCCGCAGATCTCATGGGCGCGGTAGGTGGCGCAGACGGCGGGACGCTCCTTCACCGCGTAGAGCGCGAGATCGCGGGTGGAGAGGACGCCGGGATTGCCCTCGGCCCCCCGGACCCGGGCGACGATGTCCTCGGCCACCGGGCCGGTGTAGAAGGCCGCCGCACCCCCGGCCGCGATCCGGCGCAGCGTGTCGGCATAGGCGGGGTTGGTCAGCCGGTCGCCCGCCGCGATGGCTGCGCCGCCGGGGAAGAAATAGGCCGCGGTCTCCGGAAAGCGGCGGAGGCGGTCGGCGTCTTCGGCGACCAGTGCCGCGAGGCGCGGTGAGACGGTGAAACCGTCCTCGGCCAGCGCGATGGCGCGGTCGAAGAGCCTGGCCCAGTTGGCCCGCCCCCAGCGTCGGTGCGCCACACCCAGCAGCATGGGCGTGCCGGGCGTGCCGACGGAGAGGCCGCCGACCACCGCGTCGAAGAACCGGAGCGGCTGGCCCGACGCATCCTGAAAGAGCCGGGGCGTGGCGGCGAGGGGGGCGGTTTCGCGGCCGTCGAGGGTAGTCAGCTCTCCGCTCGCCGCGTCGTACCAGACGAGGAACGCGCCGCCGCCTAGGCCGGAGCTCTGCGGCTCCACCAGCCCCAGCACCGTCTGCACCGCGATCATGGCGTCCGCCGCCGTGCCGCCATCTTCCAGCACCTGCGCCCCGGCTTCGACGGCCAGCGGATTGGCGGCGGCGATCATCCAGTCCCGTGCCTCGACCGGACGGCCCTCCGCCTTGGCGGCAAGGGCGTCCTGCACTCGCGCGGGCAGGCCGGCGAATGCATCCGCGGCCTCGGTGGCGGCCTCGGGCGCGACGGCGTCGGCGGCCTGCTGGGCGTGGAGCGGGGCGGCGAGGGCGAGAGAGAGGGCGAGTGATGCGAGACGGTGGGACATGGGAACCTCCTTGGCGGCGGGGCAGGAGGGGCCGCGCCTTACCGCGGAGCGTAGCTCAGATGCCTGCCGCTGCGGAACCCCGGACCGCGGACCGGCGACGGGTGGCCGGGGCGGGCTGACCGGCGGGGTCGGGGAAGGACGATCCGGGCGGCGCCCGCTCCGTCAGCCGAATTCCCGCAGGTCCGCCGCGACCGCCTTGAGCATGTCCGCCATCAGGTCGGGATCGGCGGAATGCACTCGGTTCCATGTCGGGATGAAGGGCGTCTCGGCCGGGTTGTCGAGGAAGACCTGACCGGCGGCGATGATGTTCTCGGCGAACATCTCGATCGCGGCCTCCTCCTGGTGCCGGTCGACGTAGAGCCCGTTCATGCGGGCGTCGTTGTAGTAGCTGTCCAGAAGGTCGAGCGCCGAGCGGTAGTAGGTGGCCTTGAGCGTGCGGAAGACTTCCTCGTTGAACACCGTCCCGTCGGCGGCGAGCTTGCGGTAGATCGCCTTGCAGATGTCGACCGACATGCGCGACAGGCCCTGGCTGCGGTCCTCGGGCGACAGCTCTTGGTGCTTGTGGTCGTAGGCGTCCGAAATCTCCACCTGGCAGACCGACTTGGGCGCGAGGTTGCGCCACGCCTCGGACAGCACGCCGATCTCCAGCCCCCAGTCCGAGGGGATCCGCAGGTCCGGCAGGATCGAGGTGCGCATGGCGAATTCTCCCGAGAGCGGGTAGCGGAAGGCGCGCAGGAAATCGAGGTAGTCGCGGTCCCCGATCACCCGCTTCAGCGCGATGAGGAGGGGAGAGACCAGCATCCGGCTGACCCGCCCGTTGATCTTGCCGCTGCCGATGCGGGCGTAGTAGCCCTTGGCCACCTGGTAGGGGAAATTCGGGTTCGCCACCGGGTAGACAAGCCGCGACAGCATCTCGCGGTCGTAGGTGACGATGTCGCAATCGTGGATCGCCACCACCGCGGTGTCGGCGCAGGCGATCAGGAAGCCGAGGCAGGACCAGACGTTCTTGCCCTTGCCCGGTTCGTTCGGGGCGAGGCCCAGGTCCTCCAGCCGGCCCTGGATCTCCAGCATCCGGGGGCTGTCGTTCCAGATCACCACGTGGTTCTGCGGCAGGGCCGAGAAGAAATCGCGCGCGCGGCGGTACTGCGCCTCGTCCGCGCGGTCGAGCCCGATGATGATCCGGTGCAGGTAAGGCACCTGCGCCAGCTCCTGCACGATATGCGGCAGCGCCTCGCCCTCGAGCTCGGAATAGAGCGAGGGCAGGATCAGCGAGATCTTCCGCGTCTTCGAGAAGGTGACCAGTTCGCGGGTGAGGTCTTCGTTCGTCGTGGTTCGGAGGTTGTGGATGGTGGCGATATTGCCGTTCTGATGAAAGTCCGCCACCTATGTTCCCCTATCCGTCGCCGTCGCGGCCCGTCAGTTCGGAAACTAGCCTGAGGATCATCTCGTTCCAACCCGCAGGGCCCGGTTTCGTGCTGCGGCGGATGCGGCCTGCCCGTTCTCCCGCCAGAACGGGCAGATCCGCGCCATGCGGGTTGGCCACGATCACCCCGTGATCGGCCGCGTTCAGCATCTCGACATCGTTGGGCGCATCGCCAAGCGCGACGGACAGCGGCCGCCCGGCGGCGGAATAGCTCTCCAGCACCTCCTCCATCCGATCCGCCTTGGTCCCGCCAAAGGACAGCGTCAGGAAGCGCCCCCCGCGGCGGGCGCTGACGCCTTCCTCGGCCAGCGCGGCCAGAAAGGGTTTGCGCAGCTCCGCAGGCCCGGACCACACGCCCGGTTCGGAGAACGCCCGCTGCCGGGCGAGGCGCGCATTTTCCGGTGGCAGGCCGGTCTGCGCAGCCACCTCCGCGTCGCTCCAGTCGCCAAAGCCGGTGAAATGCCGCCGGAGTCCCGGTGCGATGCCGTCGAGGATCGCCCGCAGCCGCAGGTAGGCCGAGATGCTGGTTTCCGGCGCGCTGCCCGGCGGCAGGATGCCCGCGCCGTTCTCCACGATCGCGGGGCAGTGGGTCAGCCGCATCTGCTCGCGCAGCGGCGCGATCTCGGGCGCGGTCTTGGACGAGGCCAGCACGACCGGAACCCCATGCGCCCTGAGCTTGGCGAGCGCGGGCAGCGCCGCTGTCCAGGTGTAATCCTCGTGGTCCAGCAGGGTGCCGTCCAGATCGGTGAAGACGACGAAGGGCGGAATGCTCATGACCCTCTTGCCCCTTTCGCTGCGATTGGGATAGACCGGCGCGCGCGGGTGATTAGCTCAGTTGGTAGAGCGCTTCGTTTACACCGAAGATGTCGGGGGTTCGAGTCCCTCATCACCCACCAGATTTCATTGATTTTTTTTCAAGACTAGCGAAGTGTTCCCCAGTTCCATGAACCTAACTTGCGCTCCGCAGGTTCATGAAGTCCAGGACGTTCACCGCATCCTGCATGTGCTCCGGCAGGTAACGCCCATAGGTCGAATAGGTCACGGCGATGTTGCTGTGTCCGAGAACCTGGGCCACCTTTTCGATCGGCACGCCACCAGCCAGCATCGTGACCGCCGCCGTGTGGCGCAGGTCGTGAATGCGTAGGTGGCCAATCCCGGCTCTCACAATGGCGTTGCTCACGCCCTTGCGTATTGAGCCGACCTTTCCCCCCGCATACTCCACAACGTGGTCGCTCAGGGCAGCGCTGTGAGCTACGTCTAGCGCCGCTCTCGTGCTGGCGTTCATAGGCACGACTGCGCGCCCCTTACGCGTTTCTGAGCCGTCGACGCGCAGGTTTATCGTGCCTCGCTCGAAATCCACCCGGTCCCATGTCAGGTCGAGGACCGCTCCGACGCGTGCGGCGGTTCCCAAGAGCAGGATCAGGGCCAGACGGATGTGCGGGTCGTGCGCAGCTTCGATCAGTGCCCGGGCCTCGCCTCGGTCGAGGATCCGCTTGTCGGATTGAGGCTTAGCGGGCCGCCAGATCGTCGGTGCTTTGCCCTTCCCGTAGTGGAAATTTAGCGCCGACTGCAGATGCCCGAGCTCCGTCCATACAGTGCCCTGCGATTTGCCTTGTTGCGAGCGTACGTGCTGCGAAACGTGCCGCTGACTACCGATGGACAGACGGTGTTGATCGAGGGCTTTTCCGAGACCGGAGACCGCTCGGAACTGTTCCTGCGCGGCACTCAATCTTCTGCAGTCGCCTCCATTGCGTTCGAGGAGTTCACCGTGCTGGGCGACGGGAACGACAGCCTGCGGATGGCGGAGGATCTCCACTTCCTTGATGCCGGCGGCGGGAACGACATCATCACCGGAACCACTGGGGACGACTACGTCGAAGGCGGAGATGGAAACGACATCCTGATCTTTCTGCCGGGTGGCCGGAACCGCGGATACGGCGGGGATGGTTACGACCAGATCCAGGGCGGCGACAACAGCGATCTTCTCATCGGCGGTGAGTCCCCGAACGATGTCGCCGACTTCATCTACGGTCGAGGCGGCAGCGACACGATCTACGGCGGCTACGGGAACGACGAACTTCGAGGAGACAGCGGAAACGACGTGATCGACGGCGGGCCCGGAGCAGACACGGTGATCGGCGGCGACGGCTCCGACCGATTGCGGAGGAGCTTACAGCGACGTGATCCTGGGCGGCGACGGGTTGGATTTCATTAATGGCGGCTTCGGGCATGACCGGCTGAACGGCGGCGCGGGGGGCGACACCTTTTTCCACGTCGGCGTGCTGGGCCATGGGTCGGACTGGATCCAAGACTTCTCCACCGCCGAGGGCGACCGTCTGCAATTCGGCGGCGCCGGGGTGACGGCTGCCGACTTTCAGGTGAACTTCACCGAGACCGCGAATGCCGGTCAGGCCGGGGTGCAGGAGGCCTTCGTGATCTACAAGCCGGGCAACCAGATCCTATGGGCGCTGGTCGACGGCGGTGCGCTAGATGAGATCGACATCATCATCGGCGGCACAGAGTACGATCTGCTGGCCTAGTGGAGCGAAACACCGCTAGTCGATCATCCCGTCGCTGTACCCTAGCCCCCATCCAGGACAGCTAGCGTCCCAGCGGGTGAACTCGGTCGCCTACATACTAGGCCGGTAGAACCGCGCCAGGCGCAGAACCTCGCCGCGGAGCCGGGGCTTGCCCTGACACAGGCGTCAGGTAACAGTGCCCGCATCGGCAGAGTATCCATCGTTGTAGCATGTGCCGCAGGTGGCGTGGGAAGGCGGCCGGGCCAACACCCTTAGTCGAGGATCCGGCCCCCCCGAATGCTGCTTCCGTTCTGAGATCTTTGGACTGGTGAATACCACTGCCATCGAACGCTAGGCCAGCAGGTCGAACTCAGTCCCACCGATGACGATGTTAATCTCTTCCAGCGCCCCGCCATCGACCAGCGCCCAGAGAATCTGGCTGTTGGGCTTGTAGATGACGAAGGCCTCCTGGACCCCCGCAGCGCCTGCGTTCGCGGTCTCGGTGAAGTTGACCTGGAAGTCCCCGATCGTTCCGGTGCCGCCGAAAACCAGCGTGTCGCCCTCCGCGGACGAGAAGTCCTGGACCCAGTCAGACCCGTGGCCCTCGACGCCCATGTGATAGAACTGGTCGGCATCGGCCCCGCCGTTCACCCGGTCGTGGCCAAAGCCGCCGTTGATGAAGTCGAAGCCGTCGCCGCCAAGGATCACGTCGGACCAGCTCTGGCCATTCAGCACATCATCGCCGAAGCCACCGACGATAGTGTCGACGCCCGCGCCGCCATCGATGGTGTCATTTCCATCATCACCGCGCAGTTCGTCGTTTCCGTAGCCTCCGTTCAGGTAATCGTTCCCCGCGCCGCCATAGATCCTGTCCGGTCCATCTTGGGGCAGAGCAGCCCCCATTCTTCCGCCATATAGGACATCATTGCCGATTCCGCCCACTAGGTGATCCGCGCCCAGCCCACCTTCGATCGTATCGGACCCGGAGGTGTTTCCATGTTTGTCGTCGCCGAAGATCACGTCGTTGAAGGCGCTGCCGATGATCCGGTCATCGCCGTCCAGCCCCATCACCGTCACGCCCTCCGGTTCGGCAGAGAGATCGATGACATCGTCACCATCCGTCTGCCCGTAAACCCGTGTTGCGTTGATCGTCCAGCCATAGGTATCGGTGAGGATGGTATAGGCCGCGATGTTGCTGAAGTCCGGCGCCAATCCCAAATCGATTCCCGTCGGAATTCTCGTTTCGCCCGGGTCGAGCCTGGCCCAGCCTTCGAGCGTTGCGTCGAAATCCGCAACGCTCATACGGGAACCGTGCAGCATATAGCGGGCGCTGACCAAGGACGACAGGTCCCAGCTTCCAAGATCGGTGGTGATGTGCATGCTTTCCAACATGTGCGACATGTTGGTCACCTGACTGACATCCCAGCCTCCGATGTCGATGGAAGAATTCACGCCCAGGAACATCCGGGACATGTCCCTCACGCTGCTCGTGTCCCAGTCGCTGATTTCAGGATCGAAGCGGAAGGCAAAAGCGAACATCCCGCTCATGTTGGTCACGTTGCTGGTGTCCCAGCCGCTCAGATCAGCGCGATAAAAGTTATAGGCGTGTTCGAACATATTGCTCATGTTGGTCACGTTGCTCGTGTCCCAACCACTGATATCGCCTGCGAAGTGTGACGCGTTTCTGAACATCGACCCCATGTTCGTCACACTGCTCGTATCCCAACCGGCGATCTGCACCCCCTGGAACCTCGAGGCCCCGCTGAACATCCCGCTCATGGACGTGACGTTCGACGTGTCCCAATCCCCGATGTCCTGGTTGAAGCTCGATGCGCCGTTGAACATCCCGATCATGTTGGTGACCGATCCTGTGTCCCAGCCGCCGATGTCGACATTGAAGTCGCCGTTATTCTGAAACGTCCTCTCCATCGACGTGACTGCGCTCGTGTCCCAAGCCGCGAGATCGGAAGGGATGGGCCGCGTAGAACCGCCCGGTCCGACACTGAAATACCCGGTGAGATCATTGGTCGGTGCGGTTGGCATCTATAGCTGTCCTTGGGTACAATATATTACTGAGGGTACTACCGGCCCGTTGGCGACGGCGCCCGCGTTAAGTGTAGGCAACGGGCACCCTCGTGTAAAACAGAATGCGCTTTGCCCTCTTAAGATAGCGGAAGTACACCCGATACTGACCTGAGACCTGGCTCTTCTCCGGAATGCGGCCAAGACCCGGCGGCACACTTAGGCTCCAGACTCATTGACTTTCAGAGCCAGAAGATGACGGTTGCGGCTAGGGCAATGGCTGAGAGGAAGACCTTCGGGCATCGGTCGTAGCGGGTTGCGACGCGGCGCCAGTCCTTGAGCCTGCC
>Ga0310345_10000377_pt1 | contig 71158 bp, 57 predicted proteins | sample HC15DNA20500_MG_FD_204667 | JGI IMG/M metagenome (GOLD analysis project Ga0310345, IMG submission 204667) | Marine microbial communities from station ALOHA, North Pacific Subtropical Gyre - HC15-DNA-20-500_MG | ecosystem: Environmental > Aquatic > Marine > Oceanic | place: Pacific Ocean: North...
CATCCAGTAGTCAGCGCATCGCCAGAATCGCCATCCACTCGCTGTCGCTCACCGGCATCACCGACAGTCGGCTGCCTTTCTTCACCAGTGCCAGTTCCTCCAGTGCTGGCTCGGCCTTCAGGCGCGCCAGTTTCAGCGGTGTCGCGAAGGCCTCGACGAACTCGACATCGACCGCGCTCCACGGATTTGCGTCATCACGCGCCTTGGTATCGTGGTAGGGGCTTTCAGGGTCGAGCGCGGTGGGGTCGGGGTAGGCACTACGGGATATCCGGCCGATTCCGGCGATACCCGGCTCGGCGCAGCTGGAGTGATAGAAGAAGAACTGATCGCCTTCCTGCATCTGCCGCAGGAAATTGCGTGCCTGATAGTTGCGCACGCCGTCCCAGCGTCCGCGGCCCAGTTTTTCCAGGTCCCGAATTGAAAACTCGTCCGGTTCGGACTTCATTAGCCAGTACGGCATGAACCTTGCTCTCCTGTCAGACGGTTCGATCAGACCATGATGGCAAAATCTCCGACAATCGGCTGCAATAGGGATTTGCGCGGTGCCGAGGCTTAACGGAAAATGCCGCGGCTGTAAGGTGGCCTATCGAGTCCTAGAACGATAAATCACACTGACTCGACGCAAGCATTTCGCCTGGTAGGGGGAGGCGAACACACATGAAACGTAAGCCCGATATTCTGTGGATTTTGGTCTTTATCTTTGGTCTTGGCGTAGTCACCACGGGCTATACGCAGAGTCTGTGGGATCAGCACGATGGCGCGGCCGGCATGGCCCCGGTCATCCAGGTGCAGCAGGCTCAACAGCGATGACCTCGTGCCGCACGGACGCGGCGCTCCGTCACCCGGCGTACCAGCCCTGGTCTGTCACCGTAGCCTGAAGCGCTACATCCCAGCTCTCCAGCGGCAGTCGATCGACTCGCTGGCATTCGTGAGCCAGTCCCAATAACGTCGGTTTGTGACTTTTTTTGCGCATCGCGCGATACGCCAGACTGCGATCATAGAAACCGCCGCCCATTCCCAGTCGCCCGCCGTTCCCGTCGAAGCCCACCAGTGGCATCAGCAGCAGGTCGAGTGCCCAGACGCGACGCTGTCGAGCGGTTCGAATCACCGGTTCGAGAATGCCGAAGCGGTTGCGCCGCAGCCGCTCGCCGGGCTTGATGCGCTGGAACACCATGCGCGTGCGCGGCCAGGGGTTGAGGACCGGGAGATAGGTCGCCTTGCCGCGACGCTGAGCCGCTTGCAGCAGTAGGCGTGGATCGATTTCGCCATCGTTGGGCAGGTACAGCGCGATATGCCGAGCGCGCCGAAACTGCGGATGGTGGGTCAGCTGCCGGTAGAGCCGGCGAGCGGCGAGGCGCTGCTGGGCGGGTGTCAGTTGGCGCCGGGCGTGGCGCAACTTGCGGCGCAGCGCCGGGCGCGAAAGGCCTTCGGCTGCAATCATAGTAAGTGGCTCCCCAGCATGCCGCTGCCCGCGTAGGCCCTTGAACCCGAGAGTTCAAGGTGGCGACTACAGAGTACCTTAAGGCTTTCCGTCAGGCGGACATGCACACCGGCACCACGTGTAGCCTCCATGGTATTGCTTATCGGGAGAGGGTCATCGCCGACTGGCGAACATGCCAGGGAGTTGGGCGCAGTATAACGCAAAGCGTTTGCCGTTGATCAGTTGCCGGACGGGTTTGGATCGGTGGCGAGGGCGCTGTCGACGCGCTCGAGCAGCATGCGTACATGCTCGCGCGCGCTGTTTGCTTCGGCGTCCAGGCGGTCATGTTTGTGCAGCAGCTCGTGGGTAATGTTCAGTGCCGCCATCACCGCGACGCGGTCGGCGCCGATAACTTTGCCGCTGCTGCGGATCTCGCGCATCTTGCGATCCAGATAGCGGGCCGCGCCTTCCAGGTTGCTGCGTTCTTCCGGCGGACAGGCGATGCAGTATTCCTTGTCCATGATGTGCACGGTGACGGTGTTCGGCTGGGTCATGTGTCCTGCTCCAGGGCTTTCAGGCGCGAAATCATTGATTCGACCTTCAAACGTGCCATTTCGTTCTTTTCGATCAGATGAGCGCGCTCTTCACGCCAGGCCCGCTCGTTGGCCAGTAGCAGATGGTTCTGCGCCTTGAGCTGTTCGATGCGCTGAATCAGCTGCTCCAGCTTGATGGTCAGCGCTTTCAGATCGGCGTCTTCCATGGGATTCCTGTTGAGGCACTGGTGAAGACGAGGCGATGCCCAGGGGCTTCGATGGTCTTGCCGCGGCCGCCGGTGCTAGGATACGAAGCCTTCATTCTAGTCATTGCGCCACTGTGCGCCTAGCCGCCATGTCCATTCAGAACTCCCCCTACGCCGCTTTCGCCACACTTCTGGCGAGCAGTCCGCAAACCGTATCGCCAGCCGAGCTGCACGGCCTGTTGCTGGGGCGCAGCTGCGCTGGTGCCGGCTTCGATGTCGAGCCCTGGCTGACCGATGCCTCCGACCTGCTCGGCGAGGCGCCTCAGGACAATGTGCGCCAGGCCCTGATCGGCCTGCAGGAGATGGTCAAGGGCGAGCTCGCCGGCGACGACATCGCCATTGTCCTGTTGCTGCCCAGCGACGAAGCACCACTGGCCGAACGCGCCGTGGCGCTCGGCCAGTGGTGCCAGGGTTTCCTGGCCGGTTTTGGCCTGACCGCGGGTGATCGTGCGCTGAGCAGCGAAGCCATGGAAGTGCTGCAGGACCTCTCTGCCATCGCACAGATTCAGGATTCGCTGGAAGAATCCGAGGATGGCGAAACCGATTACATGGAAGTGATGGAGTACCTGCGCGTGGCGCCGTTGCTGCTGTTCACCGAGTGCGCCAAACCGCTGCCCGCCGCAGCGAAACCGTCTCTGCATTGAGGAAACCGCTCTGTCCATGACTCGCATCCCGAAACCGGAATACGCCCGTCGGCGCAAGGCGCTGATGGAGCTGATGGAACCCAACAGCATCGCCATTCTGCCGGCGGCGCCGATGTACATCCGCAACCGTGATGTCGAGCATGTCTACCGCCAGGACAGCGACTTCCAGTACCTCTCCGGTTTCCCCGAGCCGGAGGCGGTGATCGCCCTGATCCCCGGTCGCGAGCATGGTGAATACGTGCTGTTCTGTCGCGAGCGCGATCCCGAGCGCGAGCTCTGGGACGGACTTCGTGCCGGGCAGGATGGTGCCATTGCCGAATATGGCGCCGACGATGCCTTTCCCATCGGCGATATCGACGACATTCTTCCCGGCCTGATCGAGGGCCGCGACCGCGTCTACTACGCCATCGGTACCAACGAAGCCTTCGATCACCGGCTGATGGAGTGGATCAAGACCATCCGCGGCAAGGCCCGCCAGGGCGCGCAGCCGCCCAGCGAGTTCGTCGCCCTCGATCACCTGCTGCACGACATGCGTCTGTACAAGTCGAGCAACGAGGTGAAGGTGATGAAGCATGCTGCGGAGATTTCCGCCCGTGCGCACATCCGCGCCATGCAGGCCAGCCGCGCCGGCCTGTTCGAGTACCACCTGGAAGCCGAGCTGGACTACGAGTTCCGCAAGGGTGGCGCAAAGATGCCGGCCTACGGCAGCATCGTCGCCGCGGGTCGCAATGCCTGCATCCTGCATTACCGCGAGAACGATGCGCCGCTGAAGGATGGCGACCTGGTGTTGATCGACGCCGGTTGCGAAATCGACTGCTACGCCAGCGACATTACCCGCACCTTCCCGGTCAACGGCCGCTTCTCGCCCGAGCAGAAGGCAATCTACGAACTTGTGCTCAAGGCCAATGAAGAAGCCTTCAAGCACATCGCACCCGGCAAGCACTGGAACGAGGCGCACGAGGCCACGGTGCGGGTGATCACCGCCGGGCTGGTCGAGCTGGGCCTGCTGCAGGGCGAGGTCGACGAGCTGATCGCCAGCGAGGCCTACAAACCTTTCTATATGCATCGCGCCGGCCACTGGCTGGGCATGGACGTGCATGACGTCGGCGACTACAAGATCGGCGGCGAGTGGCGCGTGCTCGAGCCGGGCATGGCAATGACCGTCGAGCCGGGAATCTATATCGCCGTGGACAACCAGAACGTCGCCAAGAAGTGGCGCGGCATCGGCGTGCGTATCGAGGACGACGTAGTGGTGACGAAGACCGGCTGCGAGATCCTTACCGATGGCGTGCCAAAAAGTGTTGCCGAGATCGAGGCGCTGATGGCCGCCGCTCGCGAGCAGGTCGCCTGACATGCAGAGCCTGGCGATCATCGGCGGTGGGCTGGTCGGTGCCAGCCTCGCGTTGGCCTTGCAGGACGGCGCCCGTGAGCGCGGCTGGCGGATTCATCTGATCGAGCCGTTCGAGCCGGGCCACGAGTACCAGCCGAGCTATGACGCGCGCTCCACCGCACTGTCTTACGGCACCCGGATGATCTATCAGCGCCTGGGGCTGTGGGAGCGGATCGCCGAGCGTGCCGAACCGATCCTGCATATTCACGTGTCCGAGCGCGGCCGTCTCGGCGCAGCGCGTTTGCATGCGCGCGACGAGGGCGTCGAGGCGCTGGGCTACGTGGTGGAAAATGCCTGGATCGGTCACTGCCTGTGGCAGGCGCTGGATGATCGGGTGGTGGTCCGCCATTGCCCGGCAGAGGTCGAGCGGCTGGAACCCAGCGCCACCGGCTATCGCCTGAGCTTCACCGATGGTCAGACGCTGGAGTGCGAGCTGACCGTGCTGGCCGATGGTGGTCGCTCCGGCTTGCGCGAGCAGCTCGGCATTCAGGTCTATCGGCGCCCCTATGGCCAGACCGCTCTGATCGGCAACATCACCCCGGGCAAGCCGCACGGCGGGCTGGCCTTCGAACGCTTCACCGAAGACGGCCCGATGGCGCTGCTGCCACTGCAGGACAACCGCTGCGCGCTGGTGTGGACGCGTTCTCCGGCCGACGCCGCGCGCTTGGCGCAGGCTCACGAGGCGGCCTTCCTGGAGGAGCTGCAGGAGGCCTTCGGCTATCGCCTGGGCGCCTTGCAGCAGGTCGGTGCCCGGCATCTGTATCCGCTGACGCTGATCGAGGCCGAGGAGCAGGTGCGCTCGGGGCTGGTGGTGCTGGGCAATGCTGCGCACAGCCTGCACCCGATCGCCGGGCAGGGTTACAACCTGTCGCTGCGGGATGTCGATGCGCTGAGTGCCGCGTTGCTGCGCAGCGAGGCGCCGTTGGGCGATCTGCCGGTGCTGCAGGAGTACGCCCGCCGGCAGGGCCTCGATCAACGGCTCACCGTTGGCTTTTCCGATCAGGTGACCCGACTGTTCGGCGACTCCGGACGCCTGGTCGCGGCCGGACGCACGCTCGGCCTGCTCGGGTTGGACTTGACTCCCGCTGCCAAGCGCTGGTTCGCGCGCCAGGCGATGGGCCTGGGTACGCGCGCGGGTTGAGCGCGACAACGAAGGATTCGGCATGAGCGCTTCCAGGCTGGCGCGCAAGGCGCGGTTTCTGCGCTGGGCCATGAATTTCTATCCGCCCTACATCGGAGCCGGTGTTCGGGTGCGGCACATCAGTGCGGATATGCGCCTGGTTCAGGTCAAGATGGTGCTGCGCTGGTACAACCGCAATTATGTCGGTACGCAGTTCGGCGGCTCGCTGTATTCAATGGTCGACCCGTTCTTCGTGCTGATGCTGATGGAGAATCTCGGGCGCGACTACATCGTCTGGGACAAGGCGGCCAACATAGAATTCGTCAGCCCCGGGCGGGGTGCGGTCTTCGCCGAGTTCGCCATCAGCGACAAGTTGCTGGATGAGATCCGCGCGAACACCGCCGACGGCAGCAAGTACTTGCCCAGGATGCATGTCGAAGTGCGGGACGGCGAGGGCACGCTGGTGGCACGGGTGCAGAAGACCCTCTACATACGACTCAAGCCGCGGGCGCGGCAGTCAGGAGAGAAGTGATGCAAGCGGATCTGATCATCGTTGGCGCCGGAATGGTCGGCAGCACGCTGGCACTGGCGCTCGAAGGCTCCGGACTGAATATCGTCGTGCTCGACGCCAGTCCGCTCGAGGTCGCCGACTTCGATCCGCTGGGCGGCTTCGAGCCCCGGGTCAGCGCGTTGTCAGCAGCCAGTCAGCGCATCCTGCAGCGGGTCGGTGCGTGGCCGGGTATCGCCGCGCGGCGCGCGAGTCCCTACACCGACATGCATGTGTGGGATGGCTCGGGTACCGGCCAGATTCATTTCTCTGCCGAGACCGTGCACGCCGAGGTGCTCGGGCACATCGTCGAGAACCGCGTGGTGCAGGACGCCCTGTTGGAAACGATGCAGCGTGGTGGCAGGTTGCAGTTGATCGGCGACGCGCGTGTCGAGCAGCTGACGCAAACCGCCGAAGGCTGGCGGCTGACGCTGGGCGATGGTCGCGAGTTGCACACGCCCCTGCTGATCGCCGCGGACGGCGCCAACTCGGCGATTCGCCGCCTGGCTGGCTGCGAAACCCGCGAGTGGGACTATCTGCATCAAGCCATCGTTACCAGCGTGCGTTGCAGCGAGGCGCACCAGCGTACGGCCTGGCAACGCTTCACCGATGACGGCCCGTTGGCCTTTCTGCCGCTCGAGCGCGATGGCGATCGGCACTGGTGTTCCATCGTCTGGTCGGTTACCGAGGCAGAGGCCAGGCGCCTCATGGCACTGGATGACCTGGCCTTTTGTGCCGCACTTGAGCGTGCCTTCGAGCAACGCCTGGGTGAGGTGCTGGAAGTCGATCCGCGGCTGTGCATCCCGTTGCGCCAGCGCCATGCCAAGCGCTACGTGCAGCCCGGTCTGGCGTTGATCGGCGACGCCGCACACACCATTCACCCGCTGGCCGGGCAGGGCGTGAACCTCGGCCTGCTGGATGCCGCGGTGCTGGCGGAAGTACTCGAGGCCGCGATTGCCCGTGGTGAGCGGGCGGCGGATGTGCGGGTGCTGAGCCGCTTCGAGCGTCGGCGCATGCCACACAATTTGGCGATGATGGCAGCCATGGAGGGCTTCGAGCGGTTGTTCCAGGCTGATCCGCTGCCGCTGCGCTGGCTGCGCAATACCGGTCTCAAGGCCGTCGAGGCGCTGCCGGAGGCGAAGGCGCTGTTCGTGCGTCAGGCGCTCGGACTGAGCGGTGATCTGCCCGAACTGGCCAAGCCCTGATGTCAGATTGATATTTACAAAAGATTACCTGCACGATTTGTCGCATTGAGAAGGTAAATAACATTCACTATTATTTGGCCTCTGTTCCAACTCACCAAGAGGCTGTTTCATGCAGGCAAGCAAAGGTTTACTCGCCGCCCTGGCGCTTACGGCGCTGTCGGGCGCTGTCCAGGCTGCCGACGAAGTGGTGGTTTACTCCTCGCGCATCGACGAGCTGATCAAGCCGGTGTTCGACGCATACACCGAGAAGACCGGTGTCGCTATCAAGTTCATCACCGACAAGGAAGCTCCGCTGATGGCCCGCATCAAGGCCGAAGGCGAGAACACTCCTGCCGACCTGCTGCTAACCGTCGATGGTGGCAACCTCTGGCAAGCCGAAGAAATGGGCCTGCTGCAGCCGCTCGATTCCCAAGTGGTGAAGGACAACATCCCCGCTCAGTACCGCTCCTCCAGCGACGCCTGGACTGGCCTGTCGCTGCGCGCGCGGACCATCGTCTACTCTCCGGAACGGGTCAAGGATGGTGAGCTGACCACCTATGAAGCGCTGGCCGACAAGAAGTGGGACGGCCGTCTGTGCCTGCGTACCAGCAAGAAGGTCTACAACCAGTCGCTGACCGCCACCATGATCGAGACCCATGGTGCCGAGAAGACCGAACAAATCATCAAGGGCTGGGTCAGCAACCTCGCTACCGATGTTTTCGCCGACGATACCGCGCTGGTCCAGGCGGTTGATGCCGGGCAGTGCGACGTCGGCATCGTCAATACCTACTACTTCGGCCGCCTGCATGCGCAGAATCCGGAGCTCAAGGCCAAGCTGTTCTGGCCGAACCAGGAAGATCGCGGCGTGCACGTCAATCTGTCGGGCATCGGCCTGACCAAGCACGCACCGAATCCGGACGCCGCGCGCAAGCTGGTGGAGTGGATGACTGGCGCCGAGGCGCAGAGCATCTTCGCCGACATCAACATGGAGTATCCGGCCAACCCGAGCGTCAAGCCGTCTGCCGAAGTGGCCGCATGGGGTGAGTTCAAGGCCGACACCATCCCGGTGGAAGTGGCTGGCAAGCGCCAGGCCGAAGCCATCAAGCTGATGGATCGCGCCGGCTGGAACTGATCAGCCTTTCGCGCTTGCAGCGCCGACGTGCGGCTCCGGCCGCTACGTCAGCCGCTGCGGTTATACTCGGCGCCCCGGCCTGGTCCGGGGCGTCGTCTTTTTTGCTGTCGAGGCTTGAGTGTCCCATCCCGTCGAGCGCCGCTGGTATCCCATCACTTTCGCCATCGCCGCACTGGTGTTACTGCCGCTGAGCATTCTGCTGTTCAGCTGGAGCAGCATCGACACCGAGATCTGGGCGCACCTGTGGGATACACAGATGCCGCGGTTGCTGGGCAACACCCTGACCCTGGTGCTTGGCGTCAGCGTTGGCGTGGTCGTGCTCGGCGTCAGCCTCGCCTGGCTCACGGCGCTCTGCGAGTTCCCCGGCCGCCGCTGGCTGGACTGGGCGCTTATGCTGCCGTTCGCGATTCCGGCCTACGTACTGGCGTTCGTCTTCATCGGCCTGCTGGATTTCGCCGGTCCGGTGCAAACCCTGGCACGCGAGTGGTTCGGCAGTGGCATCCGCTTTCCGCGAGTGCGCTCGACCGGTGGCGTCATCACGGTACTGGTGTTGGTGTTCTACCCCTATGTCTACCTGCTGGCGCGTTCGGCCTTTCTCGCCCAGGGCAAGGGGCTGATGGAAGCGGCGCGGGTGCTCGGCCAGTCGCCCTGGCAGGCGTTCTGGCACGTGGCGCTGCCGATGGCGCGGCCGGCCATCGGCGCCGGGCTGGCGCTGGCGATGATGGAGACGCTGGCCGATTTCGGTGCGGTGTCGGTGTTCAACTTCGATACCTTCACCACCGCCATCTACAAGACCTGGTACGGTTTCTTCAGCCTGACCAGCGCCACGCAGCTGGCCAGCCTGCTGTTGCTGGCGGTGATGCTGGTGCTCTACGGCGAGCGTCGTGCCCGCGGTGCGGCGCGCCCGGCCAACGAGCGTGCGCGCTCGGCGGCACTGTATCGGCTGACCGGAATGAAGGCCTTTGCCGCCAGCGCCTGGTGCGGCCTGGTGTTTCTCTGCGCGTTCGTCATACCTGTGCTGCAACTGCTCGTATGGCTCTGGCAGCGCGGCCGCTTCGACCTCGACGAGCGCTATGCCGGGCTGATCCTGCATACGCTGTACCTGGGCGGCATCGCTGCGCTGATCACCGTTACCGCGGCGTTACTGCTGGCCTTCGCCCGGAGGCAGGCTCCGGTGCGCTCGGTCCGCAGTGCGGTGAGCCTGGCCAACCTCGGTTATGCGCTGCCCGGCTCGGTGCTGGCGGTGTCGATCATGCTGGCGTTCAGTTATCTCGACCGGCACATGGTGATTCCGCTGTCCAGCTGGCTGGGCGGGGCGGGCAAACCGATCCTGCTCGGCAGCCTCGGCGCCTTGCTGCTGGCCTATCTGATCCGCTTCATGGCAGTCGCCTTCGGCCCGCTGGAGAACGCCCTGGCACGAATTCGCCCTTCGTTGCCGCAGGCGTCGCGTAGCCTCGGCGTCGGCGGCCCGGCCCTGTTCTTGCGCGTCTATCTGCCACTACTGCTGCCGGGCACCCTGAGCGCAGCGCTGCTGGTGTTCGTCGACGTGCTCAAGGAGATGCCGGCAACCCTGCTGATGCGTCCGTTCGGCTGGGACACCCTGGCGGTACGCATTTTCGAGATGACCAGCGAGGGTGAGTGGGCACGTGCTTCGCTGCCGGCGCTGACCCTGGTGTTGGTGGGCTTGCTGCCGGTGGTGCTGCTGATTCGGCGCTCGGCGAGACGTCCAGGCTGATCGTGCGACTTGGACGCACGGTGCTGAACGGCGCGGCCGCGCTGCTGCGGGCCGCGGGTCGACCTCCAGTCTCCTGGCGCCTGAAGGGCAGTGACCTACCGTCACCTTGGGGCTACAATGCGCGCCATTCGAAAGTCGCCGAGCCTCGCGGGGCCCGGTTTTACTGACTTTTCCAATGCCGATTCGGCGACCTGCCCGGAAGGAGAAACCCATGGGTCAGCGCACTCCCCTCTACGATCAGCACCTTGCGCTCGGCGCCAAGATGGTCGATTTCGGTGGCTGGGACATGCCACTGCATTACGGCTCACAGGTGGAAGAACACCATCAGGTGCGACGCGATTGCGGGGTCTTCGATGTCTCGCACATGACCGTGGTGGATGTCGCCGGCGAGCAGGCCACCGCCTATCTGCAGCGCTTGCTGGCCAACGACGTGGCACGCCTGAAGATCGCCGGTCGCGCCCTTTATAGCGCCATGCTCAATGAGCGTGGCGGGGTCATCGATGACCTGATCGTCTACCTGACCGACTGGGGCTACCGCCTGGTGGTCAACGCCAGCACCCGCGACAAGGACCTGGCGTGGATGCAGACCCAGATGGCGGGCTTCGCCGTCGAGGTCAACGAACGCCCGCAGCTGGCCATGTTGGCCATCCAGGGCCCGCACGCCCGCGCCCGCACGGCCGAGCTGGTCAGCCAGGCGCGTGCCACCTTGATTCACGAACTCAAGCCGTTCCAGGGACTGGCCGAAGGTGACTGGTTCATCGGTCGTACCGGCTATACCGGCGAGGACGGTCTCGAGATCATCCTGCCGGCCGAGCAGGCCCCGGATTTTCTCAGCGAGCTGGTCGGTGCCGGCATCCCGCCCATTGGCCTTGGCGCACGTGACACCCTGCGTCTGGAGGCCGGGCTGAACCTGTACGGGCAGGACATGACCGAGGAGGTCTCGCCGCTGGCCGCCAACATGGGCTGGACCGTGGCCTGGGAGCCCGCCGAGCGCGATTTCGTCGGCCGTGCCGCGCTGGAGCAGCAGCGCGCCGAAGGCGATCTGCCCAAGCTGGTCGGCCTGGTGCTGGAAGAGCGCGGCGTGCTGCGTGCCCATCAGGTGGTGCGGGTGACCGGTGTCGGCGACGGCGAGATCACCAGCGGCAGTTTTTCTCCTACGCTTGGCAAATCCATCGCGCTGGCGCGCGTGCCGGCCGGCACCGCCGAGCGTGCGGAAGTGGAGATTCGTGGCAAGTGGTATCCGGTGCGGGTCGTACAGCCGACATTCGTGCGCCACGGCAAGGTACTGGTGTAAATTCGACCGACTGTTTTGCGCGACTGCTGTCAACAGCCTTGAGGACCCAACAATGAGCAATATCCCCAGCGATCTGCGTTACGCCGCCAGCCACGAGTGGGCCCGTCTCGAAGCGGACGGCAGCGTCACCGTCGGCATCTCCGATCACGCCCAGGAGGCGTTGGGGGATGTGGTCTACGTCGAGCTGCCCGAGGTCGGGCGCCAGCTCAATGCCGGTCAGGAAGCCGGCGTGGTCGAGTCGGTAAAGGCCGCCTCCGACATCTATGCCCCCGTTTCCGGTGAGGTGATCGCCATTAACGAGGCGCTGGCCGATTCGCCCGAGCAGGTCAACAGCGACCCATACGGCAGCTGGTTCTTCCGCCTGCAGCCGAGCGACAAGGCGGAGCTGGACAAGCTGCTCGACGCAGCCGGTTACCAGGCCGCCTGCGACGCCGACGCCTAAGCATCATCCGCAAAAGCCCCGCTCTGTCGGGGCTTTTGTTTTTTCCGAGAGTAGCGACCATGCCGTATATGCCGAGCCTTTCCCAACTCCAGCAAACCGATGCCTTTCTGCGCCGTCACCTCGGCCCGGATCAGGGCGAACAGCAGGCCATGCTCGATGCGCTGGGGCTGGCCAGCCGCGAGCAGTTGATCGAGCAGACCGTGCCGCCGGCGATCCGCCTGCAGGGTGAGCTGAATCTGCCGCCCGCGCTGGATGAACAGGCGGCGCTGGCCAAGCTCAAGGGCTACGCCGAGCAGAACCAGCTCTGGACCAGCCTGATCGGCATGGGCTACCACGGCACCATCACCCCGCCGGTGATCCTGCGCAACGTGCTGGAGAATCCGGGCTGGTACACCGCCTACACACCCTATCAGCCGGAGATCGCCCAGGGTCGGCTGGAAGCGTTGCTGAACTATCAGCAGATGATCATCGACCTCACCGGCCTCGATCTGGCCAACGCCTCGCTGCTCGATGAGGCGACCGCAGCAGCCGAGGCCATGACCCTGGCCCGGCGCATGGCCAAGAGCAAGAGCAACCGCTTCTTCGTTGACGAGAATTGCCATCCGCAGACGCTTTCGGTGGTGCAGACCCGTGCCGAAGCGTTCGGCTTCGAACTGGTGGTCGGCACGCAGGACGACCTGGCCGGACACGAGGTGTTCGGCGCGCTGCTGCAGTACCCGGATACCCACGGCGAGATTCGCGACCTGCGTCCGGCCATCGAGCAGCTACACGCACAGCAGGCGCTGGCTTGCGTGGCGGCCGACCTGCTCAGCCTGCTGTTGCTGACCCCACCGGGCGAACTGGGTGCCGACGTGGTGCTCGGCTCGACCCAGCGCTTCGGTGTGCCGATGGGCTACGGCGGTCCGCACGCGGCCTATTTCGCCAGCCGCGACGAGTTCAAGCGCGGCATGCCGGGACGCATCATCGGCGTGTCCAAGGACGCCCGCGGCAACACCGCGCTGCGCATGGCGCTGCAGACCCGCGAGCAGCATATCCGTCGCGAGAAGGCCAACTCCAACATCTGCACCGCGCAGGTGCTGCTGGCCAACATCGCTGGCTTCTATGCCGTCTATCACGGCCCGCAGGGCCTCAAGCGCATCGCCCAGCGCGTCCATCGGCTGACCGCCATCCTCGCCGCGGGTCTGGAGCAGAAGGGCATCGTGCGGCTCAACCAGCATTTCTTCGACACCCTGACCCTCGAGGTCGGTGGCGCGCAGACTGCAATCATCGAAAGTGCCGAGGCGGCACAGATCAACCTGCGCATCCTCGGTCGCGGCCGGCTGGGCGTGAGCCTCGACGAGACCTGCGACGAGCGCACCGTCGAGCAGCTGCTGGCGATCTTCCTCGGTGCCGATCACGGCCTCGATGTCGCCGCGCTGGATGCCGGTGAGCTGGCCGCGGGCATTCCCGCAGGGCTGCAGCGCGAGAGCGGCTACCTGGAGCATCCGGTGTTCAACTCGCACCACAGCGAGACCGAGATGCTGCGCTACCTCAAGCAGCTGGAAAACAAGGATCTGGCGCTGAACCAGGCGATGATCCCGCTCGGCTCCTGCACCATGAAACTCAACGCCACCAGCGAAATGATTCCGATCACCTGGGCCGAATTCGCCAACCTGCATCCGTTCGTCCCGCGGGGCCAGGCGCAGGGTTACAGGCTGATGATCGAAGAGCTGGAAGCCTGGCTCTGCGCGATCACCGGTTTCGACGCCATCAGCATGCAGCCCAACTCCGGTGCCCAGGGCGAATACGCCGGCCTGGTCGCGATCCGCAAGTACCACGAGAGCCGCGGCGAAGGGCAGCGCGACATCTGCCTGATCCCCTCCTCGGCGCACGGCACCAACCCCGCCTCGGCACAGATGGTCAGCATGCGTGTGGTGATCGTCGAATGCGACAAGGGCGGCAACGTCGATCTCGAGGACCTCAAGCGCAAGGCGGCCGAAGCCGGCGATCGGCTGTCCTGCCTGATGATCACCTACCCGTCTACCCACGGTGTTTACGAGGAGAACGTGCGCGAGATCTGCGCGGCAATCCACGCTCACGGCGGCCAGGTGTACATGGACGGCGCCAACCTCAACGCCCAGGTCGGCCTGGCGCGGCCGGCGGACATCGGTGCCGACGTCTCGCACATGAACCTGCACAAGACCTTCTGCATCCCCCATGGTGGCGGCGGCCCGGGCATGGGCCCGATCGGCGTCAAGGCCCACCTGGCACCATTCGTGGCCAATCACCCGGTGGTCGAGCTGGAAGGTCCGCAACCGGGCAACGGTGCGGTGAGCGCGGCGCCCTGGGGTAGCGCGAGCATCCTGCCGATCAGCTGGATGTACATCGCGATGATGGGCCCGCAGCTGCGCGACGCGACCGAAGTGGCAATCCTCGGTGCCAACTATCTGGCCAACCGCCTCGGCGGCGCCTTCCCGGTGCTCTACAGCGGCCGCAACGGCCGTGTCGCCCACGAGTGCATTCTCGATCTGCGCCCGCTCAAGGCCGCCAGCGGCATCAGCGAGGAGGACGTCGCCAAGCGCCTGATGGACTACGGCTTCCACGCGCCGACCATGTCCTTCCCGGTGCCCGGCACGCTGATGATCGAGCCCACCGAGAGCGAGTCGAAGGCCGAGCTGGATCGCTTCGTCGAGGCGATGCTGAGCATCCGCGCGGAGATCGCCAAAGTGCAGGACGGTGAGTGGCCGGCGGACAACAACCCGCTGGTACGCGCGCCGCATACCCTGGCTGACGTGATCGGCGAGTGGGATCGGCCGTACAGCATCGCCGAGGCGGTGACGCCGAGCGCCCATGCACGCGCGCACAAGTACTGGCCGGCGGTGAACCGCGTGGACAACGTCTACGGCGATCGCAACCTGTTCTGCGCCTGCGTGCCGGTGGATGCCTACCGCGACTGAGTTGCGCTGAGGGCCGGATGGGCGTCGATTCTCGTCGCCTTTCCGGCTTCTGCGTGGTGGGGTGAAATTCGGGCGATTTTAGCGATTGGTGCCGACTTCGTAGGGTGGATGTCGCTTCTTGCATCCACCGGAACTCCGGCCCAGGGCTGCAGGAATCGGCAACGCCTGGCCCACTCTATGCTTCGGGCTCGTGCTCGTCTTCGGCTGCCTCGTCCAGCATTCCCAGCCAGTTCGCCAGCACCAGCTGCGCTTCCTCGACCCCCTGCCGCTTCGGTGCCGAGAACAACTGGACGCTGACGTCGGCGCCCCAGCCCTTGTGAATGTCGCGCTGGATGGCCAGCAACGCGTTCTTCGCCGCGCCGAACGCCAGCTTGTCGGACTTGGTCAGCAGGATGTGCAAGGGCATCTGGCTGGCGCTCGCCCAGTCCAGCATCATGCGGTCGAACTCGGTCAGGGGATGGCGGATGTCCATCATCAGGAACACCCCGGCCAGGCTTTCGCGGCTACCCAGGTAGGCTTCCAGGTGGCGCTGCCAGTGCTGCTTGAGCGGGATCGGAACCTTGGCGTAGCCATAACCGGGCAGGTCGACCAGGCGGCGCTCGTCATCGAGGCGGAAGAAGTTGAGCAGTTGAGTGCGCCCAGGCGTCTTCGAGGTCCGGGCCAGATTGGCGTGGGTGAGGGTGTTCAGCGCACTGGACTTGCCCGCATTGGATCGACCGGCGAAGGCCACTTCCAGACCCTCGTCGGCCGGGCACTGATCGACCTTGGCGGCGCTGATCATGAAGGAGGCCTGTTGGCAAAGGCCGAGAATCGGGTTTTTCGGTAGCATGGTCGTTCCGGTGAGTGCGCGCGGGGTGCGGCAATGGTTCGTTTCCGTTTCAGGAACGGAAGTATATAATGCCGCAGTTTTTATGTGCGCTTTGGCCTGATGTCAGGCTCCGGATGGCGTTCGGCCGGTATCAGGCGCAACGTGCGTCTGCGGGCCGCCGCCGGAGACGAAAGTCCTGCGTGCCACTATAACGAGCGTCGTCCCGGTTTTGATGCCGTGCGCGACCCGATGAATTCCCTTTCAAACCCTTAGCCGTAGTTGGATTAGCTGATGAACAAAATACTCGTGAGTCTGCTGTTGACCCTTGGCATCACCGGTATGGCCCACGCGGCTGGAAACGCCGAGGCTGGTCAGGGCAAAGTTGCAGTGTGTGGCGCCTGCCACGGTGTCGACGGCAACAGCCCGGCGCCGAACTTCCCGAAACTCGCCGGCCAGGGCGAGCGCTACCTGCTCAAGCAGCTGCATGACATCAAGGCTGGCAGCACCCCGGGCGCCGAGGAAGGCGTCGGTCGCAAGGTGCCCGAAATGACCGGCATGCTCGACCCGTTGAGCGATCAGGATCTTGAAGACATCGCCGCCTACTTCGCCAGCCAGAAGGGCAGCGTCGGTTATGCCGATCCGGCTCTGGCCAAGCAGGGCGAGAAGCTGTTCCGTGGGGGCAAGCTGGATCAGGGCATGCCGGCCTGTACCGGTTGCCATGCGCCGAATGGCGTCGGTAACGACCTTGCCGGTTTCCCCAAGCTGGGTGGCCAGCACGCTGCCTACACTGCCAAGCAGTTGACCGACTTCCGCGAAGGCAACCGTACCAACGACGGCGACACCATGATCATGCGTGGCATCGCCGCCAAACTGAGCAACAAGGACATCGAAGCGCTGTCCAGCTACATCCAGGGCCTGCACTGATAGCCGTTGCAGCCTGAGCAGAAGGGCGTCCGGGCCACCAGCCCCGACGCCCTTCTGCGTTTTCGGGGCCTGCTTCATTGTCTGTATCACGTGCTTGCACAGTCGGATGAAAAACGCTGGCGAGTCCCGGCGTTTTGCTGCAGCCTGTTGCGCCATTGGTCCGTCGTTAACAGGAGTATTCCATGCGTAATTTCCTACTCACTGCTGTTCTCGCCGCCGCCAGCCTGTTCGGTCTGGCAGCCCAGGCAGCGGAGTTCCAGGCCGGCAAGGAGTATGTCGAGCTGAGCAGCCCGGTGCCGGTTGCAGAGCCGAGCAAGATCGAGGTGGTCGAGCTGTTCTGGTATGGCTGCCCGCACTGCTATCAGTTCGAGCCGACCGTCAAACCATGGGCCGAGCAGCTGCCGGATGACGTCGATTTCAAACGCATCCCGGCGATGTTCGGGGGTATCTGGAACGCCCACGGACAGCTGTTCATCACGTTGGAATCCATGGGCGTCGAGCCCGAGATTCATGATGCGGTGTTCGCCGCCTATCATCAGGACCGCAAGAAGCTCGCGACCCCCGAAGAGATGGCCGAATTCCTCGCCGGCCACGGCATCGACAAGCAGGCCTTCCTCAAGGCTTACAACTCCTTTGGCGTGCGCAGCCGCGTGGAGCAGGCCAAGAAGCTTGGCATGGCTTACCAGATCACCGGCGTACCGGTGATGATCGTGAACGGCAAGTATCGTTTCGATCTCGGTTCTGCCGGCGGCCCGGAACGCACGCTGCAGGTGGCCGACTTCCTCATCGAAAAAGAACGCGCAGCGCGGTAGCCGAACGTGCTGCGCCGCTGGAGCGCTCCGCGCCACGCCGGCCCCGGCAAGACTCGGGTCAATCCCCACTGTCTGGCCAGCAGCGGCCTGCCGGCGGACGGGCGGCTGCGGCTGCTCAGCTTCAACATCCAGGTCGGTATCAGCACCGAGCGCTACCATCACTACCTGACGCGCAGCTGGCAGCATCTGCTGCCGCATCCCGGTCGCGCCAGCAACTTGCAGCGCATCGGCGAAGTACTGGGTAACTATGACCTGGTCGCTCTGCAGGAGGCCGATGGCGGCAGCCTGCGCTCCGGTTACGTCAATCAGGTCGAACACCTGGCCCATCTGGGCGCCTTTCCCTACTGGTATCAGCAACTCAACCGCAACCTCGGGCGTTTCGCCCAGCACAGCAACGGTGTCTTGAGCCGGCTCGAACCCCAGGGCCTAGAAGATCATCCGCTGCCCGGACCTTCGGGTCGCGGGGCGATCCTGTTGCGCTTCGGCGAAGGCCCGGACGCGCTGGTGGTGGTCATGATGCACCTGGCGCTCGGTGGCGGGGCACGGGCGCGCCAGCTGGCCTACATCCGCGAGCTGATCGGCGGCTACCGCCATCAGGTACTGATGGGTGACATGAATACCCACGCCAACGACCTGCTGGAGAACTCCCCACTGCGCGACCTCGGCCTGCTCGCACCGCAGGTCGAGGCGACCTTTCCAAGCTGGCGGCCGCAACGCTGCCTCGATCACATCCTGTTGAGTCCGAGCCTGGCGCTTGAGCGCGTCGACGTGCTGCCGCTGCCGATCTCCGATCATCTGCCGGTCGCCGTGGAGATCAGGTTGCCCGACGCGTTCAGGGCGGATTCTCTGCCGGTTCAGGTACAAGAAAGCAAATGAGCGACGAAGCCGAACGCTGGAAAGAAAAGTATCTGCAGCTGGTCGAGCGCCAGGACCGGCTGGAGGCCCGCTGGGAGCAGCGGGTGGACTTGCTGCGCCGCAGTCTGGTGCGCAGCAGCCTGGCGGTGGAGGGGGCCGATCCAGCCGTCGAGCGCTGCCTGCAGCAGATGCGCGAGATTCTGCGCGACGGCGATCTGGACGATGGCCTCGGGCAGCTGGTTCCGCGCCTGGAAAAAGCCGTGCTGGACTCCGAGCGGCATCGTCAGGAGCGCGCCGTGCAGCTGACCGAAGCGCTGCATCGGTTGGTTGCTCAATTGCTGGGGATGACCTTGCCGGCCGAACTGCGCAAGCCGCTCAAGCGTTTTGCCAAAGAGTTGGATCAGCGCGCGACCCGGCTGCGCGAACTGCCGGTACTGCTCAGTGAACTCAGTGTGTTGCAGGGCCAGGTTCTGGACCTGCAAGGACTGGGCACGCCGCAGCAAAGCGGATTTTTGAAGCGCCTGTTCGGCAATCGGGACAGTCAAGCAGTGGCGGTCCCGCTCGAGGCGGCGATTCCAGCGGCGGTGACGGTCGAGACCGAGGCGGTTGCCGGCAGCGCGATGGCCGGTGCGTCCGCTACGGCCGAAGCGGCCGTGACGCCAGCCTTGCCTGAGCTGGCGAGCGACGAGCAGCAAGCGCTCGAGCGCGCCGCAACAGCGGCTGAGCCCGAAGTAGCCGCACCGGTGGCGAATGCCGAGCAGACGCCAGTGGCCGAGCCGCAGGCGGCCGCCTACGCCCTGCCGGACTCACCGGAGCCCGCCTATAGCGTGGTTGCCGAACGCGTCGAGGCGACGCTCGCCAGCCTGCTCGACAGCCTCCATCTGCCCGAACAGCACCAGCCCCGGCTGCAGCTGTTGCGCGCCCGCATTCAGCATGGCTTGAACTGGTACGAGCTGGTACCGGTGCTGGATGACCTGGCGATGCTGATGATTGCCTTCAGCGATCAGGGGCAGCGGGATTTCGAGAACTATCTGCAGACGCTCAACGAGCGGCTCACCGCAATGCAGGAAAACCTGCTCGCCGCGCACCAGGGCCATACCGAGGGCCGCGACGCCGCACAGACGCTCGATGCCGAATTACGCGAGCAGGTCGGCGGACTGCAGGACAGCATGCGCCAGGCCACCGATCTGTCGAGCCTGAAAAAGGTGGTCGAGGCGCGCCTGGATGGTCTGCTGACCACGGTGGATACCTACCGGCAGAAGCGTAGCGAGCAGGAGCAGAAGCTTGGCGAGCGGCTGCAGCAGTTGGTGAGCCGGGTCGGCAGCCTCGAACAGGCCGCGCGGGGGTTGCGCGGCCATCTCGAGGAGCAACGGCAGAAGGCCCTGCAGGATCCATTGACCGGGCTGCCCAACCGTGCCGCCTGGAACGAGCGCCTGGACCTAGAATTCGCCCGCTGGCAGCGCTATGGCGGCGACCTGTTACTGGCCGTGCTGGATGTCGATCACTTCAAGCGGGTCAATGATGGATACGGCCATCTGGCCGGCGACCGGGTGCTCAAGATCATTGGCTCGGAGCTGCAGAAGCGGCTGCGCAAGACCGACTTCATCGCCCGCTTCGGCGGCGAGGAGTTCGTCGTGCTGCTGCCCAACACGCCCCAGGAAGCGGGGCGGCAGTTGCTGGAAACGCTGCGCGAATCCATTGGCAACTGCCCGTTTCACTTCAAGGGTGAACGCATCGTGATCACGCTGTCGGCAGGCCTGACCGCCTTTAGTGATGGCGACACCACAGAGCGTGCCTTCGAGCGCGCCGACAGCGCGCTGTACCGCGCCAAGGAGGCCGGCCGCAATCGGGTCGAACCGGCCTGACCGGCTGACGCCGCGAGCCTGCGATCGCCCGGGTATAATCCGACCGCGCTGCCAAGCGCTGCCATGCCGGCGCGCCTGCTGGTCATGCCGATCTGCGTCATTTCGCCGTCGACACAGAGGTCATCCCGATGAAAGCCTTCACCGCCACCCTGTTGCTCCTGCTGCTTGCCGGCTGCGCCAGCGGCCCGCGCATCGATACCCGCTACAGCTCGATCGGCCACGACAGCCGCGCGCAGTTCATCGTGCTGCACTACACCTCTGCCGACCTGCCGCGTTCGCTCACGCTGCTCAGTGGTCGTGACGTCAGCAGCCACTACCTGATCGGCGAGGCACCGGCGACTATCTACCGCCTGGTGGACGAGAACCGGCGCGCCTGGCATGCCGGCGAAAGCGAGTGGAACGGGCGCACCTGGCTCAATTCCAGTTCGATCGGCATCGAGCTGGTCAATCGAGGCTATGTCGAAAGCGCGGATGGACGGCGACTCTGGTACCCGTACTCGGACGAACAGATCGACGCGCTGGTGGCGCTGCTCAAGGACATCATGGCGCGCCACGATCTCAAGCTGGGCGCCATCATCGGCCACAGCGATATTGCGCCGCAGCGCAAAGTCGATCCGGGGCCGCTGTTTCCGTGGAAACGCCTCGCCGACGAGGGGCTGCTGCCCTGGCCCGAGGCGGACGCGGTGGCGGCGGAGCGGGCGAACTATGCGCTCAGCGGCGTGCCGTCGGTCGCCTGGTTTCAGGAGGCATTGGCGGTTCAGGGCTACCGCGTGCCGCGGCATGGGCAGCTGGATGACGAGACGCGTAACGTGATCGCCGCATTCCAGATGAAGTATCGACCGGCCCGTTTCGACGGCGAGCCGGATGCCGAAACCGCAGCGATGCTGAAGGTACTCACTGCCCAGGCGGGCCGCTAGTAGCGGGTCGTACCGATCAGCCTCGAGTCGGCCAGCGCCGCGCTGCGATGCTCGGCGGCAGCCTGGTACTCGTGATCGCTGATCATCGCCAGAAAGGCTTCCTTGGACGGGTAGCTGACCAGCAGCAGGTCATCCCACTGTTCCTCCGCCGGCGCGATCAGTGCGGCATGCGCCTTGGCACGGACCTCCACCGCACCGCCGCAGGCCTGCACCTTGGCCAGCGCCACACGGCTGTAGCGGGCATAGGCTTCGCGGCCGCTGCAGGGGCTGTGCTGGCTGCCCGCTGGGTATGTCGCCTGAGCGTTGTAGCGCAGCAGGTTGAGCATCAGGATCGGCACGCCCGCTGGCATCGCCGCGACGTAGGCGGCGAGCTGTTCGGGGCTGGGATTCACGCTTGGCATGGCAGGTCCTCGTGGTGGCGCCGTCAGATCGGCAGCGCGACGTAGAAGATGGTGCCGTGCCCGATCCGCGAATGCACGCCGATGCGCCCACCATGCAGCTGGGCGATTTCCTTGCATAAGGCAAGCCCCAGTCCGGCGCCGCCGCGACGACGGCCGATCTGCACGAAGGGTTCGAAGATGCGCGCCTGCTGGCTGTAGGGGATGCCTTCGCCGTTGTCCTCGACGCTGAGAATCATCCGCTCGCCATGATGGCGGGCCAGCAGCCGTACCTCGCCGCCTTTTGGCGTATGCCGCAATGCATTACTCAGCAGGTTGTCCATCACTCGCTCGATCTGCTGACGGTCCAGCATCAGGGTCGGCAGTGGCTGCTGCAGCTCCAGCTGGAGCTGCACCTCCTGCTCGGCCGCGGCGACCTCGAAGCGCTGGCGTGCGGTTTCCAGCAGCTCCGGGATTTCACACGGCTCCAGCTCCAGCTTCTGCTGGCCGCTCTGGTAGCGGGAGAAGTTGAGCAGGTCGTTGATCAGCCGGACCAGTCGTTGCATTTCCTCGTGCACGGTATCGAACAGGTCCGATTCGCGACTGCCGGCCGGGTAGCGCAGGCGTTCACGCAGCAGGCTGAAGGCCATCTGCATGCCGGTTACCGGCGTGCGCAGCTCATGTGAGGCGCGCAGCACGAACTCGTTGCGCACCCGCTCGAAGGTGCGCTGGTCGGTGACGTCGTGCAGCACCATGACCGCGCCGCTGATGCTGCCGTCGTGGTGGCTTACCGGGCTGATGCGCCAGGCCAGCAGGCGTCGCTCGCCGTCGGCCTCGATCACCAGATCCTCGGGTGGGTCGGACAGCGGTTTGTCGTCCAGTACCTGGCGCGCCGCAATGTCCAGCGCCGGGCAGCCGAGCGCCTCGCCCAAGGACAAGCCGAGGTGCTCGTTCTCCCAGGCCAGCTGCCGTTGCGCGACCGGGTTGGCGTGCTCCAGACGCCCCTCGCGGTCGATGATCAGCAGGCCATCGTCGATGCTGTCGAGCAGCGCCTGCAGACGCTGCTGCCCGTTGACCAGTGCCTCCACGTTGGTCTGCTTGAACTGGTGCAGCGCCTGGGCCATCAGGCCGAAGCGGCGACTCAGCGAGGACAGTTCGGCGATCGGTGGGGTGGGCAGGGCGATATTGAAATCGCCGCGTCCGATCTGGTCGGCCGCCGCGGAAAGGCGTTCGATCGGCTCACCGAAGCGACGGGCGAAACTGTGCGCGGTGATGAAACCGATCAGCAGCACCGCAATCGCGGTCAAGCCGAGCAGGCCGGCGAGCAGCGCAGCACGGTCGCGGCTACGCAGCTCGGTGTCGCGAATCCGGTCGTACGCGGTGCGCTGCATATCGGTCATCAGGCCGCGCAACTGGTTGAAGGACTGGCTCAGCGGGTTGTCTTCGAGCAGGGTCAGATCCTGTCGGCCGGGCAGATCGACCTGTTGCAGAAAACTGGCGTAGGCGCTGGCGATTGCCTGGAACGCCTGCCGGTCGGCATCGTCGCGAGCTTCGGCGATACCGCGCTCGAGCGTTTGCTGGAAGGTCTGGCGTAACGGCTCCAGCGCCTGGCTGTTGTTCTCGTCGGTGAGCAGGACGACCAGATGGTTGCCCAGAACCTGGCGCAGCTGCTGGTTGATTTCGATGATGCCGAAATTGTTGCGGATGAGATGTTCCTGACTTTTCGCCATCTGCATCACGCTGACCAGCGCCAGCAACAGCCCGAGCAGGGCCACCGTCATCAGCGCCGAGAACCCGAGGAAGAGTCGGGTCCGCAGCTTCATCTGCAGTTTCATAGGCCGTACTGCTTGCGTTTTCTGTACAGCGTCGACGCGTCGATGCCGAGGATGCGCGCGGCCTGCTCGAGGGTATCACTGGTGCTCAGCACGCCGGCGATATGGGCCTTTTCCAAGGCTTCCAGGCTCAGTGGCTCACCGATGCGCGGGGCGTTGCTGGCAACCTGCTCGCCGAGGCCCAGGTGGCTGACCTCGATCATCTGCTGCGGACAAATGATGCTGGCGCGTTCCACCACGTTGCGCAGTTCCCGCACGTTGCCCGGCCAGCGATAGGTCTTCAGCGCGGCAATCGCGGCATCGCTGAAGCCGCGGGCCGGGCGCCCGTAGTTCTTGACGAAGGAAGCAAGGAAGCGTTCGGCCAGGGTCAGCACGTCTTCCGGACGCTCACGCATGGGGGGCAGGTTGAGAGTGATGACGTTGAGGCGGTAGAGCAGGTCCTCGCGGAACTTGCCCTCGCGCACCATCTCTTCGAGGTTCAGATTGGTCGCGGCGAGGATGCGCACATCGGCGCGGCGGGTCACCGGGTCGCCGACGCGCTCGTACTCCTTGTCCTGGATGAAGCGCAGCAGCTTGGGCTGCAGCGCCAGCGGGAAGTCGCCGATCTCGTCGAGGAACAACGTGCCGCCATCGGCCTGGTTGACCCGGCCCAGGGTGCTTTCGGTGGCCCCGGTGAACGCGCCGCGGTTGTGGCCGAACAGCTCGCTTTCCATCAGGTCCGCCGACAACGAGGGGCAGTTGATGGTGACGAAGGCCTTCTTCGAGCGCCGGCTCCAGGTGTGGATGGCACGCGCCAGCTCGCCCTTGCCGGTGCCGGACTCGCCGAGGATGAGGATATTGGCGTCGGTGTCGGCGACCTGGCGTGCGGTTTCCAGCACCGCCATCATCGCCGGGCTGTGCGAGCCGAGCGCATCGCTGCGCTGCTTCATCTCGCCTTCCAGGGCCTCCAGGCGCGCCGCCATCTGCCGGACTTCCAGTTGCTTGGCTGCGGACAGGCGCAGCTGCTCGGGGCTGCATGGCTTGAGCAGGTAGTCCGCGGCGCCGGCCTGCATGGCGTCGACCGCGGTGTCGACGGCCGAATGGGCGGTGACGATCACGACCCGCATCCAGGGCGCGAGCATGCGCATCTGCTGCAGCACATCGAGGCCGTTGTCCTCGCCCAGGCGCAGGTCCAGAAAACAGAGATCGAATACCTGGCGCTGCAGGATGGCTTCTGCCTGTGCGGCGCTGGCGGCGGTCATTACGGTATAGCCGCGATCCTCCAGACAGTAACGGAAGGTACGCAGGATCGCCGCTTCGTCATCCACCAGAAGGATGCGCCCGCCGTTGTCCGTCGTTTGGTCCATGGATGCTCCCAGTCAGATGGCGAATCAGTCGCTGAAAAGAAAATAAATTATGGCGTGCGACGCCTGGCAGGGGCGCCGTTGCGTTGTTGGCGAGTGCTTAGTCTATGAAATGTCTTGCAAGTTGCACGGTGACGATGAGCTGTTCCTGCATGCTGCATTCCGGACCCGGCACGGCGGCCATGCAAGTCGCTGATTTTGCTCGGTCGGAACTCGGAGACCGGCTGGCACGGGGCTTGAGACCAGGGTAAGAGAACGCGCCGCGGCCCGCCGAGTGGGCGTGGCGCCGTCTTCACTCATCCAGGAGGCGTCATGAACCATTCCATGAATCAGCTCAACGAACTCATCGAGATCACCCGCGACGGCCAGCGTTTCTACCAGCATGCCGCCGAAGAAGCAAAGGACGTGGAACTGCAGCATCTGTTTCGCGACCTGGCGCAGGCCAAGACACAGGTGATCCAGGCGCTGTCGGTGAAGGTCGCTGCCAACCATGAACAGCCATCTCAGGGCGGGACGCTCACCGGGCGCATGCGCGAGCTGTACACCGACGCACGCTCGCGAGTCGGCGACCATGATCGCGCCTACGTTGACCAGCTCGAGCAGAGCGAAGCACACCTGCTGCGTGCCTTCGAGGACGCCGTCGCGGATGCGGAACCGGACATGAAGGCCTTGCTGGCCATCGAACTGCCGAAGCTGCGCGCCTGCCACGAGCGCATTCGCCAGCTTAAAGCCACTCGCCACTGATGGTCGTGCAAAACGCCCGGCATACCTGGGCGGCTCGTGCAAATTAAGTTGCGTTCTTCTTTCTTTGCTTATGTAACTTGTTGATTTTAAAGGAATTAAAAGAGTTTCTCGGGATGGCACGCAGCCTGCAATGACTTGATCAACGCAACATCATGTTCGCCACGCTTTGCTTAGAAGGAGTTGAGGATGAATCGCCAAGCTAGCCTTTCTTTAGCCTGCAAGGGTTTCCTCTCTGCTGCAGTCGTCATGCTCATCATGGGTGCCGAGCGGCCGATGTCGCAACCGCTCGGCCAGACGCAGCAGGCCTCCGTGGAACGAATCCGGATGTATGACGCTCAACCTATTGAGCTCACGCGGACCAGCCAGGAACGGCAGACCATCGTTTACCGCCAGGCGCCTGCCGAACAGCGCTGGGTGTTCTGAGCAAGGAAGAAGGACGTGCGAGCGAACCGGCAGGGATGCGTAACCACATCGACGCCGATCGGCTGATCCGATCCGCTGAGTATTCGTTCCTGAAACAGAGGAGTTACACCATGCTGAGTTGGGCCATTACCTTCCTGATCATCGCCATCATCGCTGCGGTACTGGGCTTCGGTGGCATCGCCGGCACCGCTACCGGTATCGCCAAGATCCTGTTCGTGGTGTTCCTGGTGCTCTTCGTGGCATCGCTGATCTTCGGCCGCGGGCGTGGACCGCGCGTCTGATGCAATCGATGGCCGCCCGCAAGGGCGGCTGGTTCAGGAGTGTCAGCGGCATGGGATGCCAAATTTGCCGGGTCATGTTCGGCTTTCGAAGGTGATCCAGAGCGAGCGTCGGGTGTAACGACTCTGCGCGCTCGACCCCTCAGCGGGGGGAACCAGGGGGTCGGGTTGTTCTGCCTTGGCGGAGCGACCTAGGGGTACAGGGAGTACCTCCGTTATCGGACCGGGTTCTGTCAGGCTGCAGCCAGGGTGGACCATTACTGCCCTGGCCTGCAGCTCACAACGCTCCGCTTCGCAGCCGCGCGGCTGCTCCTCCTTTCCAAGCGTCTCCTTCTTCTCTGTGTCTGCCGACTGCGGATGACCCCTGCGCGTCTGCCCCGCTATCATCGCCGCCAGCTTCGATGGGAGAACGACATGCTCAACGGCCTCTGGCTGGGGTTTTTTCTGATTGCCACCGTGGCGGCCCTGGGGCGCTGGCTGCTCGGCGGCGATCCGACCGTATTCGCCGCTCTAGTGGAAAGCCTGTTCGCCATGGCCAAGCTGGCCGTGGAAGTGATGATCGTCCTGTTCGGCACCCTGACGCTCTGGCTCGGCTTCCTGCGCATTGCGGAGAAGGCCGGGCTGATCGAGCTGCTGGCGCGTCTGCTCGGCCCGCTGTTTCGCCGGCTGATGCCGGAGGTGCCGGCCGGCCATCCGGCGCTGGGTCTGATCACTCTGAATTTCGCCGCCAACGGCCTGGGCCTGGACAATGCCGCCACGCCGATCGGCCTCAAGGCCATGCGCGCGCTGCAGGAACTCAATCCGCTGCCGAATGTGGCGAGCAATGCGCAGATTCTCTTTCTGGTGCTCAACACCTCTTCGCTGACGCTGCTGCCGGTGTCCATCTTCATGTACCGCGTGCAGCAGGGCGCGGACGACCCGACGCTGGTGTTCCTGCCGATCCTGCTGGCCACCAGCGCTTCGTCGCTGGCCGGCTTGCTGGCAGTGGCGCTGGTGCAGCGGCTGCGCCTGTGGGACCCGGTGGTACTGGCCTATTTCATTCCCGGTGCGCTGCTGCTCGGCGGCTTCATGGCGCTGCTGGCCGGATTGTCGGCCACCGCCCTGGCCTCGCTGTCCTCGCTGCTGGGCAATCTCACGCTGTTTGGGCTGATCATCGCCTTCCTGCTGGTGGGTGCACTGCGCAAGGTGCCGGTCTACGAAGCCTTCGTCGAAGGTGCGAAGGAGGGCTTCGACGTGGCGAAGAACCTCTTGCCCTACCTGGTGGCGATGCTGTGTGCCATCGGTGCGCTGCGCGCGTCCGGGGCGCTGGACCTCGGCCTGGAGGGCATACGCTGGCTGGTCGAGGCGCTGGGCTGGGACACGCGCTTCGTCGACGCCCTGCCGACGGCACTGGTCAAGCCGTTCTCCGGCAGTGCGGCACGGGCGATGCTGATCGAGACCATGCAGAGTCATGGTGTCGACAGCTTCCCGGCGCTGGTGGCGGCGACGGTGCAGGGCAGCACCGAGACGACCTTCTATGTGCTGGCGGTGTATTTCGGTGCCGTCGGCATCCAGCGGGCGCGGCATGCGGTGGGTTGTGCGCTGGTGGCGGATTTCGCCGGAATCGTGGCGGCGATCGGGGTGTGTTACTGGTTCTTCGGCTGAACCGGGGCAGCCTTGTGCGTCGCGCCGGTCGCCATGCAGACGGCCGTACCAGCCAGCGCCGCAAAAAAAGAACCCGCCTGACGGCGGGCTAAAGCGTGGCTCGTTGCCAGAGCCGAAACACCGGCTCGGCGAGAAACATCACCAGAAACAACCTGAGCACCTGCACCGCCGTCACCAGCGCCACCGACAGCTGCAACGCCTCGGCCGTCAGACACAGCTCGGTGATGCCGCCGGGCATCATCCCCAGCATCAGCGAGGTCTCGTCCAGCGCCGTCAGCCAACCCAGTCCGGCTGCCAGCGCGGCGGCGACCAGCATGGCCGAGAGGGTGAACAGCAGTACCCGCAGCAGAAAGGCCGGTGCGCTGCGAAAGAAGGCCCGGTCGAAGTGGCAGGCCAGCGACGAGCCGATCAGCCACTGGCCGACCTGGCCGAGCCCGTCCGGCAAGCCGATGTGCAGATCGAACCCGGCGCTGGCCAGCGCGCAGACAGTCAGCGGGCCGAGCATCCAGGGATTGGGCTGGCCGAGGCGGCGCCAGAGCAGGGCCAGCAGACCGCCGGCCGGTAGCAGCACGGCCAGCCAGAAGCCGTCGACCGGTAGCGGTGCCGGTGCCTGGATCGGCGGCAGGCTCCAGGTGAAGAACGCCGGGATCAGCAGCACGACCAGCAGCATGCGCAGGCTGTGCGCGGCGGCGACGCGGCCGGGGTGGGCGGCGTGGCGGCTGGCCAGGTTGACCATCTCGCTGGCGCCGCCCGGCATGCTGGCGAAGTAGGCGGTGGCCCGATCGCAGCCGCCGCGCGAGAGGATGGCCATGCCGATCAGGCTCAACGCCAGGGTACCGAGCGCGCCGGCGAGGATCACGCCAAAGTGCACCAGCACCTCGCGCATCACCTCGCCCGTGAAGTGCAGGCCGATGGCGCTGGCAACGATCCACTGCCCGGCCTGACGGCCGCGCGGCATCTCACTCACCAGCCAGCCGCTGCAGCGCACCGCGATCACCGCCAGCAGCGAGCCGACCATCCACGGCAGTGGCCAGTTGGCCAGACTCGCCAGCCAGCCGCCGACCGCGCCGATCAGTGGTGTCGCCCACCAGGCCGGCAGCCGCTGGCGCATGTCAGGCCTGTGCCTCGACCACGTTGCCGCGACGGCGCTTGAGGTACCAGCGCAGCCCCGGCATGGCCAGCATCGCCACGGTCAGCGCCCACAGCGCCAGGGTGATCGGGCTGCCCCAGAGGATGCCCAGCTCACCGTTGGAGATCGACAGCGCGCGGCGCAGGTTGTCTTCCATCATCTCGCCGAGCACGAAGCCGAGGATCAGCGCCGACAGCGGGAAGTCCAGCTTGCGCAACAGATAGCCGAACACGCCGAGGCCGACCATCAGCACCAGGTCGAAGGTGGTGCTGTGCACTGAATAAACGCCGACCATGCTGATCACGGTGATCGCCGGCACCAGCACCCAGTTCGGCACCGCGAGCATGCGCGAGAACAGGCCGACCAGCGGGATGTTCATCACCAGCAGGATCACGTTGCCGATGAACAGCGAGGCGATCAGGCCCCAGACCACGTCCGGCTGCTGTTCGAACAGCAGCGGGCCGGGGGTGATGTTGTACAGCGTCAGCGCGCCGATCATCACCGCCGTGGTGCCCGAACCCGGCACGCCGAGGGTCAGCATGGGAATCAGCGAGCCACAGGCCGAAGCGTTGTTGGCCGCTTCCGGCGCCGCCAGGCCGCGCAGGTCGCCATCGCCGAAGCGGCCCTTGTCGCCGGCCATGCGCTTCTCGCTCATGTAGGTCATGGCACTGGCGATGGTCGCCCCGGCGCCCGGCAGGGTGCCGATGACAAAGCCAGCCACGGCGCTGCGCACCATGGTGAAGAAGGTCAGGCAGAACTCCTTGAAGTTGAACAGCAGCCGGCCGCTGGCCTTCACCGCCTGCTGCCCGCTGTGGGTTTTTTCCAGCATCAGGAGGATCTCGCTGACGCTGAAGAAGCCGATCACCACGATGACGAACTGGATGCCGTCGGAAAGGCTGACGCTGCCGAAGGTGAAGCGGTAGACGCCGGTGGTCGAGTCGACACCGACGGTGGCCAGGCCCAGGCCCATCAGCGCGGCCATCAGCGTCTTCACCGGTTTGTCGCCGACCATGCCGCCGAGGCAGGCGATGGCGAAGATCATCAGCACGAAGTATTCCGCCGGGCCGAAGGCCACTGCCCACTTGGCCAGCAGCGGGGCGAACAGCACCACGCCGCAGGTGGCGATGATGCTGCCGATGAACGAGCTGACCGCGGAAAGCGACAGGGCGATGCCGGCCTTGCCTTGGCGTGCCAGCGGGTAGCCGTCGAGGGTGGTCATCACCGCGGCGGCATCACCCGGTACGTTGAGCAGGATCGCCGAGATGCGTCCGCCGTACTCGCAGCCCAGGTACACCGCGGCGAGCAGGATCAGCGCGGTCTCCGGCGGCAGGCCGAGGGCGAAGGCCAAGGGCAGCAAGAGCGCCACGCCATTGATCGGGCCGAGCCCCGGCAAGAGGCCGACCACGGTGCCGACGAAGGCGCCGAACAGCGCCACCAGCAGGTTGGTCGGCCGGGTGGCGACGTCGAAGCCCTGCAGCAAGAAATTCAAAGTTTCCATATCAGCTCTCCAGCAGACGCAGCAGGCCGAGCGGCAGCGGCACGTCCAGCAGGTAATCGAACAGCCCGTAGAGCAGCACGCCAAGCAGCACACCGCTGATCACGCTGGGCCACAGGCGACCGTTGAACAGCAGACCGAGGGCAAAACCGGCCAGGGCGGTGCTGATGACGAAACCCAGGGTTTCGAACAGCAGCGCGTAGGCCAGCAGGGCCAGCACGCACAGCACGGCGCGCTGCGCCTTGGGCCGATCGAATGGAGGTGTCGGCTCACCGTGCGGCTTGAACAGCAGCCACGCCGCACCACAGGCCATCAGCAACAGCAGCAGCAGCGGGTAGGCGCGCGGCCCGACCGGGTCGTAGGCAAAGGGCGCCTCGAAGCCCCAGGCGAGCAGGGCGAGGCCGGCGCAGGCGAGCAGCCACGCCGCGGCGAAGACACGTACGTACATGACGGGATACCTCAGGGATTCGGCGACCCGGCAGTTGCCGGGTCGACCGTGCGGCCCGCGAACGCGGGCCGGTTCGCGTTACTTGACCAGGCCGAACTCGCCGGCCAGCGCCTTGTAGTCCTGCACCTGCTTCTGGACGAAGGCTTCCAGCTCGTCGCCGGTCATCGACAGCGGGAACAAATCGCGCTGTTCGCGCAGCTTGGCGAAGTCCTCGTCGGCGAGGAGGGTGTCGAACTGGGTCTTCCACCAGTTGAAGTCCTCGTCAGGGACTTCCGGCCCCATGTAGAAGCCGCGGATTACCGGCCAGCTGATGTCGTAGCCCTGTTCCTTGGCCGTGGGGATGTCGGCGAGCTTGCCCGGCAGACGCTCGTCGGAGAGCACGGCAAGGATGCGGATCTTGCCGGCGTCGAGCTGCGGGGTGACTTCGCCGAGGCCGCTGGAAGTGACCTGCACATGGCCGCCGAGCATGGCGGTGAGCGTTTCGCCGCCGCCCTCGAAGGCGACGTAGCGCAGCTTCTTCGGATCGACACCGGCAGCGCGGGCGATCAGCGCGGTCTGCATCCAGTCCTGGCCGCCGATGGTGGCGCCGGCGCCGAACACCACACTGCCCGGGTCCTTCTTCACCGCGGCAATCAGCTCGTCGAGGTTCTTGTAGGGCGCGTCGGCACGCACCGAGATGGCGCCGTAGTCGGTACCGACCGCAGCCAGCCAGCGCACGGCGTTCTCGTCGTAACGACCGAACTTGCCCTGGGCGAGGTTGAGCAACGAACCGCTGGAGAAGGCGGTGATGGTGCCGGCTTCCGCCGCACGCTGGGCGACCACCGCGTTGTAGGCCACCGCGCCGACGCCGCCGGGCATGTAGGTGACGCGCATCGGTGCTTCGAGCAGGCCGCTGTCCTTCAGGCCGCTCTGGGCCAGTTTGCAGGTCAGGTCGAAACCACCGCCGGGCTTGGCCGGGGCGATGCACTCGGGGCGCTTGGGTTCGGCCAGCAGCTGGCTCGAGAGCAGCAGGCAGGACGACAGCAGGGCGAAACGGCTGAGTCTGGTTTTCATCGGATAGTCCTCGCGTTCTTGTTCTGTTTACCAGATCGGCAGGCTGTAGCTGACGATCAGACGGTTCTCGTCGGCGTCGCGGGCGAAATCGGAGCGAAACATCGCATTGCGCATGCGGACCGCGACGTTCTTCAGCGGACCGCTCTGCACCACGTATTTCAGCTCAATGTCGCGTTCCCACTCGCTGCCGTTGTTGCCGCCTGAGTACTCGGCGTTATCGCCGGAGATGTAGCGGGTCAGGAAGGTCAGCCCGGGGATGCCGACAGCGGCGAAGTTGTAGTCGTAACGGGCCTGCCAGGAGCGCTCGTCGGCGTTGGCGAAGTCGTTGATCTGCACGAAGTTGACCAGGAACGGATCACCGCCGTCGATGTAGGCGTAGCCGGTGTCGCCGCGCATCTGCTGGTAGCCGACGCTGACCTTGTGCCCGCCGAGGCTGTAGCCGAGCATGCCGTTCCAGGCCTGGTTATCGATCTTGCCGGCATTCGCCGCGCCGGTGTCGTCGCTGAGCATCACGCGCAGGTCCGCACTCAGCGCGGAGTTGTCGCTCAGCGGCTTGTTCGCCAGCAGGCCGAAGAAGTGCTGGCGGTACACGTCATCCAGCTCGCCGTAGTAGTAGCGCCCGGTGAGGTTCTCGTTGAAGGTGTATTCGGCTCCGCCGAAGGTCAGGTGGTCGGCCTCGGCGGCGCTGGCGAAGCGGCCGTTCTTGTTGTTCAGCTGCAGGTCCTGGGAGTTAGTCGAGGAGCGGTCGATCACCTTGTCCAGGCGCCCTCCGGTCAGGATCAGGCCGTCGATATCGGTGGAGGTGACGGTGGCACCTTCGAACACCTGCGGCAGGGTGCGGCTGTCGCTGGCCTTGACCACCGGCGTCTCGGGAATGTGCGAGCCGTAGCGCAGCTCGGTCTCGCCGATCCTGGCCTTGGCGGTCAGGCCCAGGCGGCTGAACTCGTCCGGCGTGCTGCCATCGTCGTGCACCGGCAAGAGGTCTGTGCCAGCACGGCCACCACCTGAATCCAGCTTGACGCCGAGCATGCCCAGGGCATCGAGGCCGACGCCGACGGTGCCTTCGGTGAAGCCGGACTGGACGTCGAGGATGAAGCCCTGAGTCCACTCTTCGCGCTTGGACTGGCCGCTGCCTTCGCGGAAATCGCGGTTCAGGTAGATGTTGTGGGTCTGCAGGGTCGCGCTGCTGTCTTCGATGAATGCGGCCTGGGCCATGGGTGCCAGCGAGGCGGCGGCAACGGCCAGGGCGAGACGGGCAGGAGCGGGTGAGCGTCTGACGGCAGTCAGCATCGGGGGTATCTCCACTATTGTTTTTGTTGTGACGGCGCGTGCGCCGCGCGTGGTGGTTCGAGCCACCTGCGAGCGATCCTAGGCGGTCAAGCTTTCGCCAGCCTTTCAGCGCCGAAAGCCGGCAGCGGCGTGGAAGTTCTGCCGCTACACTGGCGCTCCGTCGCCATCGCAGAGGACAGGCAATGCGAATTCTTCTGGTCGAGGACCATCCCCAGCTGGCCGAAAGCGTGGCCCAGGCATTGCGCGCCGCCGGCTGGACCCTGGACCTGCTGCACGACGGCGTCGCCGCCGACCTGGCGCTGGCCAGCGAGGACTATGCGCTGGCGATTCTCGATGTCGGCCTGCCACGGCTCGACGGCTTTCAGGTGCTGGCGCGCCTGCGCGAGCGCGGCAAGACGCTGCCGGTACTGATGCTCACCGCACGCGGCGAGGTCAGCGATCGGGTGCACGGGCTCAACCTCGGTGCCGACGATTACCTGGCCAAGCCGTTCGAACTGTCCGAACTGGAAGCGCGGGTCAAGGCGCTGCTGCGCCGCAGCGTCGGCGGCGGCGAACGCCAGCAGCGTTGCGGCGCGCTGGTCTACGACCTGGATGCGCGGCGCTTCAGCCTGGCCGACGAGCCACTGACGCTGACCTCCCGCGAGCAGGGCGTGCTGGAAGCGCTGATCGCCCGTCCCGGTCGGGTGATGAGCAAGGATCAGCTGGCCGCCCAGGTATTCGGCCTCGACGAGGAGGCCAGCGCCGACGCCATCGAGATCTACATCCACCGCCTGCGCAAGAAGCTCGAGGGCCAGCCGGTGCGCATCGTCACCTTCCGCGGGCTGGGCTATATGCTCGAGGCGCTCGATGGCTGAGCGCGGGGCGGCCGGCAGTCTGCGTGCGCGGCTGCTGCTGCGGCTGGCGATCCTGCTCACGCCGCTGCTGCTGTACGGGGCCTGGAGTGCCTACTGGAACGGCCGCGCCGCCGCCGATACCGCCTACGACCGCACCCTGCTGGCCTCGGCCAGGGCGATCGCCGAGGGGCTGGTGACCAGCGACGGCAGGCTGCGCGCCAACGTGCCCTACGTGGCGCTGGACACCTTCGCCTACGACAGTGCCGGACGCATCTATTACCAGGTGCTGGACACCGAGGGGCGCCTGGTCAGCGGCTACGAACAGTTGCCCGCGCCGGGTGCCGAGGTCCGTCGCACCGACGACTACCCGGCGCTGGCGCGCTTCTACGACGGCGAGTTCCAGGGCCAGGGCGTGCGCCTGGTGAGCCTGCTGCAGCCGGTCAGCGAACCCGAGCTCAACGGCATCGCCGAGATTCGCGTGGCCGAGACGCTCGGCGCCCGCGAGCGCATGGCGCGCAGCCTGTTGAGCGACACGCTGTGGCGCCTGGGCCTGCTGGCGCTTGCCGCGCTGGTGCTGGTCTGGCTGGCCGTCAGCGCCGCGTTGCGCCCGTTGGCCCGGCTCAGCGAGGCCGTACAGGAACGCGCCCCGGATGACCTCAGGCCGCTGCCGTTGGTCGATGTGCAGCGCGAGCTGAAGCCGCTGGTCGGCGCGCTCAACGGCTTCACCGAGCGCCTGCGCGGGCAGTTCGAGCGCCAGGCGCGCTTCATCGCCGATGCCTCCCATGAGCTGCGCACGCCGCTGGCGGCGCTCAAGGCGCGCATCGAACTGGGCCTGCGCGAAGCCGAGCCCGCGGCATGGCGCAGCACCCTGGAAGACGCCGGACAGAGCACCAACAAGGTCATTCATCTGGCCAACCAGCTGCTTTCGTTGGCGCGCATCGAAAGCGGTGCGCAATCGATCGCCGAAGGCGGCGCTCAGCGCCTGGACCTGTCGCAGCTGGCCCGCGAGCTGGGGCTGGCGATGGCCGCGCTGGCGCACCAGCGCGGTGTCGCCCTGGCGCTGGAGGCCGAGACGCCGGTGTGGATCGACGGCGAACCGACGTTGATCAGCGAACTGCTGAGCAACCTGCTGGACAATGCGCTGGCGCATACCGCGGCTGGCGGCAACGTGGTGCTGCGGGTGCTCGACGGTGGCGTGCTGGAGGTGGAGGACGACGGCCCGGGCATTCCGGCCGCCGAGCGCGATCGCGTCTTCGCCCGCTTCTACCGCCGAGACACGGGCGGCCATGGCGCCGGCCTCGGGCTGGCCATCGTCGGCGAGATCGTCCGTGCCCATCGCGCCAGTATCAGCCTGGATCAGGGCAAGCTCGGCGGGCTGTTGGTGCGGGTGTGCTTCACGCCGGCTGAGGATTGATGCCGTCCGGGCAGGCAGCCGAGGGGGCGGCGGCGAGCACCACCTGATCGCGGCCTTGGTGCTTGGCCTGGTAGAGCGCGGCATCTGCGCCGGCCAACAGAGCCTCCGCCGACGTGAGCGCCGGAGCCAGCGTCGCCACGCCGAGGCTGATGGTCAGCGGCACGGGCTGCTTGTCGTGCTGCAGCGACAGTTGTGCGATCGTGCGGCGGATCGATTCGGCCAGCGCCGCGGCCTGCGGCCCGTCGAGCCCCGGTAGCAGCACGACGAACTCCTCACCGCCATAGCGCGCCGCGACGTCCCCGGCGCGCTGGCAATGGGCGGCGAGCACTGCCGCGACCTGGCGCAGGCATTCGTCGCCGAACGGATGGCCATAGCTGTCGTTGACCCGCTTGAAGTGATCGATATCGGCGAGCAGCACCGACAGCGGGGTACCGGCGCGCCGCGCGCGGCGGATTTCCTCGTCCAGCAGGTGATCGAAGCGTCGACGATTGGCCAGCTGAGTCAGCGAATCGGTGGTGCTCAGGCGCAGCAGCTCGGCGTTGGCGGCTTCCAAGCCCAGGCGGACATCCTCCAGCGCGCGGGTTCGCTCGTAGACCCGTGCCTCCAGCACCTCGTTGGCACGCAGCTGCACGTCCAGTGCCTCCTGCTTGGCCTGCAGGTGCAGGGCGCGCTCGGCGGCGAGCGATTCGGACGTCTGCAGCGCCAGCTGCTGCGCGGCGATACGCCGGTTGCGCTCGATGTTGATGCGCTCGGCCAGGGCCATGGAAAGCAGCACGAACTCGGTGAACATGCCGATCAGCTGGCCATTCAGGGTCCAGGCGTTGAGCGGCAGCACGCCGTTGAGTGCCAGCAGGTTGACCACGGTGAACACCAGCAGCGTGCTCCAGGCGATGCTGAACAGCCGCGCGGACGGGTTGCCGCGCGCCCAAAGATTGAGCGTGATCGCCATGGTCAGCACACAGTGCAGCAGCGCGACGCTTTCCATGAATGTATAGCGGGCCAGGGCCGGCGCCAGCAGCAGGATCACCACCACGGCTCCCCAGTACAGCGTGAGGGTGATCGAAACTGCCCAGACCCAACCGCCGTAACGCCGCACACCGAGAAAGCGCAGGGCGAACAGCATCGGTGTGAAGAAACACAGGGCGGCCGAGAGCCCGTAGAAGCGTGCCGAGAGTTCGGGAATCTCCGGCCAGAGATAGAGCTGGCCGAAGCCGGTGATGCTCAGTACGTAGAACACCGCGCTGAGCAGATAGAGGACGTAGAGGAAATAGCTTGGGTCGCGGGTGAAGATCAGCAGGCTGCAGTTGTACAGCACGATCACCAGAATGCCGCCGAAGAACAGGCTGACCAGAGTGACATCGTGGAGTCGGCTCTCGATCAGTTGCTTCTCGTCGATCAGTTCCAGCGGCAGGGCCAGCGTCTCGCGGGCCTGCACCTGCAGGTAGACCACCGCGCGCTCGCCCGCCGGCAACTCCAGTGGGTAGACGAAGTGATGGTCCGCCAATGGCCGAGCGCTCATGGCCACGGCGTCACCCGCGAGCATCGCGGTGCCCCAACGGTCGCTGTCCGGATAATGCAGGCGCACCGCGACGCGATCGAGCACCGGCCATTTCAGCAGCAGGTACCAGAGCCTGGCGTGCGCCGCGCTGTTGTGCAGGGAGATGCGCAGCCAGGCGCCGTCAGGCTGCTTGCCCAGGGTTGGCTTGGTCAGCGGCTGCCAGGGCCATTGCGCGCCAGCGGCGTCATCGAAGGACGCCATGGGCTTGCCCAGCACATATTCCACCGCGTCGACCTGCAGTGCCGATGCATCGCGCACCTGCAGCACCGGCGACGGCCCGGCAGCCACCGCGCTCGCGAGCGAGGACAGCAGCATCAGACCGGCGATAAACAGCAGGGTGCGCATCATGGTGGCTTGCCTCGTGGACGTCGCAGCGACTGACAGGCATTCTGTCAGTCATCCGGCGCCAGAAACGCGCCGGCTGCGATGCCATCATGCCATCATGCAGCCCATCTGTCCCACACAGCTGACGGGCTGTCGTCTCAGGCGCGCCGGCGTGCCCAGAACTGCTGCACCAGCTCGAGCATGCCATCGGCCAGCTGGGCGACGCCGCTGGCGCTGCGCTGGCTGTGCATGCCGCTGCTGACATGTTGATCCGAGCTGCCGCGAATGCTGACGATGCTCTGGCTGATCTCCTCGCTGGCCGAACTTTGCTGGTCCACGGCGGCGGCGATCTGGTTGCTCATCGCGCTGATCTCGTTGACCCGGTTGTTGATATCGCTCAGCGAGTGTTCGGCCCGGTCGGCATGGCTGACGCTATGCTCGGCCTGTTCGCGGCTGCGCTGCATGACGTCGACTGCCTGCCGCGTGCCGGCCTGGAGCGCGGCGATCATCGTCTGTATATCCGCCGTCGCCATTGAGGTGCGCGAGGCCAGCTGGCGCACCTCGTCGGCCACCACGGCGAACCCGCGGCCCTGATCACCAGCGCGCGCCGCTTCGATGGCGGCATTGAGCGCGAGCAGGTTGGTCTGCTCGGCAATGCTGTGAATCACCTCGAGCACGCGGCTGATTTCCTGGCCGTGGCTTTCGAGCTGGTGGATGACTTCGGCGGCCTGCTGAATATCGCTGGCCAGGCGGGTGATGCTGCTGCCGGTCAGGCCGACGATCTCCCGGCCGCTGGCGGCTTCGCTATCGGCCTGCGCGGCGGCTTCGGCAGTGCGCTGTGCGTTGAGCGCAACTTCCTGCACGCTGGCAGTCATCTGCTGAATGGCCGTGGCAATGAGGTCGGTTTCCTGCTGCTGTCGCGAAGCGCTTGCGGAGTTGCCATGCACCGCGCCAAGCAGGTTGCGGGCGTGATCGCTTAGCTGCCGGCTGCAGTCGGCGATGCGCCCGACCATGGCTCCGGCTTCGGTTTCCAGCATCTTCATGGCAAAGGCGATTTCGCCGATCTCGTCCCTGCGTCCGGTATAGATCAGTTGGCTGACGGGATTGCGGCCGATGCGCCGTGCCTGTCGGACCAGCTGTACCAGCGGTGCCAGTGCCAGTGCCGTCAGCCCGGCGGCGGCCGCGCCCGCCAGCACGACGGCCGTTGCACCTGCGATCAGCGGCGCGCCGCCCAGCAATGCGCCGATCGCCGCACCGGCTGCGCCGCCGAGGCCTGCCAGCAGCGCCACCCGAGCGCGCAGGCCGAGCGCTGGCGGGCGCAACGAGGCCGCAGCCCGACCGTCGCGCATCCGCGCGTGGAGTGCCTCGGCGGCCTGGATCTGTTCGGGCTGCGGGCGGGTCCGTACCGATTGGTACTCCACCACCTTGCCGTTGCGGCTGACCGGCGTGGCGAAGGCGCTGACCCAGTAATGGTCGCCGTTCTTGCAGCGGTTCTTGACGATGCCCATCCACGAGCGGTTCGCCTGCAGCGTCTGCCAGAGATCGGCGAACGCGGCCTCGGGCATGTCCGGATGCCGCACGGTGTTGTGCGGCTGACCCAGCAGCTCGTCTTCGTCAAACCCGGAAATCGCCACGAAATCAGGATTGGCGTAGCTGATGGTGCCTTTGAGGTCGGTGGTCGAGAGGATGTTCGCCGTGTCGCCCACGATGACTTCGCGGCCGCTGACGGGCAGGTTGAGGCGCATAAACAGATCTTCCTTGGTAATGGGTCTGAGTACGCGAGGCAGGTTCAGCGGCGCGGCTTCTGTCGGCGCGCTCGCGGGATGCGGCGGGGCATCTTGTACGGCAGTCAGGTTACGAATCGGTGATCAGTCATCCTCCTTGCCGCCCGCATCGGTCTCCAGCTGCTCCAGCAGGTCGATCAGGCGTCGGCGCAGTTGGCCGAGTTCGCGCGACTTGAAGGAGCGGCGGGTGCGCTCCAAGACCTGAATGGTCTCTTCCAGGGCCTCGCGCAGGGTCTCTTCGGTCAGCATTGCTTGTTCTTCGTAGCGTCACATGCAGGTTGGGTGCCGTTTGTTCGCCCGGCGGTTCTGCCCTGACGGGGTTCGTCGAGGGCAAAAAAAAGGCGCCGGCCGTATGCACCCCTGATGGGATGTCACGGCTGGCGCCTTAGCTATCAGGTCCGGGTGTCCTGAGCGGTAAAGCAACTTTCGCAAAATGCGAAACTGGTGGCATTTTGCCTGTAGCTAAGTGTGGTAACAAGCCCGGCAAGCGCATTATGGCGCCGTTCCGGCAGCGCCCTGCGTCGCACCATTACGGGGCGTTCTTGCCCTGCTTCAGGCACGTCGGCGGGTCCAGAACTGGTCCACCAGCATTTCCATCCGGCCGGCCAGCTCGGCGACGCCCGAGGCGCTTTGCCGGCTGCGCAGGCCGCTCTCCACGTGATGGTCCGAACCGCTGCGGATGCTCACGATGTTCTGGTTGATGTCCTCGCTCACCGCGCTCTGCTGCTCGACGGCCGCGGCAATCTGGATACTCATTTCGCTGATCTCGTTGACCCGACTATTGATGCCCTGCAGCGAGCGCGCCGCCTGTTCCGCCTGCTCGACGCTGTGCATGGCCTGCTCACGGCTGCGCTGCATGACCTCCACCGCCTGGCGTGCGCCGCCCTGCAGCGCGGCGATCATGCTGTTGATCTCCTGAGTCGACTGCTGGGTCCGCGATGCCAGGTTGCGCACTTCGTCGGCGACCACGGCGAAGCCGCGGCCCTGTTCACCCGCGCGTGCCGCCTCGATGGCGGCATTGAGCGCCAGCAGGTTGGTCTGCTCGGCAATGCCGCGGATGACGTCCAGTACCTTGGTGATGTCGTTGCTGTGCATCTCCAGTTCGTGGATCACCTCACCGGCCTGCTGGATGTCCAGCGCCAGCTGGCCGATGGCGGCACCGGTGCGATTGACCACCTCGGTGCCGGTCGCGGCTTCGCTATCGGCACGGCTGGCGGCTTCGGCGGTGCGCTGTGCGTTGCTGGCCACCTCCTGCACGCTGACTGCCATCTGGTTGATCGCGGTGGCGACCTGGTCCGTCTCGACCTGCTGACGGGCAGCGCTCTGTGTGCTGCTCTCCATCGCGCCGAGCAGTTCCTTGGCGTGCTGGCTGAGCTGGCGGGACGCATCGCCGATGCGCCCGACCATGGCGCCGGCCTCGGTTTCCAGCATCTTCATGGCAAAGGCGATCTGACCGAAATCGTCGCGGCGGCCGGTATAGATCAGCTGGCCCACCGGGTTGTCGCCGATCCGCCGCGCCTGTTCGACGAGCCGTTGCAGGGGCGCCAGTGCGAGGTAGGCCAGGGTGCCGGCCGTCGTTGCGGCGACAGCCGTGGTGACCGCCGCGAATGCGAGACCCACACCACCCAGCAGCGCGCCGGCGAGCACGACGGGCGCGCTGCCCAGCGCCGCCAGTAGCGCGACGCGGCTGCGTACGCCCAGCGGGGCGCGCCGCAGTGCGGCCGGTGGGCGTTTTTCACGCAGCTGCGCATATAGCCGTTCGGCCGCAGCAATTTGCGCCGGTTGTGGTTTGGTTCTTACGGACTGGTACTCGACGACCCGCCCGTTGCGACTGATCGGCGTGACGAAGGCGCTGACCCAATAATGGTCACCGTTCTTGCAACGATTCTTCACCATGCCCATCCACGATCGGCCGCCGCGCACGGATGACCAGAGATCGCCGAAGGCTTCGCTGGGCATGTCCGGGTGGCGGACGATGTTGTGATGCTGTCCGAGCAGTTCGTGCTCTTCGAATCCGCTGACGCGGATGAAATCGGGATTCACGTAGGTGATGTCACCGTCGAGATCCGTGGTGGAGAGGATATTGGCGGTATCGCTGATTGAAACGTCGCGGCCAGTGACCGGCAGGTTCATGCGCATGATGGGTCTCGTCAACAAGGCAAGGTGTTGTTCGGTTCCCTGGGCGCCTCTGCCGGCGCATCGGGATGCACCGTACCTTACGTCTCGGTCTCGCCTTCTCGGCGATTCGCTTCCTGCTTCAGACGGCCCAGCGGGTCGTTCGGAACTTGTGTAGCGGTGCAGCGGACACGGAAAACGCGCCAGCACGGGTTCGCTATGTCGACGGCCCTGTTGGCTTACCATCGCCCTGACAGATCAGGGCGATGGTATAGTGATATCAGTTCCTAAGTGCGTTCAATACGACTGAAGTCCTACTACCTTGGTCAGGCATATCAATATGGCTGAGTGCCACCAATATTGTACATATTCTTTGCTTTGTACAATGGCTGTACATAAAAACTGCATTTCTGAGCCGCAACCCTGGTTCAAGCGGCCGGTCCTAGCTAGGGATGCAGGGTAGGAACGGCACGCAGGTCGCGAAGGCTGTTGCCGACGCCGACGCCTGCTAGACTCAAGTTCCGCGCAGACTCACAAGGGATGCCCGGGACCGAAAACAACCAAAAAGGAGTGCATCCATGAAAGGCAAATCCTTGGCATGGATCTTTACCGCCGCTCTGGCGGGTACCGGCCTGAGCGGAGTAGCACAGGCGCAAGAGAAGTTCGTCACCATCGGCACCGGCGGCCAGACCGGCGTTTACTATGTCGCCGGGCAATCGATCTGCCGCTTCGTCAACCGCAATGCGGAAAACATCAAGTGCAACGCGCCGGCCAGCGGCGGCGGCGTGGCCAACGTCAACGGCCTGCGCAGCGGCGAGTTCAACTTCGGCATCATGCAGTCCGACCACCAGTACAAGGCGATGGAAGGCGTCGCGCCGTTCGAGAAGGAAGGCAAGATGGACGACATCCGTGCCGTCTTCTCGCTGCAGAGCGAAGTCTTCACCGTGCTGGCGCGTCGCGACGCCAACATCAAGGGCCTCGATGACCTGAAGGGCAAGCGCGTCAACATCGGTAACCCCGGCTCCGGCCAGCGCGATACCCTCGAAGAAATCATGAAGGAAAAGGGCTGGGACAAGTCGGCCTTCGCCCTCGCCGCCGAACTGAAGCCGGCCGAGCAGGCCAGCGCGCTGGGCGACAACAACATCGACGCCATGACCTACTTCGTCGGTCATCCGAATGGCGCCATCCAGGAAGCCACCACCACCGTCGATGCTGTCCTGGTGCCGATCACCGGCCCGGAGATCGACAAGCTGCTGGCTGCCAAGAGCTACTACACCAAGGCCGAGATCCCCGGCGGCCTGTACAAGGGCAACGACCAGCCGACGCAGTCCATCGGCGGCAAGGCCGTGCTGTCCACTACCGCCAAGGTCGATGCCGAAGTGGTCTACCAGCTGGTGAAGTCGGTGTTCGAGAACATCGAGCGCTTCCAGCGTCTGCACCCGGCATTCAAGGATCTCAAGCCGGAAGAGATGATCGAGGTCGGCCTGAGCGCGCCGCTGCATGAAGGCGCCGAGCGTTACTACAAGGAACGCGGCTGGCTGTAAGGCTCGACAGGCCGCGTCGTTCGCCGGCCTGCTCGCCGTGCCTTAGCTGAAAACCCGTGCGCCGTATGGCCACGGGTTTTCGCGGTTCCGTTACCTGAAAAAACAGGCCTCATTTCATGCAAGACAAACAACTGTCCACCGAGGAACTGATCGCCCAGGATGTCGGTGCGCGCCTGCCCGAAGGCCCGATGGCCGCGGTCATCGCCGGGCTGGCGCTGCTCTGGTCGTTGTTCCAGCTGTGGATCGCCTCGCCGCTGCCCTTTGTACTCGGCTTCGGCGTGCTGAACGACACCGAGACCCGCTCGATCCATCTGGCATTCGCGCTGCTGCTGGCGTTTCTGGCCTATCCGGCCTTCAAGAAATCGCCGAGAGACCGCGTCCCGCTGTTCGACATCGCCTTGGGGCTGATCGCTGCCGCGACTGCCGCCTACCTGTTCATCGCTTACGAGCAACTGGCGCAGCGACCCGGCAACCTGACCACCATGGACCTGATCACGGCCTGCCTCGGCATTCCGCTGCTGCTGGAAGCCACGCGCCGTGCCCTCGGTCCGCCGTTGGCAATCATCGCCCTGATATTTCTCGTCTACAGCGTCGCCGGCCCCTGGATGCCCGGTCTGCTCGCCCACCGTGGGGTCAGCTTTACCGCGCTGGCCAACCACCAGTGGATCACCACCGAAGGCGTGTTCGGCATCGCGCTCGGTGTCTCCACCAGCTTCGTCTTTCTCTTTGTACTGTTCGGCGCACTGCTCGAACGCGCTGGCGCGGGCCACTATTTCATTCAGCTGGCCTTCAGCATGCTCGGGCATTTTCGTGGCGGCCCGGCCAAGGCCGCGGTCGTGGCGTCGGGCATGACCGGACTGATTTCCGGCTCGTCGATCGCCAACGTGGTGACCACCGGCACCTTCACCATCCCGATGATGAAACGCACCGGCTTCTCCGCGGAAAAGTCCGGCGCGGTGGAAGTCGCCTCGTCGGTCAACGGCCAGATCATGCCGCCGGTGATGGGCGCCGCGGCGTTCCTGATGGTCGAGTACGTCGGCATTCCCTACGTCGAGGTCATCAAGCACGCGTTCCTGCCAGCGCTGATTTCCTATATCGCGCTGGTCTACATCGTGCACCTGGAGTCGCTCAAGCTGGGCCTGACTGCGCTGCCGCGGGCCAACGTGGCCAAGCCCTGGATGCAGCGGCTGATCGGCTTCGCCTTCGGTGCTGCGCTGATTTCGGGGCTGTCGCTGGGTGTCTATTACGGCCTCGGCTGGCTCAAGCCAGCCCTGGGCGACTCGGCGCTGTGGGTGATCGGGGCGCTGTTGGCGCTGGTCTACCTGGCACTGCTGAAGGTGGCGGCAAGCAACCCGCCGCTGCCCGCCGAAGACCCCGACGCGCCGCTCGAGCAGCTGCCCGAGACGCGTCCGGTGCTGCTCTCCGGCCTGCACTTCCTGCTGCCGGTGGTGGTGCTGGTCTGGTGCCTGATGATCGAGCGGCTGTCACCCGGCCTCTCGGCATTCTGGGGCTCGGTGATGCTGGTGATCATCCTGCTCACCCAGCGCCCGCTGCTGTCGATGCTGCGCAAGGACGGTGCCCACGAGCACGGCACCTTCATGGACGGCGTGGTCGATCTGCGCGAGGGGCTGATCGCCGGTGCGCGCAACATGATCGGCATCGGTATCGCTACCGCCGCCGCCGGCATCATCGTTGGTGCGGTGTCGCAGACCGGCGTCGGGCTGGTGCTGGCCGATCTGGTCGAGCTGCTGTCGATGGGCAATCTGCTGTTGATGCTGCTGCTCACCGCCTTCCTCAGCCTGATCCTTGGCATGGGCCTGCCGACCACGGCCAACTACATCGTGGTGTCCAGCCTGCTGGCACCGGTGATCGTCGCGCTGGGCCAGCAGAACGGCCTGATCGTGCCGCTGATCGCGGTACACCTGTTCGTCTTCTATTTCGGCATCATGGCCGACGTGACGCCGCCGGTGGGGCTGGCCTCGTTCGCCGCCGCCGCAGTGTCCAAGGGCGATCCGATCAAGACCGGTATCACCGCCTTCTACTACAGCCTGCGCACCGCGGCGCTGCCGTTCCTGTTCATCTTCAACACCGACCTGCTGCTGATCGATGTGGACTTCTGGCACGGCGTTCTGATCTTCGTCGTGGCGACCATCGCCATGCTGATCTTCGCCGCCGGCACCCAGGGCTACTTCCTGGTGCGCAGCCGCTGGTACGAAAGCCTGCTGTTGTTGCTGGTGGCGTTCACGCTGTTCCGTCCAGGCTTCTGGATGGACATCATCCACGACCCCTACCGCGACATCGAGCCGACCGAACTGGTGCAGGCACTGGAGCGGGTGGGGGAGGACAGCCAGCTGCGCCTGCGCGTGCTGGGTGAGGATGATGTCGGCGATCCGCGCGAGTTCGTCGTGCTGCTGGCGATTCCTGACGGCGAGAGTGGCGAGGAGAAGCTGGAGAAGATCGGCCTGATGACCTATGTCGAGGAGGGCAAGGTGCTCGTCGACAGCGTGACCTTCGGCAGCCCGGCCGCTGAGGCGGGGCTGGAGTTCGACCAGCAGATCCTCAGAGTGCGCGCGCCGACCGATCGCTGGCCCAAGGAATTCATATGGGTTCCGGGCTTCCTGCTGTTCGCGCTGATCGTCTGGCTGCAACGGCGGCGACTAGCGCAGGGCCGCTAAGCGGGTCGGCCGGCGGGCGCAGCGATGTCCCCGCCGGCCTGACCGACGTGCTCGACCATCCAGGCGCGCACCTGGCGCCGCTCGCGACGGGTGCACAGCTGGCGGGTGAGCGGGCTGTCGGGCAACAGCTCGGCGCCGTCCAGGGTAAAACGGCGGGACACGCCCAGCGGATGACGATCCGAGCCATAGAAGGCCACCACGCGGATCTCCATGCCCAGAAACTGCCATTCGCCTTCCGGCTGGTGCCCGCGCAAGTCGATGCCATGCTGCTCGGCTGCCCGTCGCAGCAATGCCTGGAAGCTGCCGATGTGGGTGAAATCACCGCTGCGCAGCGGGCCCTGGTGGGTGGTCTGGTACAGCGCCAGATCGGGCGTCGCCTCATCTTCCTGACTTTCGCGGATATCGGTTACGTCGCCGAGCAGGCTGCCGCGGTTGGTATCCAGGCAGATCAGCACCTGATTGATGAACATCGGTTCGGCGCTCATGTTGGAGATCAGACACAGCGAGGTTAGCCCCTTGCCGGCGCCGCGATTGATGATCAGGTTGGGTCGCCGCTGGCGCTTGAAGTTGGCCAGCAGCAGGTGCGCATAGAAGAGCCAGACCAGCAGTGTGCAGGTGGAAACCACCAGCGTGAGCAGCGGCTGATATTCGCGAACCCAGTCGAGCATAGGGGCCTCGTTGCGGATTGAAGCGGCTGCGGTCAGCCGGTGGGATGTGCGCGGCCTGGCAGCGGATGGCCGAGGGCGCGGTCGTCCGCTCGCGCCTCGGCAGACCGCCGCGTGTCGAGCGCGGCCGCCTCCAGCGCGGCATGCGCGGTGCTGCAGAACAGCGAGTTGAGCCGTTTCATGTCGGCGATGAGCTCCAGGTGCGCCGAGCTGGTCTGCAGGCTCTCGCTGACGCCGTGATGCAGACGTTCCACATGCGCGTGCGCCATGCGGCGCTCACTGCGGCGGAATTCGCGCTTGTGCTGGAGCAATTGACGGGCGCCGTTGGCATCGCCGGAAAGGAACACCGAGAGTCCCAGGCGCAGGTTGGCTAGCAGCTGCTTGAGCAGCGTCTGCAACTCTTCCAGGCCCTGTTCGGAAAATGGCCGGCGGGTCGAGGTTTTCAGGTCGCGAAGCTTGCCCAGCATGTGTTCGGCGCTGTCGCCGGCCTGTTCCAGATTGATCGCCAGCTCGATGATCTCCGCCCAGCGGCGCTGCTCGTCCTCGGCGAGGTCGTCGCGAGGCATGCGTGCCAGATAAAGCTTCACGGCGTTGTAGAGCGCATCGACATCGTCATCCAGGCGCCGGATTTCTTCGCCGGGCTCGGGGCGGTCCTCGCGCAGCGCTTCTAGCAGGCGCGCCAGCATCTGCTCGACCAGATCGCCGATACGCAACGTCTCCCGCGTGGCGTTGGCCAGGGCCAGACTCGGCGTTTCCAGTGCCGCCGGGTCCAGGTGCCGTGGCCGGGCCACGCCGCCGTCCGTTTGTCGCTCCGGCAGCAGGTTTTCGCACAGATGGGCCATCGCCGGCACGGTGGGCAACAGCAGCAGGCAGCGCAGGCTGTTGTAGGCGAGGTGGAAGCCGATCACCTGTGTCTGGGTGCTGAGGCCGAACCCGCCCATCCAGGTTACCAGCGGTTCGAGAAACGGCAGCACGGCCAGTCCGGCCAGTTTGTACAGCAGGTTGCCAAGGGCCACGCGGCGCGCCGGCACCGGTTGCAGGCTGGCATTGAGCCAGGCAAGCAGGCCGCTGCCGACATTGGCCCCGATGACCACCCCCAGTGCCACCGGTAGACCGATCAGGCCGGCACCGGCCAGGGTGGCGATCAGCAGGACCGCGGCAAGACTGGAATAGGACAGCAGTGCGAACACCGCGCCGACGACGACCGCCAGCAGCGTATCGCCGGCCAGCGAGGAGAACAGCACACGCATGCCGCGCGCTTCGGTGATCGGCGCCGCAGCCTGAACGATCAGCTGCAGGGCAAGAATGATCAGCCCCATGCCAATCAGCACGCGTCCTAGCTGGCCGCTGCGGCTCTGCTTGCGCGACAGGAATAAACACACACCCAGCAGCGTCAGCAACGGCGACAGCCAGGACAGGTCCATCGTGAGTACCCGTGCCATGAGTGCGGTGCCGACATCCGCGCCGAGCATGATCGCCAGGGCGGTGGGTAGCGCCATCAGGCCCTGGGCGACGAACGAGATGACCAGCAGTGCGGTGGCGTTACTGCTCTGTACCAGGGCCGTAACGCCGATGCCGGCGCCGAACGCCAGCGGCGTGTGGCCCATGCTCCGCCCCAGCAATCGCCGCAGATGCGAGCCGTACACGCGCATGATGCCGGTGCGCACGATGTGCGTACCCCACACCAACAGGGCGATGGACGACAACAGGTGCAGCAGGGTCAGCATCGTTCGGGGCTCCTTCCCCGGCGAGCGGCAACGACAAAGTTCTGCGTCACAAGGACGCAGAACTGCACCGGGGATATCCGATTGACCCTGACCCGCCGGGCACGTTCACCGAAACGTCACGTACCGGGGCGCGTCTCACTCAGGGGCGGGTGTAGTAGCCAACCCCAAGCAGCACGTCATCGACCCGCTGGATCAGCGAATGCTTCTGCTCGACAGCGTTGGTCGCCGGGTTGCGCCAGACGTAGTCGACCGTGCCGGAACCCTGCTTGCGCGCCAGCTCGATCATGTCCTTGAACAGCGGCTTGCCGGCGGCATCGGTAACGTTGCGCACGTCGACGCCCACCAGGTTCGGCGAGCTGCCGCTGGCGCGATAGCGACCATCGTCCAGGCCGATCGCGAAGACATACTCGTCGTTGTAGACGAAGCCGCCGCGCGGATCGTTGAAGCTGCGGAAGGCTGCCTCGGCGCCCTTGTCCTTGACCTGTTGCACAGCACGCTCGAGCAGCGGCTGGGCCTGCTCGGCGGTGGCGCGGGAGATGTAGTAGCCGACGCAGAGCACATGGTCGCCGACCTTGCGGAACTGGCTGACCTTGTTCTCCAGCTTGTTATCGGCCGGGTTGAGCCACTGATACTCGACCTCTCCGCTGTCCTGGCGCGTCGAATTGTCGAGAATCTCGCGCATGAACGGCTTGCCGGCGGCGTCCTTGAGATCGCTGACGTTAAGTCCCACCAGGCTGGCCGATGGGCCGCTGCTGGCCTGCATGGTGCCGTCCTCGCCGAGCACGAAGATGTAGTACTGGCCGCGGGCGAATTCGCCGTTGCGGTCGTTGAAGGTGGCCAGGGCCTGTTCCGGGCCCTTGGCCTGGTAGGTCAGCACGGCCTGGTCGAGCAGGGCGCGGGCGTTGCTGGCGTGGCTGCGCTCCACCGAGCCGAGGGTCCGCTCGCGGGCCGCTTCCTCGGCCTGCAGCGTGAACGGTACGGCGCCCAGCGTGGCGCAGATGGATAGGACGAGCAGTTTCTTGCGGTTCCGGTACATGAACGACTCCTGCGCTTGTGACGGGCGACGAAGCGGCCGCCCCTCGATCCCATGCTAGGCAGCAATCGCGGAATTGATATTGGTCGTGAGAAGCAGAAAGGCAGCGCGAAAGGATGAGAAAAGGCCCTGGGCGGCGCGACAGGAGCTGTCGCACGGCAAGTGCAAACTGGCCTCGCCGGCTCGCTCCCTCATCTGGCGGCCTGTAACCTAGCGACTTCTGTTCACGCGGTGCGCCCATGCTCAGCCTCTACCACGCCCCTGATCTCGAAACCCTCGGCGAACTGGCCACCACGCTGCTCGCCCAGCCGCTGGCCGACCCCTTCGCGCCGGCGCGGGTGGTGGTGCCGAGCCAGGGCATGGGCCGCTGGCTGACCCTGGAGCTGGCGCGCCGGCAGGGCATCGCCATGCAGCTCGAGTTGCAGCTGCCGGCGGCCTTCGTCTGGGACCTGAGCCGCACGGTGCTGGGCAGCCTGCCCGAGCAGCCGGCGTTCTCCCCGACCACCCTGACCTGGCGTCTGTATGGCTGGCTGTGCGAGCCGGCCAATCTCGAGCTGGCGCCGCGTCTGGCGCAGTACCTCGATGGCGGCGATGAGCGCCGGCGGCTGTCATTGGCGGCCAAGATCGCCGACGTCTTCGACCAGTACCTGCTCTATCGCGACGATTGGCTGGCGGCCTGGGAGCGTGGCGAAACCCTCGACCTCGGTCCCGACGAAGCCTGGCAGGCGCTGCTCTGGCGCGAACTGACCAAGAACGGCCACCCGCACCGCGCGCGCCTGCTCGGCGACCTGCTGCAACGCCTCTATCGCGACGAGCCCTTGCCCGGCCTACCCGAGCGCCTGCTGGTGTTTGGCATCAGCAGCCTGCCGCCGCACCATCTGCGTGTGCTCGACGGCCTGGCGCGGCATATCGACGTGGTGGTCTGCGCGCTCAACCCGAGCCGCGAGGCCTGGGGCGAGATTCGCGATATCCGCGAGCTGGCACGGCAGCTTCCTTCTTCCGGACGGCTGGGGAGCGTCGCGAGCGAAGAGCAGGCGAGGCAAAACCCGAGGAGGGAGCGGAGTGTACAGGCCGTACATGAGCATCCGACCGGGCTGGCGCTCCAGCTGGGTTTTAACGAAGCCTCCTCGAGCGCAGTAGCTCCCCAGCCGTCCGGCGCGGATGACTGGTATCTGGACGTGGGCCATCCGCTGCTGGCGAGTCTCGGCAAGCAGGGCCGCGACTTTTTCGACTCGCTGTTCAGCCTGACCGCCAGCGAAGGCAGTCAGGAATTCGGCCTGTATTCCGAAGACGAGGATCTGCACGACGACAGCCTGCTGCATGCCTTGCAGAACGACATCCTGCGCCTGCGCACCCGCCTGCCCGATGAGCGGATCACTCTGGCCGAGAACGACCGTTCGCTGGAGGTGCATATCGCCCACTCGCCGCTACGCGAGGTGGAAATCCTCCACGACCAGCTGCTGGCGCGCTTCGCCGCCGACCCGGCGCTGACACCGGATCAGGTGGTGGTACTGACCCCCGACATCGAACGTTATGCGCCCTTCATCGAGGCGGTGTTCGCCCCGCGCGAGGGCAGCCCGCGGATTCCCTACAGCCTCGCCGACCGCAGCCTGCGCGCCGAGGTACCGTTGATCGAGGCCTTCCTTGAACTGCTGTTGTTGGCGCAGAGCCGTTTCGCCGCCGAGGAAATCCTCGCCTGGCTGGAGCAGCCGGCCATCGCCCGCCGCGCCGGCATCGAGAGCGAAGACCTGCCGCTGCTGCGTGACTGGCTGCGCGAGGCCGGCGTGCGCTGGGGCCGCGATGGCGAGCAGCGCGCACGGCTGGGCCTGCCGGCCGAACCGGCCTTTACCTGGCGCCAGGGGCTGGACCGCCTGCTGCTGGGCTTCGCTGCACCGCCGCAGCTGGCCGGCGACCGCGCACCCTTGCTTGGCGAGCACTGGCCGCTGGATGCGCTGGAAGGCGCGCGCGGGCAGTTGCTCGGACGGTTGGTGGTCTTCGTCGAGCGGCTCGGCAGCCTGGCCGATCAATTGGCTCGGCCGCGCCCGCTGGCCGAGTGGGCGGATGACCTGCAAGTGCTGATCGATACGCTGTTCGACGAGCGCGAGGCCGGCGAGACGCTGCTGTTGCTCTCCCAGGCCTGCGCCGCCCTGCGCGATCAGGCCCAGGCCGCCGACCTCACCCGGCCCATCGAGCTGGAACTGGTGCACCAGCAGCTCAGCGCCGCGTTGCAGCAGGGCGGCGGCGCCTCCGGCTTTCTCACCGGTGCGGTGACCTTCTGCACCATGGTCCCGATGCGCAGCCTGCCGTTCCGCGTGGTCTGCCTGCTCGGCCTGGACGATGGCGCCTTCCCGCGGCGCACGCCGCCGTCGGGCTTCGACCTGATCGGCCGACATCCGCGCCGTGGCGACCGGGCGCGGCGCCTCGACGACCGCTACCTGCTGCTGGAGACGCTGCTCTCGGCGCGCCAGGCGCTGTACCTGTCCTATGTCGGCCGCGACCCGCGCGACAACGCCGTGCTGCCGCCCTCGGTGCTGCTCAGCGAGGTACTGGAGGCGGTGGACATGACCGCCGTGCTGGCCGACGGGGCGCGGCCGGTCAGCCAGAAGATCCTCATCGTGCATCCGCTGCAGCCGTTCTCGCCGCGTAATTTCGGCGAAGCGCCCTGTGCCGGCTATTCGCTGCCCTGGTTCCGCGCCGCCCAGCGCCTGGCCGAGCCACCACAGGTGCAGGCGCAACCCTTCGCCAGCCTGCTCGCCGAACCCGATGAGGCCTGGCTGACCATCGAGCCGTCGCAGCTGCTGCAGTGCTTCCGCCACCCGGCGCGCTTCTTGCTCGAACAGCGCCTCGGCCTGCGCCTGGCCGATGATCAGGAATCGCTTGCCAGCGACGAACCGTTCGACCTGGAAATGCCGGCCTGGAACGGCCTGCGCCGCCTGTCGCTGCAAGCGATGGAGCAGGGCTGGAGCGACGAGGAGGAGCGGCGCATGGCCTGCGCGGCGGGCTGGCTGCCCACCGGCGAGCTGGGCCAGGCGCTGTGGGGTAAACTGCGCGGACCGGTGCGTGCCTTTGCGCCGCGGCTGTTCGAACTGCGCCCGGACGCCGTGCCCGAGCCGCTGCCGGTGGATATCACCCTGGCCGGCGTGCGCGTGCATGGCTGGCTCGATGGCGTGACGCCGGGCGGGCTGTTCGGCTGGAAGCTCGGCCGCCTCGGCGAATGGGACCTGCCGCCGTTCTGGCTGCGCCACCTGCTGCTCAACCTGTGCGCCACGCCCGGCATCGAGCGCCACAGCCTGATGCTTTCGCCGGCCGGTGACTGGCAGCTGGGGCCGCTGGCCAACGCCGCCGAGCTGCTGGAGCCCTGGCTGGTGGCCTACCGCAGCGCGATCCGCGAGCCACTGCCGCTGTTGCCGCGCAGCAGCCAGGCGTTCGCCCGCGGCTACCGCAAGCCGAGCCGCGGCAGCGAGCCGCTGGACTGCGCCCGCAAGCGCGCCCGCGAAGCCTGGCTCGGCGCCGAGTTCAGCCCCATTGCCGCCGAAGCCGAAGACCCCTGGAACGCCTTGGCCTTCCGCGACCGCGATCCGCTGGACGAGCGGTTCGAAACCCTGGCCGAACAGCTGATCGGCCCAGCCCTGGATGCTCTGGCCGATGAGGAGCAGGAAGAATGAAACTCGACCTCCTCGACTCGCCCTTCGACGGCCGCTCGCTGATCGAAGCCAGCGCCGGCACCGGCAAGACCTGGACGCTCACCGTGCTCTATGCGCGTCTGCTGCTGGAGCGCCAGCTCTCGGTGGGGCAGATTCTGGTGGTCACCTACACCACCGCTGCCACCGCCGAGCTGCGCGAGCGCATCCGCGCGCGGCTGGCCGATCTGCTGGCGGTTTATGAGGGCACGCCGAGCAGCGATGACTTCCTCAATCGCCTGCACGCCCGCTATCCGGACGACGCCTCGCGGCGGCGCCTGTTGCTGGCGGTGCACGGCTTCGACGAGGCGGCGATCTTAACCATCCACGGCTTCTGCCAGCGCGCCCTGCAGGACGCCGCCTTCGAGGCCGGCGGCGACTTCGACAGCGAGCTGACCGCCGATGACCGCGAGATCATCGACGCGCTGCTCGCCGACGCCTGGCGCAGCGAGCTGGCCGATGCCGACCCGGCCTGGGCACGCTTCCTGGCCAAGAGCCGGATCACTCCGCAGTGGTTGCGCCAGCGTCTGCGCAGTCATCTGGGCAAGCCCTATCTGCGGGTCGAACCGCAGGGTGCGCCGGTCGCGGCCGATCTGCGCCCGGTCGAGGCGGCCTGGCAGCGGGCTGCCGAGTTGTGGAAGCAGGCGGGTAGCGCCTGGGTCGCCGAATTGCTGGTGCATGGCGGGCTCAGCCAGAGCACGCACAAGAACGTCAAGTTTGCGCCATGGCAGGCGGAACTGGACGCCTATTTCGCTGATCCGGCGGTGATGTTCGACCTGCCCGAGGGCGCGGCGAAGTTCGGCGTGCGGGCGCTGAGCAAGGCCTGCAAGAAGGGCTTCGACGCGCCGGTGTGCGAGCTGGCCCAGGCTCTGGACGAGCTGGCCGATCAGGTGGCTGACGCACTGCCGGCCGGCAAGCAGCGGCTGATCGCCCTTCAGGTGGCGCTGCTCGAGCGGCTCAACCGAGAGTTGCCTGAACGCAAGGCGGCGCAGCGGCTGCTGGCCTTCGACGACCTGCTGAATCGTCTGGATCAGGCACTGCAAGGCCCGGTCGGCGAGGACCTGGCGGCCTCGCTGCGTGCGACCTATCCGCTGGCGCTGATCGACGAGTTCCAGGACACCGACCCGATCCAGTACGCCATCTTCGACCGCATCTATGCCAAGGGCCGTGATGCCTCGCTGTGCTTCGTCGGCGATCCCAAGCAGGCGATCTACGCTTTCCGCGGCGCGGACCTGGCCACTTACATGACGGCCAAGCAACAGGCCGATCGCGAACCCTTCAACCTGCCGACCAACTACCGCTCGACGCCCGAGCTGATCGCCGCGCTCAACCAGCTGTTCGACCATCCGCAGCCGTTCGCCCAACCCGACCTGCGTTATCCAGCGGTAGGCGCGGCCGACAAGCCGCGTGCGAGCCTACGTCTGGCAGAGGAGGGCGAGGCGGCGCCGCTGTCGCTGGTCTGGCTCGGCGACGATCCGCTGGGCAAGGCCGAGGCCGCGCAACTGGCCGCGGCCGACACGGCGCGACGCATCGCCGTGCAGCTGGCGGCCGCCGCCGAGGGTCGCGCCGGCTTCGCGCAGGGCGACCGGTTCACCCCACTCAAGGGCGGCGACATCGCCGTGCTGGTGGCCAATCACCGCCAGGCCGGGATGATCGCCGATGAGCTGGCCGCGCGTGGCGTGCCCAGCGTGCGCCGCGGGCGCGACAGCGTCTGGCGCAGCGAGGAGGCCGCCGAACTGGCCGCGGTGCTTGCCGCCTATGCCGAGCCGGGACGCGAGGGTCTGCTGCGGCATGCCCTGGCGACGCGCCTGCTGGGTCGCAGCGCCGCCGATCTCGCCCGCTGCCAGGATGACCAGCATGAATGGGACGCCGAGCGCGAAGCCGCCGAGCGCTACCACCAGCTCTGGCAGCAGCAGGGCTTCATGCGCGTGTTCCGCGCCTGGCTCGACGAGCAGGCGGTGGCCGAACGCCTGTTGACTCGGGTCGACGGCGAGCGTCGGCTGACCAACCTCTTGCATCTCGGTGAATTGCTGCAGGCCGAGAGCCTGCTGCGGCCCGGGCTCGAGCCGCTGCTCGCCTGGTTCAACGCCCAGCGCGGCAGCGAAGGCGCCGGTGAAGAAGCGCTGCTGCGCCTGGAAAGCGATGCCGAACGGGTGCAGATCGTCACCATCCACACCAGCAAGGGGCTGGAATACCCGCTGGTGTTCTGCCCGTTTCTCTGGGACGGCAAGCTGCTCGGCAAAAACCAGGACAGTGCCCGTTGTCACGATGCCGATGGCCAGCCGCTGCTGGACCTGGGCAGCGGCGAACTGGAGGGCAACCTCGAACGCGCCCGTCAGGAGGTGTTCGCCGAACAGCTGCGGCTGGCCTACGTCGCCCTGACCCGCGCGCGTGACCGGCTCTGGCTGCACTGGGGGCCGGTGAGCCTGCCCAAGGCGAAGAAGGATGGCAGTCTGCCCGACGAAGGCTTGCACAGCAGCGCCCTGGCCTGGCTGCTGCACGGCCGCGAACTGCCGGGCGAGCAGCCACTGACGGAGCTGGGCAACCACCTGGCTGGCCTCAACGGCGGTAGCCTGCGCCTGGCCATCGAGCGGCTGGTCGCTGCGAGCGACGGGCGCATGGCCTGCCTGCCGCTCGAGTCGCGTGAGGCCAGCACCCAGGGTAGCAGCCGCGCAGCGCCGCCCGAGCAGCTGGCGCAGCTCAACCGCAGCCTCTACAGCGCCTGGCGCATCGGCAGCTTCTCCGGGCTGGCCGCCGGCATGCACATGGAAGCGCCGGACCGCGACGCCCTGGCGATGCCCGATGCCGGCGAGCCGGGCAGCGGCTTCTTCGCCTTCCCACGCGGCGCGCGGGCCGGTACCTGCCTGCATGGCATCCTCGAGGACTGGGCGCGGGGCAAAGGCGAACTAGAGGCGGTGATCGAGCCGGCGCTGCAGGCTTATGGCTTGCCGCTGGAGTGGAAGGAGATCGCCACGGCGCATCTGCAAAAGGTGCTGGAAACCGATATGGATGGCGCCGGACTGACCCTCGCCGCGCTGCAATCGGCCAGACGCCTGCCGGAACTGGGCTTTACCTTCCCGGTGCGCGAGCTGGACGTGGCGCGCCTGCGCGCCTTGCTGACCGACCCGGCAAACGGGCTGGCCGCACCGCTGCGCGAGGCCGCAGCGCGGCTGGAATTCGACAGCCTCAAGGGCTTTCTTAAAGGCTTTATCGACCTGACCTTCGAGCACGGCGGCCGCTGGTACATCGCCGACTACAAGTCCAACTGGCTCGGCCCGGACGCCAGCTACTACGGCGGCGAGCGGCTGCTGCAGGCGCTGGCAGGCGAGCACTACTACCTGCAATACCTGATCTACCTGGTGGCGCTGCGCCGCTTCCTGCGCCAGCGCCTGGCGGATTTCCAAGACGAGCAGCTGGGCGGCGCCTTCTACCTGTTCCTGCGCGGCATGCCCGAGGCCGGCGTCTACTTCGCGCGACCGGACGATGCGCTGCTCGATGCGCTGGATCGACTGTTCGAGGAGGGACGGTGATGCAGGCCCGTTCCGGTGCCATCGCTGGCGGGCTGAAGCCCACCCTACGGCCTTCGTCGATGCCTGTAGGGTGGGCTTCAGCCCACCGTTGCGACCGCCACCCTACACCTCCTGTATCGAGGCTTACCCGATGACCCTGCCTGCAGAGCTACCCTTCGGCCCGTTGGAACGCGCCTTCATTGCCAGCCTGCAACGCCTTGAGCCAGAGGCGTCCGAGCCGGTGCTGCTCGCCGCCGCGCTGTGCTGCGAGGCGCTGTCGGCCGGCGATGTCTGTCTGCCGCTGGAACGCCTGGCTGGCAGGCGGCGCTGGCCCGATGTCGATCTCAGCATGCCGTCACTACCCGTCTGGCGTGCCCAGCTCGAAGCCTCTTCATTGGTCGGTACGCCAGATGACTATGCGCCGCTGACCCTGCTCGGCAACCGTCTCTACCTGGCCCGCTACCAGGCCTACGAACAGCAGCTGGCCGAACAGCTGCTGGCCCGCGCCGGCGATGCGCCCGAGGTGGACGAAGGGCGGCTCGCCGAGAGCCTGGCGCGGCTGTTCGCCTTCAATCAGCAGCGCCCCGACTGGCAGCGCCTGGCCGCTGCGCAGGCGGTACGCCGGCGCCTGGCGGTAATCTCCGGCGGTCCCGGCACCGGCAAGACCACCACCGTGGTGCGCCTGCTGGCGGCGCTGCTCGAGCAGCCTGGCGGCGAGCGCCTGGCCATCGGCCTCGCTGCACCCACCGGCAAGGCCGCCGCGCGCATGGCCGAAGCGATCCGCAACGCCAAGGCCGAGCTGCCGGTCAGCGATGCGGTGAAAGAGGCCCTGCCGGACGAGGCGCGGACCCTGCACCGCCTGCTCGGCAGCCGCGGCGACAGCCCCCGCGTGCGCCACGATGCGGCCAATCCGCTGGCGCTGGACGTACTGGTGGTGGACGAGGCGTCGATGGTCGACCTGGCGCTGATGGCCAAGCTGGTCGCCGCGCTGCCGCCGAAGGCGCGGCTGATCCTGCTCGGCGACAAGGATCAGCTGGCCGCCGTGGAGGCCGGTGCGGTGTTCGCCGAACTCTGCGAAGGCCGTGGCTTCGATGCCGGGGCGGCAAGCGAGTTGGAGCGCATCACCGGCCAGCCCGTGCCGGTCGAGACGCCGCGCTCGCGCCTCGGCGATGCGGTGGTGCTGCTCACCCACAGCCACCGCTTCGCCGGCGACAGCGGCATCGGCGAGCTGGCGCGGCGTATCAACGCCGGCGATGCGAAAGGCACCGTCGCGCTGCTGCAGGAAGGTCGTGCGGATCTCGCCTGGAATGCGACGCCCAGCCCGACCGCCTTGGTCGAGCGGCTGGAACAGGGTTACGGCGGCTACCTGCAGGCTGCGCGGCAGGGTGATCCAGGCGCGGCGTTCGAGGCCTTCAATGGTTTCCGGGCGCTGACTGCGCAACGCGAGGGCCCGTTCGGCGTGACCGGTATCAACGAGGCGCTGGAAACACGCTTCAGGCGTCGCCTCGGCGTGCCGGCCCGCGAACGCTGGTATCCCGGGCGGGCCGTGATGGTCCGGCAGAACGACTACGCGCTGGGGCTGTTCAACGGCGATATCGGTCTGTGCCTGAAAACCGAGCAAGGCCTGCGGGTGTTCTTCGAGGGTGACGAAGGTTACCGCGGCTTCGCGCCGGCACGGCTGCCGAGCCACGACAGCGCCTTCGCCATGACCGTGCACAAGAGCCAGGGCTCGGAATTCACCGAGGTGCTGCTGGCCTTGCCGGATCAGCCGAGCCCGCTGCTGACCCGCGCGCTGTTCTACACCGGCATCACCCGCGCCAAGCGCCGGGTGGAGATCTGGGCGCTGCCGGCACGTCTGGCCGATGCGGTCAGCACCCGCGCCGAGCGCGCCGCCGGACTGGCCGAGCGGCTGGTTCTGGCGGGTGCCGATGCCGATGCCGATGCGGTGCCGGAAGCCCCAATCGGTGCGGCGCCAGCCGAGGGCGATCAGCTCAGCCTGTTCTAAAAGCGTGCGCGGCTGCTCGAAGCCGGCACGATCGCGGCTCATCGCCTCCGTTTCGTGAAGCGGTTGTGGGTTTGGCTGGCGCAATTCTGTTCCGATGCGCGTTCGCCGAAAGCCGATACCAGGACTCGCGATGAAAACCTTCTTTCTTCTGCTCTGGGGCGCGCTCAGCCTGACAATCAGTACCGCGGCGCTGCGTGCGCTCTGGCTCGAGCCGTCGCTGGCCAGCGGTTTCGCGCTGCTGCTGGTCGTCTACTACATCGTCTGCTTCTTCCAGCTCATCCGTGCCGCCTATCTGCCGTGGGGGCTGCTGGGTGCCTACCGGCGTGCCGGCTATTGGCTGTGCCTGATCCTGCTGCCGCTGACGCTGATTCCCCTGCATGCCGCCTACGAGATATGGCAGCAGGGCGGCTACGTCGCGGTCGAAGCCTCGCTGCATACCGAGTGGCTGCACCTGCTGCTCGGCTGGTTGCAGGACGCCCTCGGTTACCTCGGGCCGCTGCTGGTGCTGTGCGCTGTGGGCATCGGCCTGGCGCTGATGCTGCTGCGTCTGTTGCGTGGGCAGGTGGCGCGCTGATCAGCCGTTCAGCAGGGTGAGCACCAGCGGCAGGCTGGCCGCGGCCAGCAGCGTCTGCAGGGTGATGATGCCGGCCATCAGGTGGCTGTCGCCGCCGAGCTGGCGGGTCAGCACGTAGGCCGTCGGCGCGGTGGGCAGGGCGAAGAACAGCACCAGGATGGTCGTTTCCATCGCCGGCAGGCCGAGCACGACCGCGACGCCGTAGGCCAGCAGGGGCACGGCGAGCAGACGTACTGCGCTGTTCCAGCCCAGCGCCGGAATCTCCCCGCCCAGTTCCTGCGGCTTTAGCGCCGCACCGACACAGAGCAGGCCCAGCGGCAGGCTGGCAGCCGCTAGCAGGCCCAGCAGCCGATCGGTACCGCCTGGCAATCCCAGCCCCGACAGGTTCACCAGCGCGCCGGTCAGGCAGGCCAGGATCAGGGGGTTCTTCGCGATCGGCAGCAACAGACCGCGCACGCTCACACCGCGCTCGGCGGTCAGCGCCCAGACCGACATCACGTTCACCGTCGGCACCATCAACGCGAGCATCAGGGCCGCCAGGGCCAGGCCTTCCTTGCCGAACAGGCTGCCCACCGCGGCAAGACCGAGATAGGTGTTGAAGCGCAGCACGCCCTGGGTGATGGCACCGAAACGCCCGGCTGACCAGCCGCGCAGCCGCTTGGCGATCAGCAGCCCAGTCCAGGCCAGGCCGAGGCCGAGCAGCACGGCGCCGGCCAGCCGTGGCAACGCGGGGTTGTCCAGCGGTGCGGTGGCCAGGCTGCTGAACAGCAGGGCAGGAAAGAGCAGGAAATAGTTGATGCGCTCGGCGCCGGGCCAGAACTCGGCACTTGGAAAGGCGCGCAGGCGCAGGAAATAACCGGCGACGATCAAGGCGAACAGCGGCCAGAGGGCAAGCAGAAGGGTGGTCACGCGGATACATCCAGCAATGCATGTAGCGCGATCTTCGATGCTTGAAACGTCCAGTGCAAGCGCTCTGTCCAAAGACCAGGCTGTCTGCCACGACGCCCGTCGGACGGTTCCGATCGGCTAATGGCGTAGTGATATCATTGCCGTCACCGAATTTGCGGGTTCTTCCATGCGACATACCACCGATCAAGCTGCGACCGAGGGCTTTCGCGAGACGCCTTACGGCCGCCAGCTGCACGGCGGCTTTCGATTGCTTCGCTTCAGGCCGCAACTCGAGCACGAATTCCGCGCCTATCTCGACGGCCAGGCCCGGTCATCGCAGCGGCTTGCGGCGCTGCTGCTGATCGTCGCGGTATCCGGCTACCTGTACTTCGAGCACCGCTATTTCCAGCTGGATGATACCGACTGGCTGGGTACGCTGACCCTGCTGCGGCTGCTACAGATCGTGCCGGGCATCGTCGTGCTGGTGCTGTCGTTCTACAGCCGTACCTTTCGCGCCCAGGCCAATCGGATATTTCCCGCGTTGCTGGTGCTGATCGGTGTGATCGCAGCATTCATCGACATTCGCTTCGAGGCGCTGGATGCCCCGCTCAACTTCCAGTACGGCGCCGGGCTGCTGATCGTCAGCTCGTTCTTCTTTCTCGGCGTGACCTTCTGGGTGGCACTCCTGGGTGCGTTACTGATCGTGCTGCTGGACGTGCTCATGGCGTACCTGATCCTGACGCCCGCACAGTTGCCGCAGCACTGGATCGCGGTCAGCTATTACACGCTGCTGCTGATCATAGGTGCCGTCAGTCGCTACCTGCACGAGTACTCCCAGCGCGAGCAGTTCCTGATGCGCCAGCTACTGGGCTGGGTGGCCGAGCACGATGCCCTTAGCGGTCTGGCCAATCGACGCAGCCATGATCGGGCGCTCGACCAGCGAATCGCCCAGGCGCGCCGGGATCGCCGCCCCCTGAGTCTGCTGCTGCTCGATCTGGATGACTTCAAGGCCTACAACGACGCGTTTGGCCACCCGGCCGGCGACGCACTGATTCGCACGTTCGGTGAGCTGCTGGCAGGTTTCGCACGACGTCCGCTGGATCTGGCAGCACGGGTTGGCGGCGAGGAGTTCGCGCTGCTGTTGTACAACTGCGATAGCGCAGCGGCACAACGCATTGCGCGGCAGGTGATCGCGGCGCTGGCCGCGCTTGAACTCCGACACCCGCGTGATGCGGCATTGCGGGTTGGGGTCAGTATCGGTGTGGCGACCCTGCAGGAGGGGCAGCGGGGCGAACAGCTCTATCAGTGTGCCGACCGTGCACTGTACCGGGCCAAGACGAGCGGCAAGAACTGCTTCGTCCTGGCCAGTGGGCGGCCGGGCGCCGACGTGCCGACGGCCTAACTGTCGGAAACCAGTGTGCTGGTCTCAGCGGCGCGGGGTAACGGGGCGGGTGCGGCCGCTGCCGTCGATGGCGACGAAGACGAACACCGCTTCGGTGACCTTGCGCCACTCGCTGGACAGCGGATCGTCGCTCCACACTTCCACCAGCATGCGAATCGAGCTGCGCCCGACTTCCAGCGTCTGGGTATAGAAGGACAGCTGCGCGCCGACCGCTACCGGCACCATGAACGCCATGCGGTCGATGGACACCGTGGCGACACGCCCGCCGGCCACGCGGCTGGCCATCGCGGTACCGGCCAGGTCCATCTGCGACACCAGCCAGCCACCATATATATCGCCGAAACCATTGGTTTCCCTGGGCAGCGCGGTGAGCTGCAGCGCCAGGTCGCCCTGCGGGATCGGATCTTCCTGTTCGTATTCGTTCATCGGTCGGACTCGCGGCGCGTTTGTTTTTCTGGCGCGAAATGCCCGCGCTAGCGCGGGCGATGGCGCCGAGTATAACGGCTGTGAACCGCCACAGCGACCGCACCAGGTCAATGGTGCACGTGGTCATGAGATTGTCACACTTGATTCATAGAGTGTTCACACGGCCTGCAGATACTGGCCCCCGTTCCAACACACTCGAGCACACACCTGCTAGGAGCAAGGTATGAAACTGAATCGTTTGATGGCGGCCCTGACCTTCGTTGCCGCTGGCGTTGGCGCCGCGAGCGCAGTCGCTGCTGTAGACCCGGCGCTGCCGAGCTACCAGAAGACCTCCGGTGTTTCCGGCAACCTGTCCAGCGTTGGTTCCGACTCCCTGGCCAACCTGATGACCCTGTGGGCCGAAGAGTTCAAGCGCAGCTATCCGAACGTCAATATTCAGATCCAGGCTGCCGGCTCCTCCACTGCGCCGCCCGCGCTCACCGAGGGCACTGCGAACCTGGGCCCGATGAGCCGCCCCATGAAGGACAACGAGATTCAGGCCTTCGAAGAGAAGTACGGCTACAAGCCCACTGCCGTTCCGGTGGCGATCGACGCCCTGGCCGTGTTCGTGCACAAGGACAACCCGATCAAGTCGCTGGACATCGAGCAGGTCGATGCCATCTTCTCCAGCACCCGCCTGTGCGGTGGTGAGAAGGACATCAAGACCTGGGGCGACCTGGGCATGACCGGTGAGTGGGCGGCCAAGCCGATCCAGCTGTTCGGTCGTAACTCGGTATCCGGCACCTACGGCTACTTCAAGGAAGAAGCCCTGTGCAAGGGTGACTTCAAGTCGAACGTCAACGAGCAGCCGGGTTCGGCCTCGGTGGTGCAGTCGATCTCCAGCACCCTGAACGCCATCGGTTACTCGGGCATCGGCTACAAGACCTCCAGTGTCCGTGCGGTACCGCTGTCCAAGGGTGGCGAGGCCTTCGAGGCCAACGAAGAGAACGCTCTGGCCGGCAAGTTCCCGCTGGCTCGCTTCTTCTACGTCTACGTCAACAAGGCGCCGAACAAGCCGCTGAGCCCGATCGACGCCGAGTTCCTCAAGCTGGTGCTCTCCAAGCAGGGTCAGGAAGTCGTGGTCAAGGACGGCTACATCCCGCTGCCGAAGAAGGTGGTCGACAAGACCATGCAGGAACTGGGTCTGTAAGACCCGCGTGACGGCCGGCGCCTTAGCGCGCCGGCCATGCGCAGATGCCCGCCACGCGATACGCGCTGGCGGGCTTCGTCGCGTCACCTGGCTGTAATCTTTCTGTCACACGGCTTTATTAGATTAGGCGCCCCGAAGGGCCGCTCAGGCCCAGGAGCCCTGGCATGAACGACATGGAAAACATGACCGCGAATTCCGATGTGCAACGGCTGGACTTCAACACGCCGGCGCTGCAGCGCAAGCGCCGCATGCGCGCGCTGAAAGACCACCTGGCGCGCTGGTACGTGTCCATCGGCGGTCTGGCGGTACTGGGTGCTATCACCCTCATATTCTTTTATCTAGGTCAGGTCGTCCTGCCCATGTTCCAGGGCGCCGAACTGGAGAGCCGCGACATGCAGCGGCCGGCCTGGTTGGCCGACGCTGGCGAAGCGCTGCTGCTGAACGTCGAAGAACAGAACCAGGTCGCCCTGCGGCTGGGCTCGGACGGTCAGGCGCGCTTCTTCGCGCTGAAGGATGGCTCGCTGCTGTCCAGCAAGGCCATACCGCTGCCCGCCGGCAGCAGCATCGTTTCGGTAGGCCAGGACACGCCCGGTACGCGGCGACTGGTGTTGGGCCTGGATAACGGCCAGGCGCTGGTACTGGAGCACAACTACAAGGTCACCTACCCGAACAACAAGAAGACCATCACCCCTGAACTGGCCTATCCGTTCGGTGAAGAGCCCCTGCAGCTCGACGCCGAAGGCCGGCCGATCGAGCAGGCAGCGGTCAGCCTGAACGGCAAGACCCTGCTGGTCGCCGGTGCAACCGGCACCGCTCTGCACGCCCAGCGCATCGCCAGCAGCGAAAACCTGATGACCGGCGAAGTGACGCTGGAGCAGGAGCGCCTCGACCTGCCGCAACTGGCCGAGCCGATTCGCCAGCTGCTGATCGATCCGCGCCACATGTGGCTCTACGCGGTTAGCGGCAAGGCGAGCGTGGATGTCTTCGATCTGCGTCGCAAGCAACTCAATGGCCGTTACAAGCTGGTCGGCGATGGTAGCGAGATCACCACGATCAGCCCGCTGCTGGGCGGCATATCGCTGATGGTGGGCGATTCCAAGGGCACCGTCGGGCAATGGTTCATGGTCCGCGCCGCCGACGGCCAGGCCGAGCTGAAGAACGTGCGCAACTTCCAGCTGGGCAGCAGTCCGATTCGGGAGATCCTGCCGGAAGAGCGGCGCAAGGGTTTCCTCGTCCTGGACGACAGCGGCAACGTCGGTGTATTCCACAGCACCGCGCACCGCACCCTGCTCAAGGAGCAGGTTGCCGACGGCGCTGCGCTGGCCGCGCTGTCGCCCCGCGCAACCCGCCTGCTGGTGGAGTCCGACAAGGGCCTGCAGCGTTTCGTGATCGACAATCCGCACCCGGAAATTTCCTGGAGCGCGCTGTGGGGCAAGGTCTGGTACGAGAGTTACCCGGAGCCGGATTACGTCTGGCAGTCCACCTCGGCCAATACCGATTTCGAACCCAAGCTGAGCCTCGCGCCGCTGGCCTTCGGTACGCTCAAGGCAGCCTTCTACGCCATGCTGCTGGCCGCGCCGCTGGCCATCTGCGCGGCTTTCTACACCGCCTACTTCATGGCGCCGTCGCTGCGCCGCAAGGTTAAGCCGGTGATCGAACTGATGGAGGCACTGCCGACGGTGATCCTCGGGTTCTTTGCCGGCCTGTTCCTCGCGCCATTCCTGGAGAACCACCTGCCGGGTATCTTCAGTCTTCTGCTCCTGATGCCGGTGGGTATTCTCTTCGCCGCCTGGACCTGGAGTCGTCTGCCACAGCGGGTGCGGCTGGCGGTTCCGGAGGGCTGGGAAGCGGTGCTGCTGATTCCGGTGATCCTGCTGATCGGTTTCGGCTCGCTGGAAATCAGCGGCCAGCTGGAGAACTGGTTCTTCGGCGGTGACATGCGCCTGTGGCTGTCCAACGACATGGGCATCCCTTTCGATCAGCGCAACGCCCTGGTAATCGGCCTGGCGATGGGCTTCGCGGTGATCCCGACCATCTATTCGATCGCCGAAGACGCCGTGTTCAGCGTGCCGAAGAGCCTCACCCTGGGCTCGCTGGCACTCGGTGCCACGCCCTGGCAGACCCTGACCCGCGTGGTGCTGTTGACCGCCAGCCCGGGCATCTTCTCGGCGCTGATGATCGGCATGGGGCGCGCCGTGGGCGAGACCATGATCGTGCTGATGGCCACCGGCAACACGCCGATCATGGAAGCCAACATCTTCGAGGGCATGCGCACCCTGGCCGCCAACGTCGCGGTGGAAATGCCCGAATCCGAAGTCGGTGGCACCCATTACCGCGTGCTGTTCCTCGCCGCGCTGGTATTGCTGATGTTCACCTTCGTCATGAACACCCTGGCCGAGCTGATCCGCCAGCGGCTGCGCGGCAAGTACGCCAGCCTGTAAACCAGACTTCGCAAAAGGTATCGATCCGTGAAAAAGGATTCGTTGAACACCTGGGTCAAGAGCGGCACACCCTGGATCTGGATGAACGCCGGCGCGGTGTCCATCGCCGTGATCATGACCCTGGGGTTGCTGGCGATCATTGCCGTGCGCGGCCTGGCGCACTTCTGGCCGGCCGACGTGATCGTCGCCGACTACAGCATGCCCGGCGCGGAAATGCGCGTGCTGGCCGGCGAGGTGGTGCAGGCCGAGGAAGTGCCACGGGCGCGCCTGGCTGCCAGCGGGCTGCCGGTGAATGTCGAGGGCGGCGAGTTCATGACCCGCGAGCTGCTCAAGGTCGGTAACCGCGAGGTGTACGGCGCGGACTTCTCCTGGGTAGTCGGTGAGTGGCTGAGCAACCAGCGCAAGCCGGCCGAGCTGGTGGTGCTGGAGCGTCGCGAGTGGGGTAACTTCTACGGCTATCTGCTCAACGTCAAGGAAGCCGGCCAGCTGGTCGCCGAGGGCGATGCCGCCTGGGGCGAGCTGCAGCGCCGCATCGATCGGGTCGACGAACTGCATGCGCAGATCGCGCGTATCGAGAAGGTGGAGATCGGCCGTATCAACCACGGCCTCGAACGCCTGCGTCTGAAGACCCGCAAGCTGGAGCTGGACGACCGCCTGGACGCTGTCGCCCAGGCCGATCTGGATGCCGAGCGCGCCCAGTGGGATGCCGAGTACCGGGTGCTGGAAGACAAGCTGATCGCCCTGCAGCAGCAGTTCAACCGCGACAGCATCACCGTGCGCACCGCCGATGGCCGCGAGCAGGAGATCACCCTCGGCAAGGTGGTGCGGGCGTTCCAGCCCAATGCCATGTCGACGCCGCAGAAGCTGATGTTCTACTTCGCCAAGCTGTGGGAGTTCGTCAGCGACGAGCCGCGTGAGGCGAACACCGAAGGCGGCGTGTTCCCGGCGATCTTCGGCACCGTGCTGATGACCCTGATCATGGCGGTGATCGTCACCCCCTTCGGTGTGATCGCCGCGGTCTACCTGCGCGAATACGCCAAGCAGGGCCTGCTCACCCGCATCATCCGCATCGCCGTGAACAACCTGGCCGGCGTGCCGTCGATCGTCTACGGCGTGTTCGGCCTGGGCTTCTTCGTCTACGTGCTGGGCGGCTCGCTGGACCGCCTGTTCTACCCGGAAGCCGCACCGGCGCCGGTGTTCGGCACGCCGGGTCTGATGTGGGCCTCGTTGACCCTGGCCATCCTCACCCTGCCGGTGGTGATCGTCGCCACCGAGGAAGGCCTGGCGCGCATTCCGCGGATGATCCGCGAAGGCTCGCTGGCCCTCGGCGCGACCAAGTCCGAGACGCTGTGGAAGGTGGTGCTGCCGATGGCCAGCCCGGCCATGATGACCGGCCTGATCCTCGCCGTGGCCCGCGCCGCCGGCGAAGTGGCGCCGCTGATGCTGGTCGGCGTGGTCAAGCTGGCGCCGAACCTGCCGCTCAATGGCAACTACCCTTACCTGCATCTGGATCAGAAGATCATGCACCTGGGCTTCCACATCTACGACGTCGGCTTCCAGAGCCCCAACGTCGAGGCAGCGCGCCCGCTGGTCTACGCCACGGCGTTCTTGCTGGTGCTGGTCATCGCGATTCTCAACTTCAGTGCGGTCGTCATCCGCAACCACCTGCGCGAGAAATACAAGGCGCTGGATCATTGATTGGTGCTGCAAGCCCGGCGGTCTGCTTCGAGACGAGGCATCCGGCCTGGCTTGCAGCCAATAGCTTGCAGCCCGGGGCTGCAAACGGAGCGAGCACATGCAAACCAACACCCACTCCATCGACATTTCCGCGCTGGGCCGCGACAAGCGCAGCCTGAACCTGGCCAACGAGCAGGTCGCCATCGAGGTGCCTGACCTCAGCCTGTACTACGGCCAGAAGCAGGCGCTGTTCAACGTCAGCATGAACATCCCGCGCCAGCGCGTGACGGCCTTCATCGGGCCGTCCGGCTGCGGCAAGTCGACCCTGCTGCGCTGCTTCAACCGTATGAACGACCTGGTCGACGGCTGCCGCATCGAGGGCGCGATCAACCTCGACGGCACCAACATCTACCGCAAGGGCGAAGACGTGGCCGACCTGCGCCGTCGCGTCGGCATGGTGTTCCAGAAGCCCAACCCGTTTCCCAAGAGCATCTACGAGAACGTGGTCTACGGCCTGCGCATCCAGGGCATCAAGCAGAAGCGCGTGCTCGACGAGACCGTCGAGTGGGCGCTCAAGGGCGCGGCGCTGTGGGACGAGGTCAAGGATCGTCTGCACGAATCGGCACTCGGCCTCTCCGGCGGTCAGCAGCAGCGCCTGGTGATCGCCCGCACCATCGCCGTGCAGCCGGAAGTGCTGCTGCTCGATGAGCCGAGTTCGGCCCTCGACCCGATCTCCTCGCTGAAGGTCGAAGAGCTGATCTACGAGCTGAAATCCAAATACACCATCGTCATCGTTACCCACAACATGCAGCAGGCCGCGCGGGTGTCCGACTACACGGCGTTCATGTACATGGGCAAGCTGATCGAGTACGGCGATACGGATACGCTGTTCACCAACCCGGCCAAGAAGCAGACCGAAGACTACATCACCGGCCGCTACGGCTAGCCGGCCATGGCAAACCGCGCTGCGCGTTGTCGGCGGCGCTTGCCGTACTCGTTTGTACTGTCTGCGCGCCGCCTCCTAGCGCAGCACGCATTGCCAAGGGCCGGCTCGTCCGGCGAGAGAACCACAGTTTCGCAAGGGCTCGATGATGATCAGCAAAGACAGCCATACCCAACACATCTCCCAGCAGTTCAACGCCGAGCTCGAGGAGGTGCGCAGCCACCTGCTGGCCATGGGCGGGCTGGTGGAGAAGCAGGTCAACGACGCGGTCACCGCGCTGATCGAGGCCGATTCGGGGCTCGCCCAGCAGGTCCGTGAGGTGGATGACCAGATCAACCAGATGGAGCGCAATATCGACGAGGAATGCGTGCGCATCCTCGCCCGCCGCCAGCCGGCGGCCTCCGATCTGCGCCTGATCATCAGCATCTCCAAGTCGGTAATCGATCTCGAGCGCATCGGTGACGAGGCGACCAAGATCGCCCGCCGCGCCATCCAGCTGTGCGAGGAAGGCGAGTCACCCAAGGGTTACGTCGAGGTGCGTCACATCGGCGACCAGGTGCGCAAGATGGTGCAGGAGTCGCTGGATGCCTTCGCTCGTTTCGATGCCGAGCTGGCGCTGTCGGTGGCGCAGTACGACAAGACCGTCGACCGCGAATACAAGACCGCGCTACGCGAACTGGTCACCTACATGATGGAAGACCCGCGCTCGATCTCCCGCGTGCTCAGCGTGATCTGGGCGTTGCGCTCGCTGGAGCGCATCGGCGACCACGCGCGCAACATCGCCGAACTGGTGATCTACCTGGTGCGCGGCACCGACGTGCGCCACCTCGGCCTGGCACGCATGGCCGAGGAAGTGGAAGGCACCAAGGAGCGCTGATCGGTGCGCCGGTAGCGGTGCGCGTCCGCTCACTCTCTGCGGGTGCGCGTTGCGCTCAGCTGGCTATCAGCGCCTCGCTCAGATAGTCGATCAGCGCCCGTGTCTTCGGCGGCAGGTGATGATTCTGTCGCCATAGCAGCCAGGCCGCGCCCTGGTAGGAGCCGGTGTAGCGCCACTGCGGCAGCACTTCGCGCAGCTGCCCGTCGGCCAGCGCCTGGGCAGCGGTGAAATGCGGCAGGCAGGTGATGCCCAGGCCTGCCAGCGCCACCAGTAACCGGGCCTCGCTGTGGTTGCTGATGTAGCGGCCACGCACCGTCACCGTTTCCTGCAGCTCGCCGCGGCGCAGGTGCCAGCGATTGTCTCCCGCCGTTTCCCCCAGATACAGGCAGCTGTGGCGCAGCAGGTCCTGCGGATGCTGTGGCTCGCCGTGGCGCTGCAGGTAGTCGGGGCTGGCGCAGAGCAGTTGGCGCACCGGCCCGAGCGGCTTGCCGGCCAGGCCTTCGGGTGGGTTGTCGGTGACCTGCACCAGCAGGTCGAAACCGTCCTCGATCAGGTCCGGGCCCTGGTCACTGATCCGCAGCTGTACATCGACTTCGGGGTAGCGCTGGAGAAAGGTCGGCATCAACGGCCCGACGACGAACTTGCCATAGGCCTTCGGCACGCTCAGGCGCACCAGCCCGCGCGGGCTGCGCATCAGCCGCTCGCCGATGGCGACGGCGGCGTCGGCCGCATCGAGCATGTCCCGGCAATGCTGGTAGAACTCCGCCCCGGCCTCGTTCAGCCGCAGCTGGCGCGTCGTGCGTTCCAGCAGGCGCAGCGCCAGAGCCTGCTCCAGCCGTGCAACCTGGCGGCTCACCGCCGACGGTGTGCTGCCCAGCAGGCGCGCGGCGCCGGAGAAGCTGCCGGCCTCGACCACCCGCACGAATACGGCCATGGAGGGCAGCAGGGCTGCGCTGTCATTCGTTCCCATGCGGAACAGGTCCTGTGCTGTTTCGCTGGATTATCGACCGTGGCGGCAGGCCCGACAATCAGCGCCTGATTGGTGCGGGGATTCGAACATGAAAGGCACGTTGAGACAGGGGCTGTGGCTGGCCGATGGCATGCTGCTGACGGTGGCGCTGATCTGGGGCAGCAGCTATGCGGTGGCCAAGCAGGCGCTGCTGTTTTACCCGGTGCTGGGTTTTCTGGCGATCCGCTTCGGCCTGACCTTTGTCCTGCTGCTGCCGCAACTGCGCGGCGCCGGTCGCCGGGCGCTGCGCCCCGGCCTGCCGCTGGGGCTGGTGATGCTGGCGATCTTTCTCTGCGAGACCTGGGGCGTGATGCTGACCAGTGCCAGCAATGCGGCGTTTCTGATCAGCCTGTGCGTGGTGATCACGCCGTTCATGGAGTGGCTGCTGCTGCGCCAGCGGCCGCACAACACGCTGTTCCTCGCCTGCGCGCTGTCGCTGGCGGGCGTCTGGCTGCTGACCGGCGGGCCGCAGCTGTCGCTCAATCTCGGCGATGCGCTGATGCTGGCCGCCGCGTTGCTGCGCGCGGTGCTGGTCTGCCTGACCCGGCGATTGACGGCCGGCCGGGAAATTTCGGCACTGGCGCTGACTGCGGTGCAGAGTGAAGTCGTTGCGGCGGGCTGCATCCTGCTCGGCGTGTCGCTGCCGGGCGGACTGCCGGCGCTGCCGGTGGAGCCGGGCTTCTGGTTCGGCACGCTGTATCTGGTGCTGTTCGCCACGCTGTTCGCCATGTTTGCGCAGAACCGCGCGCTGGGGCGCAGCAGCGCAACGCGGGTGTCGCTGCTGATGGGCTCCGAACCGCTGTTCGGCGCGATCATCGCCGGTCTCTGGCTAGGTGAGCGGCTGGGGCCGATGGGCTGGGCGGGTGGGTTGCTGATCATGCTGGCGACACTGTGCACCTTGCGGGTCGCACGTGCGCCGGTGCCGGCCGCCAATGCGCGATGCGCGCGGATGCACGGTGAAATGCTCGGTTAGTCCCTGTCTTGCCGATCTCGCCACCGATCATGCGGCAGACGCCACAGGGGTAGGGTGGGCTTCAGCCCACCGACAACCCCGCGCACGCCACCCGCTGGTGGGCTGAAGCCCACCCTACGCTCCACCTGATCGGCTCAGTTTTGCTGCAGTTGAGTTTCCAGCTCGTCCAGCGCCGTCTGGCGCTCGCCGTCCTGCAGGCGGGCGCCGGGGTTGAGCGAGGACCACTCGGGATGCGCGCGACAGCGTTGCAGGGCTTCGGGCAGCTTGCCCTCGCGCCAGCCCTGATCCTGCGGCGTGGCCAGGCGGATCGCCTCGGTGGCGGCGTGCCCGCGAGTCGCTAGCACGGCCAGCAGTTGACGCTGGCGCAGGGCGAGCAGGCGCAGTACGGCGTCGTCGACGCTCAGCTCGCGCTGCCCCTTGAGCTTGCCGAGCAGGCGATTGCCATAGTGCCGCGCGGTCTGCGCGCCGCCGCCGGCGATGGCGCCGAGCAGCGCCGCGGCGCCGAGGGTGATGCCGCCGACCATCAGGTCGACGCCGGCACCGGCCGCGGCACCTGCGGCCATGCCGCCGCCGATCTTCACGCCCAGCTGCTTGAGGGTCTCGGGGTTGAACAGGTCGTCGCCCCAGCGCCCGTCCAGCAGCGGCAGATCACTGGCCGCTGCATCGTCCTGGCGAAAGGCATACAGGCGCAGCAGCGCCTCGACGCAGCGCTGTTCGCGGTGGCGCACGGCATCGTGCAATTCACGAATGGCGCCGCGCTCCAGTTCCGGCTGTGCGGCCACGCTGCGTCGGCAGGCGGCGACATCCACCAGCAGTTCGGCGATCAGTCGCTGGCCGCTGGCCAGGCGTGCGGCAGCCTGGGCCTCGTGGTCCTCGATCAGTCGCTGCAGCTTGGGGCGCGCCTGTTCCAGCAGCAGCGCCAGGCTTTCGTACAGCCGGCGCTCACCGTCCACGGGTGGCGCCACGCTGTCGAAGCGCACCAGTGCATGCAGGCCGAGGCGGGCCAGGGCCTG
>Ga0310345_10000378_pt1 | contig 70911 bp, 58 predicted proteins | sample HC15DNA20500_MG_FD_204667 | JGI IMG/M metagenome (GOLD analysis project Ga0310345, IMG submission 204667) | Marine microbial communities from station ALOHA, North Pacific Subtropical Gyre - HC15-DNA-20-500_MG | ecosystem: Environmental > Aquatic > Marine > Oceanic | place: Pacific Ocean: North...
CAGCGGAGGCGGCAGCGGAGGCGGCAGCGGAGGCGGCAGCGGAGGCGGCAGCGGAGGCGGCAGCGGAGGCGGCAGCGGAGGCGGCAGCGGGGGCGGCGGCGGCGGCGGCGGCGGGGGCGGCGGGGGCGGTAGCGCGGCGGGGACGGCAAGCGAGTGCGGCGGCGAGCCGTGCGGCGGCGAACCGCGCGGCGGCGAGCTCACTTCCCTATTCCTCTTCGCCTCCTGCCTCCCGCCTCCCCTTTTGCGTCGCCACCGAGGGCGTCGGGCTCGGTCTCGATGCGCGTCGACAACGAGGGTTTCGAGGTCGGGGTCGCGGCTCGGATTGGTGGGTCGGGCTGTCTACTCGGCGGCGGCTTCGGGGGTCCAGCGGTTGTTGGAGACGGCTTCGGCGAGGAGGTCGCTCAGCTCGTCGCCCTCGAGCTGCTCGGCGTCGAGGAGACGCCTCGTGATGGTGTCGAGGGTGGCTCGGTTGTCGGCGAGGAGCGCTTTGGCCTCCTCGAGGGCGCGGGCGACGATGGTGCGGATCTCCTGGTCGACCTCGTCGGCGACGCGGTCGCCGTGCTCGCCGCCCATGCCTCCGGGGCCCTCGCCGAGGAAGACCGGGCGCCGCTCGCGGGCGAGGTGGACCGGGCCGAGGCGCTCGCTCATGCCGTACTCGGTGACCATCGCGCGGGCGATGTCGGTGGCCTTCTGGAGGTCGTTCTGCGCGCCGGTGGAGGGCTCGCCGAAGACGACCTCCTCGGCCGCGCGGCCGCCGAGAAGCCCTCGCAAACGCACGCGGATCTGCGCCTCGGTCATCAGGTACTTCTCCTGATCGGGCAGCTGCATGGTGTAGCCGAGGGCCGCCATGCCGCGCGGCACGATGGAGATCTTGTGGACGCGATCCTCGCTGCCCGAGAGGGTGGTCGCGAGGGCGTGTCCGACCTCGTGGTAGGCGATGCGCTCGCGCTCCTCCTCGTCCATCAGGCGGTTCTTCTTCTCGAGCCCCGCGACCACCCGGTCGATGGCCGCCGAGAAGTGCTTCATCGTCACCGCCGCGGCGTCGTGGCGGGCGGCGAGGAGCGCGGCCTCGTTGACGAGGTTGGCGAGGTCGGCGCCGGCGAAGCCGGGGGTGCGCTTGGCGAGCTCCTCGAGATCGACGTCGTCGGCGAGGCTGACGCCCTTCACGTGCACCCGGAGGATGGCCTCGCGGCCGGCGCGATCCGGGCGGTCGACGAGGACCTGGCGGTCGAAGCGGCCGGGCCGGAGGAGCGCGGTGTCGAGCACCTCGGGGCGGTTGGTCGCCGCCATGATGATGACCGCCTCGTGGGGCTCGAAGCCGTCCATCTCGACGAGCAGCTGGTTGAGCGTCGATTCGCGCTCCTCGTTGCCGCCCATCACCTGGCCGGCGCTGCGGGAGCGGCCGAGCGCGTCGAGCTCGTCGATGAACACGATGCAGGGCGCGCTCTTGGCCGCCTGCTCGAAGAGGTCGCGGACGCGCGCCGCGCCGACGCCGACGAACATCTCGACGAACTCGGAGCCGCTGATCGAGATGAAGGGCACGCCCGCCTCGCCGGCCACCGCGCGCGCCATCAGGGTCTTGCCGGTGCCGGGCGGACCGACGAGGAGCACCCCCTTCGGGATCTTCGCGCCGATGCGGCGGAACTTCTCCGGCCGCTTCAGGAACTCGATGATCTCGGTCAGCTCTTGCTTGGCCTCGTCCGCCCCGGCGACGTCGTCGAAGGTGACGTCGACGTCGGACTCCTGGATGACCTTGCCGCGGCTCTTGCCGAACGAGAGCACGCCGCCCGCGCCCTGCCCCATGCGGCGGAACATCGTGCGCCAGAGGAAGACCATCAGGAGGATGGTCACGCCGATGTAGAGGAGCGTCGGCCAGCTGTCGGCCCAGGGCGACTGCGCCTCGCCGCGGAACGCGACGTTCGCCTCCTCGAGCTGCGCGACCAGCCGGTCGTCGTCGAGGCGCGGGGTGACGAACATCTTGCCGCGCTCGCCCTCGGGGCCGCCCTCCCCCTCCCGCGGCGGGATGCGGTCCTCGTGGAACGCGCCGCGGATCTGCGCCTCGCCGACCGAGACCCAGTCGACGCGATCCTCGCGGAGGTAGCGCTTGAACTGGTCGTAGCGGATCGGCTCGGCGGCCGGGCGCGCGAGGAAGACCTGCGCCAGCCCGAAGGCGAGCATCATGAGGAAGAGCACGAGCAGGAGGCCGCCGCGCGGACGGCCGCTCGGGCCGCCCTCGTCCTCGCCGGGTCGCCTCGGATCTCGGGGTGTGGGAGGTGGCGCCATCGGTGCCCAATCTAGTGTCGCCCTCGGTCGAGCGACAGGGGCGACGCGGAGTCCCCGAACAGGTAGGCACTCGGCACCGCTGGACAACCGCGCGGGCCGATGGCACCCCGGATCGACCATGAGCGACTGGACGACCGCGGATCTCTACGACGCCCACGAGGGCGAGGTGCAGGTGGCGGAGGGGCGGTTCCTGTCCTTCGGCCGGCGAGCGCGCTTCCACGGACCCATCCGCACGGTGAAGGTCCACGAGGACAACCCGCTGGTGAAGGCGGCGGTGCAGTCCCCCGGCGAAGGACACGTGCTGGTGGTGGACGGCGGCGGCTCGCTCCGGAGCGCGCTGGTCGGCGATCGGCTCGCGGGCTTCGCGTCCGACAACGGCTGGGCCGGCCTCGTGATCTGGGGCTGCGTGCGCGACAGCGCGGTCATCGACACCCTCGACATCGGCGTGCGCTGCCTCGCGACCACGCCGCGCCGGAGCGCGAAGCACGGCTTCGGCGAGACCGACGTCAGCGTGCGCTTCGCCGGCGTGCGCTTCGCCCCCGGCATGCACCTCTACGCCGACGAGGACGGGATCCTCGTGGCGACGCACGCGCTACAGACGTGAGCCGACGGCGCGCATGGTCGCGCCGAGCTCCGCGTGCAGCACGACCTCGGCCAGCTCGTCGTAGGGGCTGGGCTCGCGGTTGACGATCGCGACGCGCGCGCCGTGACGGTGCGCGACCGCGACGAGGCCGGCGACCGGGTGCACCTGGAGCGACGAGCCGAGCACGAGGAAGACGTCGGCGCGCTCGGTGAGCCGCTCCGCCTCCCGGAACACCGGCGGCAGCTCCTCGCCGAAGAGCACGACGTCGGGCTTCACCAGCTCGCCGCACGCGTCGCAGACCGGCAGGCGGCCCGACTTCACCCGGCGCTCCATCTCCTGGAGCGAGTAGACCGCGCCGCAGTGCAGGCAGCGCGCCTGGCGATAGCTCCCGTGCACCTCGAGCACGGTCTCGCTGCCCGCGTCGCGGTGGAGGCCGTCGATGTTCTGGGTGACGACGGCCCGCAGCTTGCCTTGCCGCTCCAGCTTGGCGAGCACGTGGTGCGTGACGTTGGGCTGCGCGCCGGCGAGGGCGCCGAAGCGGTGACCCCAGAACTCGTAGAAGCGGCGCGGCTCGCGCCGGAAGCCCTCGAGGGAGGCGACCTCCATCGGATCGTGCTCCTGCCAGAGGCCGCTCGACGGGCTCCGGAAGTCGGGGATGCCCGACTCGGTGGAGACGCCGGCGCCCGTCAGGGCGACGCCGCGCTCGGCGCCCTCGAGCAGCGCCACCAGCCGGTCGAGCGCGCTCACTGTCCCTCTTCGGTCGGGGGCGCCTCTTCGGGCGCCGGGGCGGCGCCCGCGAGCTGCTCGCGCAGGAAGGTGGCCACCCGGGTCAGGGCGTCGGGGGAGGCCTCGAACATCGCGACGCCGTGGCGGTCGCCGTCGACCAGGAGCAGCTCTCCGCCGCCCGCGATGCGGGCCATGTCCTGCGCGGTCTCGGCGCTCGGCGCCTCGCCCCGGCTGGCGACCACGAAGAACGGCCGCTCGCCCAGCTGCGGCAGCGGGGTCAGCGCGTCGACGCCGCGGTAGGCGCGGCCGGGCGAGAGCGCGACGAGCGCGTCGACGCTCTCGTCTTCGGCGGCGGCGCGGATCACGGCGGACGAGCCGATGGACGAGCCGACGAGCGCGACGCGCGAGGGCTGCAGCCCCTCCTCCTCGCGGAGGTGGCCGAGGGCGGCGCGCAGGTCGTCGGCGACCGCCTCCCACTGCCGGGTCTGGAAGGACTGCCAGTCCAGGGTCGCGCCGCCTCGGGCGCGCTCGGTGCTCGCGCCGTGGCCGCGCATGTCGAGCGCGAACGTGGTCAGCGCCGGATCCGCGCCGAGGTGCCGGAGGAGCGGCTCCCACTCGTCGCGGGTCGACGAGAGCTGATGCACGAGCACCACCAGCGGCGCGGAGATCGAGTCGCCGACCCGCAGGTCGCCGACGAGGGTGACGTCCGCGGTGGGGATGCGGACCTCGCGGGCCTCGCGCAGCGGCGGCGGCTCGGCGGGCACCTCGGGCTGGGCGGAGGCCGGCGGCTCCTCGCGCACCTCGGGCGGAGGCTCGGGGGCGCGGGCGGGGGTCGGCGCGTCCTCGCCGCAGGCGCCGAGGCCGGCGAGCGCGAGGAGACAGAAGAGCACACGGGGGATCATTCGACGCGCACCACCTGTTCGTCGTCCAGGGCAGCTCGGCACGCCTCGAGACACGCGCTCACCGCGTCGGCGTCGAGCCCATCGAAGGTCAGCTTCACCCGGTAGTCGTCGCCCCGCCAGCGCGGGTAACTCCCGATCTCGACCGCCGGGTGATGCCGGCCGAGCTCCTCGAGCAGCTCGGCGATCGAGCCCTCGTCGCAGGTCGTGTAGAGCGCCCGCGTGACGAACGGCGTGTCGCTGCCGATCTTCTCGCGCAGCATGCGGAGCTTGAGCTTGAAGATCTCCGGCACCCCGGGGAGCACGCAGACGTTGTCGATCGTGACGACCGGCCAGGGGACCTCGGGGTTGCTCAGCAGGTCGGCGCCCTCGGGCACGTCGGCCATGCGGAGGTGCCCGTCGGTGACGCGCTCCTTCCAGTAGCCGCGGATGAGCCCCTCGATGATCTCGGACCGCACGAGCGGCCGGTCGAAGGACTTCGCGACCGCCGGCAGGGTGACGTCGTCCGGGGTCGGCCCCACCCCGCCGCTCGTGAACACGAGGTCGTGGCTCCGCCGGAGCGCGCGGAGGTCGTCGGCGATGACGTCGATGTCGTCGGGGCAGATGACGACGCGGTCGAGCACGATGCCCAGCAGCCGCAGCTCCCGGGCGAGCACGTGCACGTTCTCGTCGCGGATCTTTCCGGTGAGGATCTCGTTCCCGATCACGAGCGCGGCGGCGCGGCGAGCCATCGCGCGGAGGATACTGCACTCGCCGTCGACGCGCTTCCCTGCAGCGCGCGGCGAACATGTGCGCCGGCGAGGCGCGCGCAGTCATGTTCGCCGCGCGCTGCTACGGAGGGACGGGGCGCAGCGTGAGCCGGATCGTGGTGAGCCCACTCGGGAGATCGACCTCGACGTCGTGCGGGAAGTGGCCGTCGGCGGTGATCGAGAAGTGGCGGACGCCGGGCGGGAACTCCTGCGGCCGGCGCGCGAGCACGCGGGCGGCGCCGACGAAGCGGTCCTCCACGTAGACCCGAGCGGTCGGCGGCTGGATCAGGAAGCGCACCTGGGCCGGGGCCGCGCCTCGCTGGGCGCCGCCGCACGAGGCGGCGAGGCAGAGGAGCGCGCCGAGGAGGAGCCGGCGGGCGGTCACCACGGCAGCCCCTCTCGGCCGCAGGCCTCTCGCAGGGCCGCGCGGGGGACGCGGACCACGACGACCGCGCCGGCGTCGACGAGCGGGCGGGTCCCGCTCACCTCGGCCGCGCCGTCGAGGGCGGCGTGCACCGCGGCCGCCTCGCGCGGGGTCGCGCGGACCCGGGCGAGGGCGTCGTCGGCGAACGCGTGGAGGCGGCGGAGCGCGATCGCGCGGGCGCGGCGGCGGGCGGACGCGCGGCGGGCCGAGAAGCGACCGATGCGCTCGTCGGGCCCGGCGATGGCGGCGGCCTCGAGGTGCGCGCCGTCCACCCGGGGCGCGACGTCGGCCCACGGCAGGTCGAAGGCGTCCTGCGCGCTCACGGCGCCGCTCCAGCAGGCGGCGGAGAGCCCGACGACCGCGGCCAGCGCCCTCACTCCCACTCGATCGTCGCCGGGGGCTTGGAGGAGACGTCGTAGACCACGCGGTTGACGCCCCGCACCTCGTTGATGATGCGGTTGCTCGCGCGGGCCAGCAGGCTGTCGGGCAGCCGCGACCAGTCGGCGGTCATGCCGTCGCGCGAGCTCACCGCGCGGAGCGCGACCACGTACTCGTAGGTGCGGTAGTCGCCCATCACGCCGACCGACTTGACCGGGAGCAGCGCCGCGAAGGCCTGCCAGATCTGGTCGTACATCTCGGCGCGGCGGATCTCGTCGATCCAGATGTGGTCGGCCTCGCGGAGGATGCGGAGCTTCTCCTCGTCGATCTCGCCGATGCAGCGGATCGCGAGCCCCGGGCCGGGGAACGGGTGCCGCCAGAGGATGTGGTGCGGCATGCCCATCGCGGCGCCGACCTCGCGGACCTCGTCCTTGAACAGCTCGCGCAGCGGCTCGATGAGCGACAGCTCCATGCGCTCGGGCAGCCCGCCCACGTTGTGGTGGGTCTTGATCAGCGCGCTCGGCCCCTTGAAGGAGACGCTCTCGATGACGTCCGGGTAGAGCGTGCCCTGCACGAGGTGACCGGCGCCCTGCACCTTCTTCGCCTCGGCCTCGAACACCTCGATGAAGACGCGGCCGATGATCTTCCGCTTCTCCTCCGGGTCGCTCACGCCCTCGAGGGCGGTCAGGAACTGCTCGGAGGCGTCGACGTGGATCAGCTTCAGGTGGAAGTGATCGCGGAAGGTCTTCACGACCTCGGTGGCCTCGCCCTTCCGGAGCAGGCCGTTGTCGACGAAGATGCAGGTCAGCCGCTCGCCGATGGCGCGCTGCACGAGGATGGCGGCGACCGACGAGTCGACCCCGCCGCTGAGGCCGCAGATCGCCTGGCCGTCGCCGACCGTGGCCCGGACCTTCTCCACCGTCTCCTCGATGAAGGAGCCCGGGGTCCAGTCCGCCTTCAGGCCGCAGATGTGGAAGAGGAACGCGCCGAGCAGCTCGGGGCCCTGCGGCGTGTGGGCGACCTCGGGGTGGAACTGGAGGCCGTAGATCTTCCGCTCGGCGTTGCCGACCGCGGCGAAGGGCGCGTTGTCGGTGCTGGCGAGCGTCTCGAAGCCCTCGGGGAGCTGGGCGACCCGGTCGCCGTGGCTCATCCAGACCTCGAGGTCCGCGCCGGGATCGAAGGGCTCGAAGACGCCCTCCGCCTTCTTCACCCGGATGGTCGCCGCGCCGTACTCCCGCTCGCTCGCGGGCTCGACCTGGCCGCCGAGCAGGTGACAGAACAGCTGCATGCCGTAGCAGATGCCCAGGACCGGCACGCCGAGCTCGAAGACGCCCTCGTCGACCCGGGGCGCCCCCTCCTCGAAGACGCTCGCGGGGCCCCCGCTGAGCACCACCGCGCTCGGCGCCAGGCGGCGGATCTCCTCGATGTCGATCGTGCAGGGCTGGATCTCGCAGTAGACGTGCTGCTCGCGGATGCGCCGGGCGATCAGCTGGGTGTACTGGGATCCGAAGTCCAGGATGAGGACGAAGCTCCGTTCCATCGCGCCCGCTAGGTACCACGCGCTCGCCATGCGGTCGACGCGGGGCGTGATCTGCTAAGGTCCCGGTCATGCTTGGGAGAGGGTGCTCACACCTCGCGCGAGGGGTCCTGGTGGGGCTGCTCGCGCTGGCCACGGTCGCGCCGGCGATGGCGCAGGAAGAGGACGAGTCGGAGGCGCGCATGCACTTCCGGGTCGGCCGCGCCTACTACGACAGCGGGCGCTTCCTGGAGGCGGCGCGGGAGTTCGAGCTCGCCTACGAGCAGAGCGACCGGCCGCAGCTGCTCTACAACATCTTCGTCGCCTACCGGGACGCCGGCCGGCTCCAGGAGGCGATGGGCGCGCTGCGCCGCTACCTCGAGCTGGTGCCCGACGCGGAGAACCGCGATCAGCTGACCGCGCGCCTGGCGGCGATGGAGCGGGTGGCGGCGCGGCAGGCCGAGGCGCAGGCCACCGAGACCGCGGAGCCGACCGAGACCGCGGAGGCCACCGAGCCGGAGACGACCGAGACCGCCGAGGTCTCCGAGCCGGTCGAGACCACCGAGGCGGTGAGCCCCGACCCGGCGCCGAGCGCGTCGAGCGACGGCGGCGGCGGCCTCTGGACCCCCGGCTTCATCATCGCCGGGGTGGGCGCGGCGGCCGCGATCGCCGGCATCATCACCGGCGTGCTCGCGCTCGACGCGCAGGCCAGCCTGGAGGCGGACTACAACTGCGACGCCGACGGCCGCTGCGACCCGGGCTTCGAGGCCGCGCGCGACAGCGGCGCCACCCTCGCCGGGCTCACCGACGGGCTGATCATCGGCGGGGTCGTCGTCGCCGCCACCGGCGCGGTGCTGGCCTTCGTGCTCGCCGACTCGGGCGGCAGCGACGACACCGCGCGCTTCGACTTCACTTGTGGCCCGACCGGATGCATGGCGGGCCTCCGGGGGCAGTTCTGATGAGCACCGAGAGGACCTTCTTCGCCCTGGCGCTGACGCTCGCGCTCGGCGGATGCAGCGTGATCACCGGCTTCGGCGACTACACCTCGCGCGGCGACGCGGGCGGCGGCATGGACGGCGGCGCGGACGCGGGCGCCGACTCGGGCGTCGACGGCGGCGGCGAGGACGACGGCGGCATGATGGCGGTCTGCGACCCCGATTGCGCCGACGGCGAGGAGTGCGTCGATGGCGCGTGCATGTGCGGCGCGGGCCCGACCTGCGGGGCCGGCAACGCCTGCTGCGACGGCACCTGCACCGACATCTCGACGATCGAGAACTGCGGCGCCTGCGGCAACAGCTGCCCGATGGGCCCCAACTTCACCGCCACCTGCACGGGCGAGAGCTGCGCCGGGAGCTGCAACGCCGGCTTCGCGAACTGCGACGGCGAGATGGCCACCGGCTGCGAGCAGTCGCTGATCGACCCCGAGCACTGCGGGGCCTGCGGCAACGCCTGCGGGGCGACCGAGCTCTGCGCCAGCAGCGGCGGCGCGCCCTCGTGCGTCTCGAGCTGCTCCCCCGGCCAGACCGAGTGCGACGGCGCGTGCATCGACACCGACTCGAGCCCGGTGCACTGCGGCGGCTGCGGCAACGCCTGCCCCTCCTCCCCGCCCGGCGCGACCGGCTCGATGTGCAGCGGCGGCACCTGCCGCCCGATCTGCCGCGCCGGCTTCGACGACTGCGACGGCGACCCGACGAACGGCTGCGAGATGCTCCGGCAGTTCTGGCTGGACAACGACGGGGACGGGTTCGGAGACCCGACGAGCACGGCGATGACGGGGTGCGTGGTCCCCCCCAACTACGCGGACAACGACTTCGACTGCCAGGACGGAGAGCCCGCGATCTTCCCGGGGGCGCCCGAGCGGTGCAACGCGGACGACGACGACTGCGACGCGTCGATCGACGAGACCTTCACCTGCGCCCAGGGCGAGACCCAGAGCTGCACGGTGTCGATGGGCACCTGCACGGCGATCGGGACCCAGGCCTGCACCTCCACCTGCGGCGGCTTCGGCAGCTGCGTGGTGACCGAGGTCTGCGACCGCGCCGACACCGACTGCGACGGCTTCGTCGACGAGAGCGTGCTCGGCATGGGCACCGCGCGCGTGATCTCGACCACCTCGGTCCGCGGGCTGCGCGCGGCCTGGGGGAGCGCGGGCGGCACCGACCGCGTCGGGCTCGTCTACGAGCGCTCCGGCAGCACCTACTTCCAGGCCCTGCTCGGCGACGGCTCCACCGTCGGCCCGGAGACCCGCGTCGCGAGCGACGCGCCGAGCGCGGACGTCGCGTGGACCGGCTCGTACTTCGTCGTCGCGGTGGCCGACGGCCCCGCGCGCAGGATCGAGGTATTCAACTTCTCGGCCACCGGGCTGCTCGGCGCGACGGCCGGCTTGTCGATGAGCCGACCGCCGAACCGCGTCCAGCTCGACCGGATCGGAAGCAGCGATCAGCTCGCGCTCCTGGAGACCTCCGGCGACTCCGGGCTCGGCTTCCAGGCCGGCCTCACCTGGATGCGCGTCGGCTCCAGCCACACCACCGCGCCGACGTTCTTCAGCGACGCCGTGCTCGAGAGCTCGGGCGGCACCCGGGTGATGGACTTCCCGACCGTGACCCGCACGTCGACCGGCGCGTTCGTCGCCTTCAGCCACTTCCGCATGGGCGGCGGCAGCGGGCTCGACGACATCATCACCTACTTCGTCGAGCCCGGCGGCGTGGCCAGCATGGCGGCGCGCGCCGAGTCCGGGGACGGGCACAACGAGGCCGAGCTGGACGCGGTCTGGGATCCGGTCACCGACGTGGTCGGCCTGCTCTTCCGGAAGGTGACCTTCAGCGGCGCGCCCCAGGACTGGTACCTCGGCACCTACGACGGGCGCGGCGTGCAGCTCACGATCACCCGCCGCCTCGGGATCGGGACGAGGTCGATCGCCGCCGCCGGCGACTCGAACTTCGCCATCAGCGGGATCGACAGCGCGGGCGCGCTGCTCTTCGACCGCCACCGCTCACCGGATCTGGCGGCGGTGCCGGGCAGCCTGACGCCGGCCGCCGGCCACGTGGACTTCCTCGTCGGCCTCGGCGGCAGCGCCCCGAACCGCTACCTCGGCTTCGCCGAGAGCAGCCTCTCGGTGCAGCCGGTCCTCTGCCGCTGAGCGGCGCTCAGACCCGGTAGTTCGGGGCCTCTTCGGTGACCACGACGTCGTGCACGTGGCTCTCGCGGAGGCCCTGCGGGCTCTGCTTCAGGAACTTCGCCTTCGTGCGGAGCGAGGGGATGTCCTTGCAGCCGGTGTAGCCCATGCCGGCCCGCAGGCCGCCGACCATCTGGTAGATGACGCTCGAGAGCGCGCCGCGGTAGGGGACGCGGCCCTCGATGCCCTCGGGCACGAGCTTGCCGACGTCCTGCACCTCGGCCTGACCGTAGCGGTCCTTGCTGCCCTTCCGCATCGCGCCCAGCGAGCCCATGCCGCGGTAGCTCTTGTAGGTGCGGCCCTGGTAGAGCACGAGCTGGCCGGGGCTCTCGTCGGTGCCCGCGAAGAGGCTGCCGATCATCACGACGTCGGCGCCGGCGGCGATGGCCTTCACGACGTCGCCCGAGAACTTGATGCCGCCGTCGGCGATGACCGGCACGTCGTGCTTCTTGGCCGCGGCCGCGCACTTGGTGATCGCGGTGATCTGCGGCACGCCGACGCCGGCGACGATGCGGGTGGTGCAGATCGAGCCGGGCCCGATGCCGACCTTGATCGCGTCGGCGCCCGCCTCGATGAGCGCCTCGGTCGCCTCCTCGGTGGCGATGTTGCCGGCCACGAGCTGCACGTCGGGGTGGGCGGACTTCACCTCGCGCACCGCGTCGATCACGCCCTTGCTGTGGCCGTGCGCGGTGTCGATGACGATGACGTCCACGCCGGCGCCGACGAGGGCCGCGGCCCGCTCGACCCGATCCGGCCCGACCCCGATGGCCGCGCCGCAGCGCAGGCGCCCGAGGGAGTCCTTGATCGCGCCGGGGAAGCGCTCGGCCTGGAGGAGATCCTTGATGGTGATCAGCCCGGCGAGGCTGCCGTCGTCCTCGACCACGAGGAGCTTCTCGATCCGGTGCGCGTGGAGCAGCTCCTTCGCGCGGGCCTGCTCGACGCCGGGCGGCGCGGTGACCAGCTCGCGGGTCATCAGCTGCTCGACCGGCTGGCTGAGGTTCTGCTCGAAGCGGATGTCGCGGCTGGTGAGGATGCCCACCGGCCTGCCGCCCTCCACCACCGGGAGCCCGGAGATGTCGTGCTCCCGCATGATCGAGAGCGCCTGGTCGAGGGTCTGCTTCGGGCCGATCGTGACGGGGTTGAGGATCATCCCGCTCTCGGCCCGCTTGACCTTCTTGACCTCGAGGGCCTGCTCCTCGGGCGTGAGGTTCTTGTGGATCACGCCGAGGCCGCCCTCGCGCGCCATCGTGACCGCGGTCCGCCACTCGGTGACGGTGTCCATCGCGCTCGAGAGGATGGGGATGTTGAGCGGCAGCTCCCGGGTGAGCCGCGTGCGCACGTCGGCCTCCGACGGGAGAAAGTCCGCATAGCCCGGGACGAGCAACACGTCGTCGAACGTCAGGGCCGATTCGAGCCGATCTTCGAGCACTTTCCGCCTCCTCTGGGTCGCGGGAGGCGCGAGTATAGCGGGGATGAGCCAGCTCGGCCCGCGGGAGGCTCTGTACGGGGATGAGGTGGCTGCTCCTCGCTTCGCTCCTGCTCTTCGCCTGCGACGGCGGCGACCTGCCGGCCTCGGACGGTGGCGACCCCGGCGGCGCGGCGGACACGGACGGCGACGGTGTCTCGGACGCCGACGAGGGCCGGGGCGCGCACCTCGACACCGACGGCGACGGCCTCGAGGACTGGGAGGACCTCGACTCGGACGGCGACGGGCTGCCGGACGCGTTCGAGGCGGGCGGCGCGCCGCCCAGGGACTCGGACGGCGACGGTCGACCGGACCTGCGCGACCTCGACTCGGACGACAACGGCTACCCCGACGCGATCGAGGGCACGGGCGACGCGGACCTCGACGGCGAGGAGGACTTCCGCGACCGCGACGACGACGGCGACTTCGTGCGGGACCGGGACGAGCTGGCCGGCGTCCTCCACCCGCCGATCGACACCGACGGCGACGGCGCCCCGAACTACCGCGACCCCGACAGCGACGGGGATCGCATCCTCGACGGCGACGAATTCGGGATCGACACCGACGCCGACGGGCTCTTCGACCACGAGGACCACGACACCGACGACGACGGCATCCCGGACGAGGTCGAGGCCGGCGACGCCGATCTCTTCAGCCCGCCGGACGACACCGACGGCGACGGGGTGCCGGACTTCCGGGACCGCGACAGCGACGGCGACGGGCTCGACGACCGCCGCGAGGTCGAGCTCGGGCTCGATCCGCGGAACCCCGACAGCGACGGCGACGGCGTCCCGGACCCGCTCGAGCTCGAGCCCGACGGCCCGGGCCCGGGGCGAGAGGCGCTCTTCTTCACCCTGCCCTACGAGGCGCCGCCCACCCCCGAGCGCGGCGTGGTCTCGTTCCGGAGCGTGCTGCAGCGGGTGGACGTCTACTTCCTCTTCGACGACTCCGAGTCGCTCCACCCCGAGCTCGACGCCCTGCGGGGCGCGGTCGAGCGCGTCATCGACGACCTCACCTGCTCCGGCTCGGGCGCGCGCTGCGAGCTCGACTCGGAGTGTCGCGGCGAGGAGGTCTGCAGCCTCGACGGCGAGTGCATCGAGAACCCGGCGGAGAGTCGGTGTGTGGCCTCGCTCTGGACCGGCGTCGGCTCCTACGGCTACCAGCTGCAGAACCGCCTCGCCATCCAGCCCGATCCGCGCGCCACCGCCCGGGCGCTGGTCTTCCCCTCGGGGAGCGGCACCGAGTACCTCGACGCCGCGGTGTGGGCGGTCGCCGATCCGCTCGGGCCCCTCCCGAGCCCGCTCGGCTGCGTGAGCCCGCGGCCCGGAGTCCCGGGCTGCCCGGGGTTCCGGCCGGACGCGGCGCGGGTGCTCGTGACCCTCACCGACGAGGACGACGACGGCACCCACAGCGCGGTCGACGCGGGTCGCGCGCTCCGGGCGGCCGGCGTGACCTTCATCGGGCTCTGGTCCGACTTCCCGACCTCACCCGAGCGGGAGGACCTGGTGGCCCTCGCGCGCGAGAGCCGCTCGTTCGATCGCCACGGCGAGCCGCTGGTGTTCGACGCCGACCGGGCCGGCGTGGTCGGCGCCGTGACCCGGGCCATCGACGAGCGCGTCGGCGGCGTGCCCCTCCGCGTGACCCTCGAGGTCACCGACGCGCCCGGCGACGCGGGCGACGCGCTCGCGCTGCTCGACCACGTGACGGTGAACACCACCGGCGACGGGTGCAGCGACGCGGGCCCGACCGAGGACACCGACGGCGACGGGCGCCCCGACGCGTTCAGCCGGGTGCTCCCGGGCACCCCGCTCTGCTGGGACGTGGTGCCCCGCGCCAACCGGACCGTGGCCCCGGCCGCCGAGCCCCAGCTCTTCCACGCCCGCGTCACGATCTCCGGCGACGGCTCGCCCCTCGACGCGCGGGACGTCTACCTCCTGGTCCCGGCGCGCGTGGACGGCCCCGGCGGGCCGATGTGATCGAGGCTACCGCGCGGCCCCATTGCTCGGCCCCTATTGTTCGGCGGAGTCGGTGACGGTGAAGTCGGCGTCCGACTCGGCGCTCCCCTGGAGGCGCACGGTCACGCGGAGGCGGCCGGTGCGCGCGCGCGAGGGGATGACGACCCGGAGGCTGTCGCCGGTGGCGCTCACGACCTGCGCGTTGCTCTCGCCGATCTGGACCCGGACGAGGCCGGTGCGGGTGCCGAGGTTGCGGCCCTGGATGGTCACCGCGGTGCCGGGCGGGCCGCTCTCGGGGGCGAAGCTCGCGATGACCGGCACGCGGGTGACCACGAACGGCTGGGCCGTCCGGTCCTCGCCGGCGTTCTCGACCGCGACCACGAGGGGCCCGCTGGCCGCCTCCGGGATGCGCACCACCAGCTCCTCGCCGCTCGCGCGCACGACCTCGGCGCGCTGGCCCGAGAGGGTGACGGTGTTGCGCTCCGGCTCCGCCGAGAAGCCGCGGCCGGTGAGCGTGACCTCGGTGCCCGCCCCGCCGCTCCGCGGCGAGAAGGCGGTGACCGACACCGGCTCGACGACGTCGAAGCGGGACGGCGCCTCGGCCGGACCGAGCCCGGCCACCGTGACCCGGATCTCCCCGTCGGCCGCGCCGGTCGGGATCTCGACCACGAGCCGCTGCTCGCCGAGGTCGCGCACCACCAGGTTGGTCTCGCCCATTGTGGCCTCGATCTGGCGGACGTCGCGCCCGAAGTGATCGCCGATGAGCGTGACGCGGGTGCCGGGGGCGCCGAAGGTCGGGTTCATCTCGCGGATCACCGGCTCGTAGCGCACCTGGAACTCGCGCTCCGAGTAAGCGCGCCCGGCGCCGCGCACGTCGACGAGCCAGCGGGCGGTCTCGGGATCGCGGCGGGGGACCTCGACGACGAGCTCGGTCTCCGACGCCCGGAGCACGCGGGCCCGCTGCTCGCCGAGGTAGACCCGGTTGCGGGCGCGGCTGCGGTGGAAGCCGGTGCCGCGCAGGGTGACGCGGGTGCGGGGCGGGCCGAGGGCGGGCTCGAAGCCGCTCACCGACGTGCCGGTCCCGATCTCGAAGGCGTCCGCGCTCGTCACCGTGCCGGCGCCGTCGACGTGCACCGTGAACGAGGCCGAGCTGGCGCCGCTCGGGATGATCACGCGCAGCTCGGTCGGGTTCGCGCTGCGCACGACGACCGGGCGCTCGCCGAGCCGGACCTGGTTCTCGGCGAGGCGCGGCGAGAAGTGCTCGCCCTGGATCACGACCTCGGTGCCGGCCGCCCCGGACTCGGGCTCGAAGCCTCGGATCACGGGCGCCGGCGCCGCCTGGGTCACCCGGAAGCGCGGCCCGCGCACGTTGCCGCGCGGGGTGCGGATCTCGAGGTTCCCGCTCCGCGCGCCCTCCGGGATCGTCGCCGTCCAGCGGTTGGGCAGCCGGCTCTGCACCTCGAGCTGCGCGTCGCCGAGCCACACCGTCTGCTGGGGGTCGAAGTAACGGCCGATGAGGCTGATGAGCGTGCCCGGCGGCCCGGACGTGGGCTCGATGCGCTGCACGACCGGCATCGGGCGGCGGACCTGCGCGGAGGCCAGGGCGGGGACGAGGGAGACGCCGAGGGCGAGGAGGAGGGAGAGTCGGGTCATGGTCGGCTCGGGGATCTGCGGGGGGAGCGTCGCCGAAGGCGGGAGACGGGTCAAACGTGACGCGCCGGGGCCCGGCGATATTCGCCGTGAGGTCGCGCGATGCGGCCGCGGTCGGTCCGCGGTAGGCATGGGGCATGACCGACAAGCGAGTCGTCCGCGCCCCGCGCGGCACCGAGCTCAGGTGCAAGAGCTGGCTGACCGAGGCCCCGCTCCGCATGCTGATGAACAACCTCGACCCGGAGGTCGCCGAGCGGCCCGAGGACCTCGTCGTGTACGGAGGCACCGGCAAGGCCGCCCGCTCCTGGCCCGACTTCGACGTCATCGTCCGGGAGCTCGAGGCGCTCGAGCCGAACGAGACCCTGCTCGTCCAGTCGGGGCGGGCGGTCGGCAAGTTCCGCACGCACGAGGACGCGCCGCGGGTGCTCATCGCCAACAGCCTGCTCGTGCCGGCGTGGGCGAGCTGGGACGAGTTCCGGCGCCTCGAGGCCGAGGGCCTGACGATGTACGGCCAGATGACCGCGGGCTCGTGGATCTACATCGGCACCCAGGGGATCCTGCAGGGCACCTACGAGACGTTCGGCGCCGCCGGCGAGAAGCACTTCGGCGGCGACTGGTCCGGGCGCTGGATCCTCAGCGCGGGGCTCGGCGGCATGGGCGGCGCGCAGCCCCTCGCGGCCACGATGGCCGGCGCCGCGTTCCTCGGCGTCGAGATCGACGAGGCGCGGGCCAAGCGCCGGCTCGAGACCCGCTACGTCGACGCGCTCACCCACGACCTCGACGAGGCGCTCGCGATGATCGAGGGCTGGTGCGAGAAGAAGGAGGCCAAGAGCGTGGCCCTCGTGGGCAACGCGGCCGAGATCTACCCGGAGCTCGTGCGGCGCGGCGTGACCCCGGACTTCGTGACCGAGCAGACCGCGGCCCACGATCCGCTGGTGGGCTACGTGCCGACCGACCTCTCCCTCGAGGCGGCGGCGGAGCTGCGCGCCCGGGACCCCGAGGCCTACGTGCGGCGCGCCCGCGAGGGCATGGCGGCGGAGGTCCGGGCGATGCTGACCATGGTCGAGCGCGGCGCCTTCGCGTGCGACTACGGCAACAACATCCGCGAGCAGGCCAAGATCGCGGGCGTCACCGACGCCTTCGACATCCCGGGCTTCGTCCCGGCGTACGTCCGCCCGCTCTTCTGCGAGGGCAAGGGGCCCTTCCGCTGGGTGGCGCTCAGCGGCGACCCCGAGGACATCGCGGTCACCGACGCGGCCGTGAAGGAGGTCGTCCCGGACGACGCGCACCTGCACCGCTGGCTCGACATGGCCCGCGAGCGGGTGGAGTTCCAGGGGCTGCCCTCCCGCATCTGCTGGCTGGGCTACGGCGACCGCCACCGCGTGGGCCTGAAGTTCAACGAGCTGGTGCGCGACGGGAAGGTGAAGGCGCCGATCGTGATCGGGCGCGACCACCTCGACTGCGGCAGCGTCGCCAGCCCGTACCGCGAGACCGAGGGCATGAAGGACGGGAGCGACGCCATCGCGGACTGGCCCATCCTCAACGCGCTGATCAACGCCAGCGGCGGCGCGACGTGGATCAGCGTGCACCACGGCGGCGGCGTCGGCATCGGCTACTCGATCCACGCCGGCATGGTCATCGTCGCCGACGGGACCGACGCGGCGGCCAAGCGGCTGGAGCGCGTGCTGACGAGCGACCCGGGCATGGGCGTCATCCGCCACGCGGACGCGGGCTACGACGAGGCGGTGGCCTGCGCGAAGGACAAGGGCGTGCACCTGCCGGATCGGGCGGGATGAGCGACTTCGACCTCCTGGTGACCGGGGGCCGCGTCGTCACCTGCGACGGCGAGGCCGCCGATCCGCTCGGCGTGATCGACGACGGCGCGGTCGCGGTGCGCGGCGGGCAGATCGCCTGGGTGGGCCCGGCGGCCGAGCTCGGCGCGGCCCGCGCGACCGAGGTGCTCGACGCGGCCGGCGGCGTGGTGATGCCGGGGCTGATCGACCCGCACACCCACCTCGTCTTCGCCGGCTCCCGGGTGGACGAGTTCGCGCGGCGCATGGCGGGCGAGGACTACCGGGCCATCGCGGCGGCCGGCGGCGGCATCAAGGCGACGGTGCGCTGGAGCCGCGAGGCGAGCGACGAGGCGCTCTTCGAGGCGGCGGCCGCGCGGGCGAGGCGCTTGCGCGCGTTCGGCGTGACCAGCGCCGAGGTGAAGAGCGGCTACGGGCTCTCGACCGAGCACGAGCTGCGGCACCTCCGGGTGGCGCGGCGCCTCCAGACCGAAGGCCTCTTGCAGGTGACCACGTCGCTGCTCGGCGCGCACGCGGTGCCGCCGGACGTGGAGCGCGGCGCCTACGTCGACGAGGTGGTCGAGCAAATGATCCCGAAGGCGGCCGAGGAGGGGCTCGCGGACGCCTGCGACGTCTACCTCGACGACGGCGCGTTCACGCGCGACGAGGCGGCCCGGATCCTCGGCGCCGCGAAGGCGGCGGGCCTGCGCGCCCGGGCGCACGTGGGCCAGTTCGCGGACCTCGGGGGCGCGGAGCTGATGGCGGAGCTCGGCGCGCTCAGCGCGGACCACCTCGAGGCCGTCAGCGAAGGCGGGCTCCGGGCGATGGCCGAGGCCGGCGTGGTCGCGGTGCTGCTCCCCGGCGCCTGGCGCACGCTGCGGCAGGAGGCGCCGGACGCAGCCCGGATGCGCGCGGCGGGGCTGCGAATCGCGGTGGGCACGGACTGCAACCCGGGCACGAGCCCGAGCGTGGACCTGCCGATGATGGCCGCGCTCGCGGTGCGGGACGCGGGGCTGACCCTCGAGGAGGCGGTCCTCGCGATCACCCGTCACGCGGCCACCGCGGCCGGCTGGGACGACCGCGGCCGGCTGGCCCCGGGCCTCCGCGCCGACCTCGCGGTGTACGACGAGCGGGACCCGCGCGCCCTGGCCTACGGGCTCGGCGGCGTCGACGCGCGCGCCGTGATCCAGGGCGGCGTGGTCACGCGAGAACGCGTACCGTCGCCCTCCCCCCTCTGGTAGGCTCGGACGTCCGCGAGGCCGCCGTGAAGATCGACTACGCCGCCGCATTCGACAAGTACAACGCGCGCTTCGAGAAGGCCGTCGGCGACAAGCCGACCGGCAGCTACTCGAAGTTCCACAACCACATGATCAAGCGTCTGGAGCGCGAGGAGTTCGAGAAGCGGCTCGACACCTACGTGCAGCTCCACGGCGCCTGCAAGCGCATGCTCGACGGCGGCTCCACCATCAGCGACGCGCTCGTGCACGACTTCGAGGAGGCCGCCGCCTGGGTCGCGGTCAAGGCCCCCGACCTCTACGCGATGTTCCGGGGCGAGATCGGCGACCCGAAAGACGCCGCCCCCGAAGCCGTCGACTGACGCCACCGCCTCGTCTCCTCGTGGAAACGAGGAAGGTCGTCGCCTCCCACTCCCTGGAAACGAGGGAGGTCGTCGCCTCCTACTCCCTGGAAACGAGGAAGGGTGGAAGCGAGGAGCGCGCGGCTTCGCCGCGGGGCCAGCCAGGCAGGGCTCGGTCGCTCGCCGCCGGCGTCCAAGCCGCGGCGCGCGGCCGGCGAGCCGCCCCCACCCTCTCTCCCTCCTCGCTTCCCACCTTCCTCGCTTCTCGCGAGTGGCAGGCATGAAGCGGGATCGCAGCTCGGTAGCCGAACCCCCACGGCCTCGTCTCCTCCCACTCCGTGGAAACGAGGAAGGGTGGAAGCGAGGAGCGGGCGGCTTCGCCGCGGGGCCAGCCCGGCAGGGCTCGGTCGCTCGCCGCCGGCGTCCGAGCCGCGGCGCGCGGCCGGCGAGCCGCCCCCACCCTCTCTCTCCCTCCTCGCTTCCCACCTTCCTCGCTTCTCGCGAGTGGCAGGCATGAAGCGGGATCGCAGCTCGGTAGCCGAGCCCACTCTTCCTCCTAGCTTCCCACCTTCCTCGCTTCTCGCGAGTGGCAGGCATGAAGCGGGATCGCAGCTCGGTAGCCGAGCCCTCTCTTCCTCCTCGCTTCCCACCTTCCTCGCTTCTCGCGAGTGACAGGCATGAAGCGGGATCGGAGCTCAGTAGGGGCGGGGCAGCCCTTCGAGGTCGGCGGTGTCGAGGGCGTAGCGGATGAGCGCGCTGCGGCTCATCTTGCGGTGTCCGGCGGCCTTGAGGCGCTTCACCTTCTGGTCGAGCGCCTCGAGGTCCTCGGTGTAGAGGGAGATGCAGATCACCTGGTAGTGGTCCGGCTTCTCTTCCTCCTTCTTCTTCTTGCGCCGCTTCCGCGGCGGCTCGTCCTGGTCGCCCCAGAAGGTCTCGCTCAGGACCTCCCGGACCTCGTCCCCGTCGAGCACGCCCTTGATGTCGCTCATCGTTCCTCCCTCGTCCGTTCAGCCCGCCATCGCCGGCGCGCGATCCAGGGCGCCCGCGTCGCCCCGCAGCGCCACGATGCGCTCGACGAGCCCCAGGTAGTCGAGCGCGCCGTGGCTGTCCGGCGCGTACTCGAAGATGGTCTGCTTGGCGCTCGGCGCCTCGCGGAGCTTGGTGTTGACCCGGATGGGCGGGAGGCAGCGCTCGCCGAAGTGGTCGGTGAGGGCCTCGACCGCCTCGCGGCTGATCTTGTTGCGCACGTCGAAGAAGGTCGGCAGCACGCCGAGCAGCTTCACCTCGTGCTTCAGGAGCTGCCGCACGCTCTTCAGGGTGCGCAGCACCTGCCGCACGCCGACGAGCGAGAGGTAGTCGCAGCTCACCGGGACCACGACGCTGTCGGCGTAGACGAGCGCGTTCTGGTTCATCAGCGAGAGCGCCGGCGCGCAGTCGAGCACGACCACGTCGTAGCCGCTCACCCGGTCGCTGAGCCGCTCGCGCATGATGCGGTGGCGGTTCTGACGCTCGGCCAGGTAGAGCTCGGCCGCCGCGAGCAGCTCGTTGCTCGTGAGCACGTCCAGGTTGTTGCGCACCGGCACCGCCGCCTCGTCGGCCGGCGCGCCGCTCACCAGCACGTGGTAGAGGGTCCGCTCGCCGCGGATCCCGAGGGAGGCGCCGACGTTGCCCTGCCCGTCCGCGTCGACGAGCAGCACCCGGTTGCCGCGCTCGGCGAGCCCGGCGGCGAGGTTGACGGCGGTGGTGGTCTTGCCGGTGCCGCCCTTGTGGTTGAAGACCGCGATCCGACGCGGGCCCTCGCTCGCGCGGCCGCCCGCCTTGCCCAGGCGGAACACGCCGGCCTTCGCGGCGCCGCGACACTGGGTCGTGCAGAAGTAGCGCGGGTCACCGTCGCCGACCTCGGCCTGGAACGGGAACTCGAGCTCGAAGTCCTTGCCGCAGACCGAGCACTGCGGCCCCTCCGAGCGCAGCCCGCGCTGGTGACACACCTGAGAGCAGAAGTGGACGAACTGACCGGCCTCTTCGCGGACCTGGTAGCGGAACCGGACCTCGAAGGCGCGCGAGCACACGCTGCAAGTCGACTGTACCAAGGCATCCTCCACGCGCGCCCCGCCTCGGGCGCACGGCGCAGGTCGACCGTCACGGATCCACCGGGACCCGGCGCGCGTCGACCTCCTCCCTGTCGCGCTTCCATGTTCACTTCATGAAGCGCCTCACGAAGGGGCATGCCCGAGCGGGATCGGCGGGTCAAAAAAACGGATACTCTCTGCCGCATGGACGACTTCTCGAAGAGGCACGTGGTGATCACCGGCGGCAGCGGCGCGCTCGGCACGGCGGTGGTCACGGAGCTGCTCGGGCGCGGCGCGACGGTGCACGTTCCGGTCTACTCCCCGAAGGAGCTGGACCACTTCCCCTACCGCGAGCACGAGCGGGTGAAGGTGCGCGCCGGGCTCGACTTCACCGTCGAGAAGACGGTCGAGCGCTACTACGAGGAGCTGCCCTCGCTCTGGGCCTCGGTCCACCTCGCCGGCGGCTTCTCGATGAGCCCCGTCGCCGAGACCTCCCTCGACGACTTCCTGAAGCTCATGAACCTCAACGCGGTCACCTGCTTCCTCTCCTGCCGCGAGGCGGTGAAGAAGATCCGCGCGAGCGACGGCGAGGGGCGGCTGGTGAACGTCACCGCCAAGCCCGCGCTCGTCCCGACCGGCGGCCTCGCGGCCTACGCCGCGTCGAAGGCGGTGGTCGCGTCGCTGACTCTCTCGCTCTCGGAGGAGCTGGCCGACGAGCGCATCTGGGTCAACGCCATCGCCCCGTCGACCATCGACACCCCCGCCAACCGCAAGGGCATGCCGAAGGCGGACTTCGCCAAGTGGCCCAAGCCCGCCGAGCTGGCCCAGACCATCGCCCACCTCGCCTCCCCCGGGAACGCCGTCACCCGAGGCGCCCTCGTCCCGGTGTACGGCCGAGACGCGTGAGGATCAGGGCAAGACCGTGCGGTGGATGACGACGGGGCCGGCGCCGTCGCCGACGACCATCGTGCCCTCTTCGGTGTGGAAGCGGACCGACGAGACCTCGCCTCGGTAGCGCAGCGGCACGCCGAGGGCGACCGCGTCGCCGGGGGCGGTGACGTCGAGGACGCGGCGCGAGACGTCGACCCGCGACTCGGCCCAGAAGAAGCCGGTGCCGGTGACGACCTGGTAGGTGCCCGCGTTGGAGCCGGCGCCGTCGAAGACGACGATGACGCCTCCGGTCTGGAGGAAGGTGGTCATCGAGCGGCCGAGGCCCTGCGAGAGGCGCTGCAGCTCCGCGTCGGCGGCGTCGGTCTGGGCGTAGATGACCAGCACGTCCGCATCGGCGAGGAGGAGCGGGATCTCTTCCGGGCGCGGCGCGGCGCTGCGCACCCAGCTCCGGCCGTAGGCGGCGGCGACCTGGTCGATCGCGGCGTCGGTGCCCGCGACCGCCTCGGGGCGCGCGTCGCCTTCGTAGACGAGCACCCGGGCCGGGTTCTGGCGGGCGAGGAAGACCGCGTTGCCCGCGATCCGGTTCATGCCGTCGCGGCTCTCGCGGTAGTCGTGCCCGACGACCACGAGGTGGCCGGCGAGCGGGCCGCTGCACGCGCCGCCGACGCACACGCCGGAGGGGCAGCTCACGCCGCAGCCGCCGCAGTGATCCGGATCGCTCCGGGTGTCGATGCAGCGGTCGTCACAGGTCATGCGCGGGAGGCGGCACGCGTCGGTGCACTCGCCCGCGGCGCAGACGTCCCCGGCCGCGCAGGCGATCCCGCAGCCGCCGCAGTTCATCGGGTCGGAGTCCGGGCGGACGCAGGTCTCGCCGCACTCGAGCTCGCCGACGTCGCAGCCCTCGGGCGGGCCGCCGGCGTCCCCGGCGTCTCCGCCGTCTCCGCCGTCGCGCGGGGGGACGTCGGCGTCCGCGTAGGAGCCGTCGCCGAGCACGCCCGCGTCGCCGCCGTCCGCGTCGCCGTCGCCCCCGTCGAGGGCGAGGCCGACGCACGCGCCGAGCACGCAGGACTGCTCCGACGCGCACTGGGCGCCGCACGCCCCGCAGTGCGCGGGATCGTTCTCCAGGTCGACGCAGACGCCGTCGCAGAGCGCGAGGTCGCTTCGACACGCGGCGCCGACGACCGGGCTCTGACAGCCCGCCGCGAGCGCGATCAGACCGAGCAAGATGACTCTCACGACGCGTCTCCCTCTGCCAGCTCCGCGACCAGCCGGTCCGACGGGTGCCCGTCGGCGGACGAACCCTCGTCCGGCTCGCTCGGCGGCGGCGCCTCTCCGCGGCGCGTGCGCGCCTCGTCCCGCTCGCGCTCGGCGGCCGCCTCCTCCGCCGCGAGCTCTCCGGGGGTGAGCTCCCGGCGTCGCATGACGACGAACTCCACGCGCCGGTTGGTCTGGTGGATCTCCTCCGAGTCCCCCCAGGCGGCGGGCTGCGTCTCCCCGTGGCCGACCGCGTCGATGATCTCCGCGGGCACGCCGTACTCGACCAGCAGCGAACGCACCCGCTGGGCGCGCAGCTCGCTCAGCCGCTGGTTGAACGACCGGCCGCCGCGCACATCGGTGTGCCCCTCGATCCGGAGCTGAACCCACTCGGGGTGCTGCCGGTAGAGCTCGACGATGGCGTGGAGCACCGGGCGGGCGCGGGACTTCACGCGGGCCCGGGCGAAGTCGAAGAGCACCTGCTCCTCGAGCACGATGCGGTCGTCGCGCATCACGATGAGGCCCTCGTCCGGGCAGCCGTCGCGGTCCTCGATGCCGTTGATCACCTCGGCCTCGTTCGGGCACGCGTCGCGCTCGTCGGGGAAGCCGTCGCCGTCGTTGTCCCGGTCGGGGCACCCGTCCTCGTCGAGCCAGCCGTCGAAGTCCTCCGGCTCCATCGGGCACTCGTCCTCGACGTCCGGCAGGCCGTCGGCGTCGTTGTCCGCCTCGGGGCAGCCGTCCTCGTCCTCGAAGCCGTCGAAGTCCTCCGGGATCTCGGTGCAGGCGTCGACGTCGTCGGTGATGCCGTCCCCGTCGCGATCGCCGGGCGGCCGCGGGGGCGCGGGCTCGGGCGGCGCGGGCCGCGCGTCGAAGAGGGTCAGCTCCACGCCGAACATCAGCACGTGCGCGGGCCGGTCCTCGAGCTGGTTGTCGACCTCGAAGATCGTCGACCAGCGCACGACCGGCGCGATGTCCACGTCGTCCCAGGCGAAGCCCCACCCGATGCCCGCCTCCGCGGTCGGGCGGACGAGCCCCCCGGTGAGCGCGCCGCCGCCGACCAGCTCCACGAAGAGCCCGGTGCCGCGCGCGACGTCGGGCATCGCCGGGGCGAGCGGCCGCAGCCGGAGCGAGAGCCCGAGCTGGAAGAGGTCACCGACCCCGGGGTCCGCCAGCGTGGGATCGCTCGGCGCGGCGCCGTCGCCCAGGAAGCCGGCCCGGAGCCGCGCCCCGAGCAGGAAGACCTCGCCGAAGGGGCGGTGGAGGGCCACCGATGCCGCCGCGCCGGGCTCGAAGCGGTCCGCGGTCGGCGCGAGGGCCGGCACCGCGAGGTCCGCCTCGAACGACAGCAGCCACGGCTCGTCGGCCGAAGCCGCGGCCGGGAGACCGAGCACCAGGATGGCGACGCACAGAGAGTGAAGATGCCGACGCATCACCCTGGCGTTACGGTCGATCAGGGAGGGTCTTTAGCCATGGCATCTCGCCCCGAGACACCTGAGTCACCGGTGAGGCCGAGGCGGAAGCTGCGTCTCGCGCTCGCCGGGGTGCTCGCGCTCGGCCTCATCGGGGCCGGCGTCGCCTTCCTGGCGCCCTGGTCACGCCCCTGCGAGGAGGAGATCGCCACCGCCGAGCGCGCCTGGAACGGCTACGTCGCGCACCTCCGCCCTGGCAACCCGCGCCGGGCCGCCGGCGAGGTCCGGGACGCGATCGCGGCCGATCCCACCGAGGCGCTGGAGAAGGCCGAGTCGCTCGCCTCCGCGCCGCCTCCCTCCGACCCGCGCGCCGGCCTGCTCTATCGCGAGGCGATGGAGACCCTCGTCCTCGCCCAGGGCGCCTGCCGCCACCGCTGACGCGGTTGGTCGGGAAGGCTTGGGGGGACGACTGATCTCTCGCAGAGACGCAGAGGCGCAGAGACCGGGCGTGGCCCCGGGACGGCGCCTCGCCGGCGCGTGCCGGGACGACCGCCGCTCGGGCGCCGCCGCCCGGCGTCGGAATTACTCTCGCAAAGGCGCGAAGCCGCAAAGATGGAGGTGGGGCGGCGGGGTGGCGGCTGGCCACCGGGTCCTGACTCGCCGCTTGGTCCGGCGGGCTTGGGGAACGACTGATCTCTCGCAGACACGCAGAAGCGCACCCTACAGCCCGGTGGTGTCGGTCTCGAGCCCGAGCAGGACGCGGCCGACCGGCTTGAGCGTCTGCTCGCCGACCATCACGTGCTGGGTCATCACGTGCACGTCGCGGAAGTGGCGCTGGAAGGGGCTGGTGTCCCAGATCGCCGCGCCCCCGGCGAGGTGGTAGACGGTGTCGACCACCTTGGCCGACGCCTTGGCGGCGTGGGTCGCCGCGAGGCGGAGGCGGGCCCGGTCGAGGTCGGAGAGCGCGTCGCCGCTCGACGCCGTCTCCCACACCTCGTCGAGCGTCTCGTGCACCAGCGCGCGGGCCGCGCGCAGCTCGCCCTCGGCGCCGGCGAGGGTGACCTGCACCAGCTCGCCTTCGGCCATCGTCTTCTTGCCGCCGCGCGAGCGCTTGGTGCGGGCCATCTCCCGCATCGCGTCGAGCGCGGCCCGGGCGATGCCCAGCCCGACCGCGGTCACGCCGGTGCTCAGCAGGCCGAACACCGGGAAGCGATAGAGCGCTCCGTCGTGCCTCGGCGCGTCGGCGAGCACGCAGCAGGTCAGCGCCTCGTCGACCCGCAGGTCCTCGACCACGAGGTCGTGGCTGCCGGTCCCGCGGAGGCCGCTCACCTTCCAGGTGTCGACGACCTTGGAGTCCTCGGCCCGGAAGAAGCAGGAGCGGATCTCCGGGCCGCCCGAGGGGAGCCGCCGCGGCGCGTCCCCGTCGAAGACCAGGCAGCCGCCCATGCGCCAGCCGGCGTTCTCGCAGCCGCTCCCGTAGGCCCAGCGCCCGGTCACCCGGTAGCCGCCCTCCTCGGGCGTCGCCCGGCCGGTGGGCGCGAACACGCCCGCGAGCGCGGCGCTCGGGCCGTCCTCGAGGATGGTCCGAGCCGCCCGCTCCTCCAGGTAGGCGAGCAGCAGCCCGGTGGTCGAGCCGGTCATCACCACCCACGCCGCCGCCGCGTCGCCCCGGGCGAGCTCCTCGAGCGCGGACGCGAAGACCCGCGGGTGCACCTCGCCGCCGCCGAGCTTGGCCGGGGCGAGCATCCGGTAGAAGCCGTGGCTCCCGAGCTCGTCGCTGATCGCCGCCGGCACCCGCCGGGCCGCCTCGATCTCCGCGCTGCGCTCCGCCAGCGCCGGGGCCAACCCCCGCGCGCGCTCCACCAGATCCGTCATGCTCGCTCCTTCTGCTCGCGGGCCAGCGCCCTCAGCGAAGGCGGCCGCGTCCCGTCCACGTCGTCGAAACCGTACTCCTCGGCCAGCTCCGCGACGATGAGGCGCCGCCCGGTCTTCCGGAGCACGTCCGGATCGGACGAGAGCGCGGCCACCGCGCGCCCGGTGAATTCGGCCGACTCGCTCACCTCGGTCGAGAACGGGAGCTCGTCCTGGCTCATGACCCACTCGGTCCGCACGATCCCCGGCCAGAGGCTGACGCTCGTGACCCCGTGGGGCGCGAGGTCGTGGGCCATGTCCGCCGCCAGGCGATCCACGCCCGCCTTGCCGACCCCGTAGGCGACGTTGAGCTGAAAGCCGGCCCCGGCGAACGACGAGACGTTCGCGATGAGCCCGCGCTTCGCGGCCACCATCATCGGGGCGGCGAAGACGCTCGCGACGTAGTGGGACCGGAGCCCGACCTCGTGCATCTGATCCCAGATGCCGATCGGCTGCTCCCAGAACGGGAGCCCCCACATGCGCTCCTTCGGGATCGCGAAGACGTTGTTGACCAGCACGTCGAGCCGGCCGGCCTCCTCCTTCACCCGGGCGAAGAGCGCCTCGACCTGCGCGTCGTCCGTGTGGTCCACCGGGACCGGGACCCCTTCGCCGCCGCGGCGGTCGATCTCGGCGGCGACGGTGTCGATCGACAGCCCCTCGCCGCGGGTCCGACCGGTGACGTAGACCCTCATGCCCGCGTCCCCGAGGGCGAGCGCGACGCCTCTTCCGACGCCGCGGCTCGCCCCGGTGACGACCGCGATCTCTCGTTCGCTCATCCGCGCGTCTTACCACGCGGAGCGGGGCTCACGGGTCGACGCCGCCGGTCTCGCAGGGCCCGAAGGTGAAGCTCGCCTGATCACGACCGCCCTCGGGGTCGGTGACGGTGACCATGCTCGGGTACGGCGCCGCGTTGGGGCAGGTGAGGGTCGAGGTCGCGGCGTCGATGCTGCCGGTGCAGCCGGTCGCGCTCCCGGTGAACGTGAGCATGCCGGCCGGCGTGTCCGGGTCGGTGACGCTCACGGTGATGCGGAAGCCGGACGGGACGCCGGTGGAGCAGCTCCCCATCGGCATCCACTCGACCCGATCGATGACCGGCGCGACCGGCTCGGGGACGCCGGTGTCGGCCACCCCGGTGTCCATGTCGGGTACCCCGGTGTCCGCCGGCGGGAGGCCGGAGTCCAGGTCGGGCACCCCGGTGTCCATGTCGGCGACCCCGGTGTCCATGTCCGGCGCGCCGGTGTCGGCGGGCGGGCTGACGCCCGAGTCGTCGACGTCGTCCGCGTCGTCGCAGCCGAAGAGCGCGCTGCACAGCACGAGCAGCGCCGCCAGGACGCGGCGCGTCCAGATCAAGTCCATGCTCCCCCCTGACCGGCGCGGTCGTGTCGCGCCGATTCGGCAGGTACGCCCCGGTGTCAGGCGGGCACCGCTCCGCTCCCGCGGTCCCTCGTAAAGGGGTCGCTCAACGCGCCGCACACTCCCCCGGCACGTCTCCGAACGGGCGCACCCGGACCCGGTCGCGCAGGATGGCCGCGCCGTCGTCCACCTCGAGCTCGAGCTGCACGTCGCGGTCGACGAAGCACTCGGGCGACGAGAGCACGAAGGGGATGCCGACCCGGGGCGCCCCCTCCCCGAGCCGCAGATCCTGACGCGGCCGCCCGGCCTCGACCGGCGCGGCGATCAGCGTGATCGCGTCGGCCCGACCGGCCCGCACCGAGAGCCACAGGTGGAAGCCGCCCTGCGCGCCGGGCACCATCGGGAGAGGCTGCCCCTCCGCCAGCGGCTCGAACGCGTCGAGCCCCGTGCCCAGCTCGGCCGACGGGACCTCGGCCGCGCAGCCGAGCGCGAGGATCGCGAGCGTCGAGGCGAGGCGCACCCCGCTCAGGTACGCACGCGCGCACCCGCCGGCCGCTCCGTTTCCGGAGGGGGCATGCGCCCCCTCCCGCCCGACCGGCAAAGCCGGCTCGGGCGGTCGCCCCATCTCACGCGCTCACGCGTGGAAGCTGCGGCAATATTTGCCGCAGCTTCACACGTCCAGGGCCTCGGCCTCGGCGCGGGGGGCGTGCTCCATGATGAGCTCGTAGCGGGGGGCCGCGTCCTTGCCCATCAGGTCGTTGATGGTCTGGTCGGTGACCAGCTCCTCGTCGATCACCACCCGGAGCGCGCGGCGGCGCTTCCGATCGAGCGTGGTCTCCTTGAGCTCGTCCGGGTTCATCTCGCCCAGCCCCTTGAAGCGGCTGATCTTCGGCTTCACGTTGCCCGGCAGCTCCGCGAGGATGCGGTCGCGGTCGTCCTCGTCGAGCGCCCAGTGCGTCTCCTTGCCCGCGTCGATGCGGAAGAGCGGCGGCAGCGCGAGGAAGACGTGACCGCCCCGGATCAGCTCCGGGAGCATCCGGTAGAAGAACGTAAGCAGCAGCGTCGCGATGTGATGGCCGTCGCTGTCGGCGTCCATCAGCAAGAAGATCTTGCCGTAGCGGAGCTTGGTGACGTCGAACGCCTTGCCCATGCCGCAGCCGAGGGCGCTCACGATGTCGCTGAGCTCCTTGTTGCTGAGCACCTGCTTGGCGCTCGCGCGCTCGGCGTTGAGCACCTTGCCGCGCAGCGGGAGGATCGCCTGGGTCTTCCGATCGCGGGCGCGCTTGGCGTTGCCGCCCGCGGAGTCACCCTCGACCAGGAACAGCTCGCTGTCCTCGGGGCTGGTGCTCGAGCAGTCGGCGAGCTTGCCGGGCAGGTTGAGCCGGTGGCTGACCGCGGTCTTGCGCTTGACCTGCTGGCTCGCCGCGCGGCTCGCCTCTCGCGCGCGGGCCGCGGTGACGATGCGCGCGACGATGGCCTCGCCGACGCTGGAGTTGTCGAGCAGCCAGTGCTCGAGCGCGTTCCGGATCGCGGTCTCGACCGGCGAGGCGACCTCGGGGTTGTTCAGGCGGTCCTTGGTCTGCCCCTGGAACTGCGGATCCTGCACGTAGACGCTCAGGAGCGCGACGACGCCCTCCCGGATGTCCTCGGCGGAGATCGTGACGCCCTTGGGGTTGATGCCCTTGGTCTTCATGAAGCCGCGCACCGCGCGGTTCAGCGCCGCCTTGAGCCCGGCCTCGTGGGTGCCGCCCGACCCGGTCGGGATGCCGTTGGCGTAGGTGAGCAGCCGCTCCTCCGGCGCCTCGGTCCAGGTGAGCGCCAGCTCGATGCGCGGGTGGTCGTCGTCCTTGTCGAGCGTGAAGGCCTCCGGCGGGATCGCGCGCTTGCCGCGCTCCTCGACCAGGTGCCCGAGGTACTCGACGATGCCGCCCGGGTGGTGGAACTCGATGCGCTCGCCGGACTTCTCGTCCTTGAAGACGACCTTGAGGCCCTTGTGCAGGTAGCTCTTGGCCTCGAGGCGCTTCTTCACGACGTCGGGGTCGTAGGAGAGCTTCTTGCCGAAGATCTGCGGGTCGGGGCGGAAGTGGATCGTGGTGCCGCGCTTGCCGCGCGTCGCGCCGACCTTCTTGACCTTGCCCTTGGGCTTCCCGCGCGCGTAGGTCTGCTGGTAGTGCGTCTGGTCGCGGAAGATGTCGGCGGTCATCTCCTCGCTGAGCGCGTTGACGACCGACGAGCCGACGCCGTGGAGGCCGCCGCTCACCGTGTAGTTCTTGTGGCCGAACTTCCCGCCCGCGTGGAGCGTGGTGAGGATCAGCTCGAGCGCCGACTTCTTGTACTTCTTGTGGACGTCGACCGGGATGCCGCGGCCGTTGTCGATGACGGTGACGCCCTTGTGGTCCTTGTCGAGGTGGACCTCGATGGTGTTGGCGTGCCCGTTGATGGCCTCGTCGACCGAGTTGTCGACGACCTCCCAGAGGAGGTGGTGGTAGCCGTTCTTCGCGGTGTCGCCGATGTACATCGCCGGCCGCTGGCGCACCGGCTCGAGGCCCTCGAGGACGGTGATCTCTTGCGACGTGTAACCCGACATCGGCTCACTCCCCTCCGCTCAGCTCGGGCACGATCGGCTCGTGCGGGACCTGCCGCTCCAGCGTGCCGCGCTTGAAGAGCTGCTGGCCCTTGCCGCCGCGCTGCACGACGGTGCGCCACACCGTGATCTCGAACTGCTTGCCCTTGGCGTTCTCGACGATCAGCGGCTCGGTCGAGTCGCTCATCACCGCCGCGCCGACGACCTCGTCGCCCTTGGCGAGCTTGATGAGCTTCACGCCCTTGCCCGGCCCGTTGAGCACGGGGACCTCGTCGTCGGTGGTCAGGAGCGCGTGCCCCTTCTTGGTGGCGCAGGCCACCTTCATCGTGTCGTCGGAGAGGTCGACCATCAGGATCTCGTCGCCCTTGTTCAGGCGCATGTACTTCCGCCCGTTGCGGGTGCTCGGATCCCGATGCGCGCGCAGCGAGAAGCGCGAGGTCATGCCGCCGCGGCTGACCGCGATCGCGTACGGCGGGTCCGGCTCGAGCGAGTCCGGGTTCAGCTCCGGCACGTCGAGCAGCCGCGGGTCGAAGCCGATCATCTTCACGATGCGCTCGCCGTCGGAGAGCTTGAAGAGCTTCTGGATCGGGTCGCCGTAGCCGGTGGTCGCCGGGATGTCGACGATGCGGCAGACGTAGCAGCTCCCGAGGCTGCTGAAGAAGGCGACCGACGAGCGGGTCGAGCCCGCGGTCACGTCCATGACCGCGTCGCCCTCGCGGGTCCGGGTCGAGGAGACGTCGGTCACCCTGCCCTGCCGCTTCACCCAGCCCTGGTGGGTGATGAGCACCACCTGGTCCTCGTCGACGATGAACGCCTCGGCGTCGTACTCGGGCTCGTCGACCGAGCCGCTCACCTTGGTCTGGCGGCGGTCACCGAAGTCGTTCTTCAGCTCGAGCAGCTCCGCGCGGATGAGCTTCCAGCGCGCGCCGCGGTCGCTGAGGAGCTTCTCGATGCGCTCGGCCTCGGCGCGCTTCTCCTCGAGCTCCTCGCGGATGATCAGGATCTCGAGCTTCGCGAGCTTGTAGAGGCGGAGCTCCAGGATGGCGCTCGTCTGGATCTCGCTGAGCTCGAACCGCTTCATCAGCTTGTTCGCCGCGTCCGCGCGCCCGTCGCTCCGCCGGATGATCCGGATGGTCTCGTCGAGCGCGTCGAAGACGGTGATGAAGCCCTCGAGGATGTGGATCCGCTCGAGCAGCTTGCGGAGCTCGAACTCGAGCCGCCGCGTGACGACGTCCATGCGGAAGTCGAGGAAGACCTGCAGCATCTCCTTGAGGCCGAGCTTCGCCGGCGCGGCGACCTCCGGCTGCTCGGTCGGGACGAGGCAGGTGAAGTTGACGGTGACGTTCGTCTGCAGCGGGGTGTGCTTGTAGAGGTACGCCATCACCAGCTGCGGGTCGGCGCCCTTCTTGATCTCGAGCACGACCCGCGTCTCCTCGGTGCTCTCGTCGCGCACGTCGAGGAGGTGGGGCAGCTTCTTGCCCACGATGATCTCGGCGATCTTCTCGACCACCGTGCTGCGGACCACCGAGTAGGGGATCGACGTGATGACGATGCGCGGGTTCTCGCGCTTCTTCTTCGACGTCTCCTCTTTCCACTCGCCGCGCAGCTTCAGCGAGCCGCTGCCGCCCTCGTAGACCTTGCGGAGCTCGACCTTGGAGCTGACCACCTGGCCGCCGGTCGGGAAGTCCGGGCCGCGGATGTGCTTCATCAGCTGCACGATGCCGAGGCTGTCGTCGTCGATGAGCGCGACCAGCGCGTCGATCACCTCGCCGAGGTTGTGCGGCGGGATCGACGTCGCCATGCCGACCGCGATGCCCTGGCTGCCGTTCACGAGCAGGTTCGGGAAGCGCGCCGGCAGCACGATCGGCTCGGAGAGCTGCCCGTCGTAGGTCGGCCGGAACGGGACGGTCTGCTGCCCGATCTCGCGGAGCAGCTCCTCGCTCATCGGCGCGAGCTTGCACTCGGTGTAACGCATCGCGGCGGGCGAGTCGCCGTCGGGGGAGCCGAAGTTGCCCCGGCCGTCGACGAGGCGCGCCCGCATGGTGAAGTCCTGCGCCATCCGGGCGAGCGCGTCGTAGATCGCGCTGTCGCCGTGCGGGTGGTACTTGCCCATCACCTCGCCGACGACGCGGGCGCTCTTCATGTAGCGACCCTCGGGGCGCAGATGCAGGTCCTTCTGCATCGTGTAGAGGATGCGCCTCTGGACCGGCTTGAGGCCGTCGCGCGCGTCGGGGAGCGCGCGGCTGGTGATGACGCTGAGTGCGTAGTTCAGATACCGCTTGCGGGTCTCTTCCGCGAGCGAGGCGTCCACGAAGCTCATGGGCGGCGGCTCTCCGTTTTCGGTCAGGTTCAGCAGGGCGTACAGGTCGAGCTGATTCTCGGCAGCAGCTGCGCGTCGTCGCCCCAAGTCCCCTACTCCCAGCGCGCCGGACTGGATCGGTGTTCAGCCCGGCGATCTGACCGCTATTAGCAGGGCTACGCCCTGACGCGCAAGAAAACGGCGAGGCCCGTCAGCCGCCGTCGGCGGGGCGCTTGTCGAGCAGGCCGAGGAGCCGGTAGGCGCGCTCGTTGCCCGGCTCGAGGACCAGGACCTGCTCGAGCGCCTGGCGCATGCCCTCGACGTTGCGCCGCTCGAAGAGGCCCCCCGCGAGCGCGAAGAGGGTCTCCATCGCCGCCTCGCGGAGCTCGTGCTCGACGAAGAACTCGGCGATGCGCCGCAGGAGCAGGAGGTCCTCGGGGTAGGTCCGGCGCAGCAGCGCGAGCCGCTCCCGGACCTGCGCGTCGTGGCCGTAGCGGAGCAGCACCGACATGTCGCTCAGGATCTGGTCGAGCTCGCGGGTCGGCATCTGGCCGTCCTCGATGCCCTCGAGCGCCTCGGGCGCCTCCTTGCGCTGGGCCGCCTTCTCGACGTCGGGCACCACCTTCGCGGCCTCGATGCGCTGGGTGTGCAGCCCCATCGGCGCGACCACGCTCTCGTGGGCCGCCTCGAGCTGATCCGACAGCGGCGCCTCCGTCGTTTCGACCGCAGCGGGGCCAGGCTCCGGCGGGCTCGACGGCCGCTTGACCTTGGTGAGCAGGAGGATGCGCTGCCCGGAGTCGGTGGTGAGCGGCTGGCCGCGCGGCACGGTCAGCGTCTCGTCGTCTTCGTTCTCCGGGAGGTCGCCCTCCTCGGTGGAGTCCGGGTCGAAGGCGCGGGCCATCGCGAGCGCCAGCGGCGCGTCCGGCCGGGTGCCCTCGTGGTCGGGCTCGGGCGGCTCGCCGACCCCGGTGCGCATCGCGCGCGCGTCGTCGTAGGGGGAGCGCGCGCGGACGGTGACCGCGTGATCCCAGGTGGGCGGCCCGCCGCGGCGCGGTCGCGCCTCGACGCCGACGCGAGAGAGGTCCGGCAGCTCGGTGTGGGGGCTGGTCGGCTCCTCGGTCGGCGGCTCGTCCGGAGGCGGCCGCAGCACCGCTCCCGCGACCACCGTGTCGGCGTGCTCGTTGCGGACCATGCCGGTCGGCTCGTCGTCTCGCGGGAGCGCCTCTTCGGTGCTCGCGTTCGCGTTCTTCACGAAGCGCTCGAAGATGTCTTCGGGCTCGAAGATCGCGCGGAACCGATCGGTCTTGTCGTCGCTCGCCATCGACGCGGCGCCCATCGTGGCAGAGGCCCCAATTCGCTGCAAGCCGGGCGGAACTTTGGCCTCTCGACGCTTCGTGGATTCGACCTCGCGTGGCAGACTCCTCGCCGGAGGCTCGAATGGAGAGATGGCTCGGGGCGCTGCTCGCGGCAGCGCTGACCTTCGGGAGCGCGACCCTCGCCGCAGCGCAGGACGAGGCCGAAGATCGACAGCACCTTCCGCTCGCCGATCAGGGCGCGCAGGAGCGGGCGCGGCTGCACTTCCAGGCCGGCGCCTCCTACTACGAGGCAGGCAGCTACGAGGACGCGCTGCGCGAGTGGCGCCACGCCCACGAGCTGAGCCAGCGGCCGGAGCTGCTCTACAACCTCTCGCTCGCCTACCAGGGCATGGGCGACCTCGAGAACGCGGTGAGCCACCTCGAGCGCTACCTCGAGGAGGTCCAGGACATCCCGAACCGGGCGAACCTGGAGCTGCGGGTGCGGAACTTCCGCCAGCGCCTCGAGGCCGAGGCGGCCGAGGCCGAGGCCGAGGCCGAAGCGGAGGTGGTGGAGGCGGAGGCGACGCTGGAGGCGGAAGCGGAGGCGCAGGTCGAGCCCGAGCTGACCCCCGCCGGCGGGAGCGGCCCCAACGTCGGCGCCATCGCGGGCTTCTCGGTCGCCGCGGCGGGGGTGGTCATGGTCGCCATCTTCGGGAGCCTGACCCTGGTGGAGGACGGCAACCTCGACGCGGAGTGCGGCGGCGGGTGCGACGCCAGCGCGGTCTCGGATCTCCAGACGTTCGCGCTGCTGACCGACATCGGCTTCGGCGTGGCCCTCGCGGGCGCCGCGGTGGGCGCCCTGCTCCTCCTCGTCGGGGGGGACGACGGCGCGGAGAGCCAGAGCGCCTCGCTCCAGCCCTGGGTGGGCCGGGACAGCGGCGGCGCGGTCCTGCGAGGGACCTTCTGATGCGCGCCGCGCCGCTCCTGGGCGCGCTCCTCCTCGCCGGCTGCTCGCTCGTCTTCGACGGCGGCCGCCACGTCTCCGGCGGCGAGGGCGAGGGCGACGCCGGGCGCATGGACGCCGGCCCCTCGGACGCCGGGGCGCGGCCCGCGTGCGACCCGATGAGCGAGTGCTGCGACTGGATGGACTGCGTCGAGGCGCCGACCGGCCCCTTCTGCGTGTACGACCCTGGCGGCGACGACTTCGCCTGCGAGCACGACTGTCGGGTCGACGCCGACTGCGAGGGCTTCCCGGCGGGGACCGCCTGCGTCGACGACACCATCGGCGGCGGGCGCTTCTGCAGCTGCCGGGTCGACGCGGACTGCCCGGACCCGGCCAGCCCGATCTGCGAGCCCGACTTCGGCTGCCAGCAGTGCCGCGGACCGAGCGACTGCCTGCCCGGCGAGGGCTGCGGCGGCGGCCTCTGCTGGCCGCGCTGCGACGACGGCGGTGGCTGCCCGCCCGGGCTCGTCTGCTCGCCGGGAGGCGAGCTCTGCGAGCCGCCGGCCGGAGGCTGCCTGCCGGTCTGCGGCTCCGAGGCCCGGGAGGCGTGCGAGAGCGAGCGCTGGCGCAACGTCTTCCCCTTCGCGGCGGAGGCCGACCGCGCCTTCCCCGCGTTCGTGGCCCCCGCGGCCGACGGCGTCGTGGCCACCGGGCATCAGCTCGCGGTGGTCGTCGGCGCCCTCACCGGCGGCGACGCCGACGCGGGGGTCGTGCACCACAGCAGCGGGGCCCGGCGCGAGGCGCTCGTCACCGGCGTGCGCTTCGACGGCTCGATCGCGCAGCTCACCGCGCCCGCCGCGGTCAGCGCCGGCTTCACGAGCGTCGCCTCGTACCACCCGGGCTTCGAAGGCGGTCAGCCCTTCGGCGCGGTCTGGGGGGTCCGCGACGGCTCGGCGACGGCCGAGCTCTACGGGCCGGGGCTGCTCCGGTCGCAGGGGGAGCCCGGCGTCCCGCCGTGGCCCGCCCGAGCCTTCTGGTACGAGGGTCGGCCCCACATGACCTACCGGGTTCGGGGCGCCGCCGCGGCGGACCACGAGATCGTGATGATGGACGCCAGCGGCGCCACCCGCGCCGCGCTCGGCGACCGCTCGGGGGACGAGGTCTGGATCGACGCCGCCGAGGGCGTCGTGATCGGCAACGACGCGGGCAGCACCTGGCTCTGGGACGGCAGCGCCGTCGCGCCGGTGACCATCAGCGGCACGATGGGCGGCTACCGCGGCGCGCTCACCCACCTCTTCGGGGAGGGTTACTTCGCCGTCGTCCCGGCGCTGGCCGGGCCGCGCCTGGTGCACTTCCCGGACGACTGCGTGTCGAGGGGCTCCGCCGCGTGCGAGGGCATGGGGCGTATCGTGAGCCTCCCCTCCCCCGAGCCGAAGCTGCCGGCGTTCGCCGCGATCGGCGACTTCGCGGTGCTCGCGTCGTCGAACCCCGTCCCCGGCGGCGCGGGCGGCGACGAGGTGGTGATCCGCTCGGTGCGCCCGCCGGACGACGTGAGCCCCGTGATCCCGGTGATCACGCCGGCCGACGTCGGCATGGACCGGCCGGTCGTCGAGGACGTCGCCATCGGCGCCCGCATCCTCCCGGATCGCTCGATCGAGATCGTGGTGGCCGCGGTGTTCCGGGCCGCGGACCGCGCCGAGGTGTGGATGGTCGCGATCCGAGCCTGTCAGGCGGAGTGAAGGCTACTTCACGATCAGGTTGAGGATCCGGCCCGGCACCCAGATCCGCTTCACCACGGTCTTGCCCTCGAGCTGCGCGGCGACGTCTTCGTTCGCCTCGGCGGCGGCGATGGCGGTGGCCTCGTCGGCGTCCTTCGCGACCTCGATGCGTCCACGCACCTTGCCGTTGACCTGGACCGGCACCTGCACGACGTCGTCGACCACGAGCTTCGGGTCGAAGGTCGGCCAGGGCGCGCTCTGGATGGAGGGCGCCTTCCCGAGCCGCTCCCAGAGCTCCTCGGCGAGGTGCGGCGCGAACGGGTGGACGAGCTGGACGAGCGCCTCGACGCTCTCCCGCGGCGCGGCGTCGAGCCCGTTGAGCTCGTTGTTCAGCACCATCATCGCGCTGATGGCGGTGTTGAAGCGCATCGCGTCGATGTCCTGGCTGACCTTCTGGATGGTCTTGTGGGTGAGCCGCAGGATCTTCTCGTCCGGCGCGTCCTCGGTGATCGCGCCCGTCGCCACCTTGAAGAGGCGGTCGAGGAAGCGCCGCACGCCCTGGATGCTCTCGGTGTTCCAGGGCTTGGTCGCCTCGAGCGGCCCCATGAACATCTCGTAGAGGCGGAGCGAGTCGGCGCCGAACTGCTGCACGATGTCGTCGGGATTGACGACGTTTCCGCGCGCCTTGCTCATCTTGTGGGCCCGCGCGTCGAGCTGCACGTCGGGGTGGCCCTCGAGCACGAAGGCCTGCCCCTTCTTCACCGCCTTCGCCGGGTCGACCTTCTCGGGCGTCACCTCGGCGTCGTCGCGCGCGTCGACCATCACGCCGGCGTCGAGCGCCTTCACGTGCTGCGCGCTGACGAACTCCCCGGCCTTCCGGTAGGCCGTGTACTCGATCTCACCGAGGATCATGCCCTGGTGCACGAGCTTCTGGAACGGCTCCTTCACCGGCAGCTTGCCCTCGTCGAAGAGCACCTTGTGCCAGAAGCGGGCGTAGAGGAGGTGCAACACCGCGTGCTCCGCTCCACCCACGTAGAGGTCGACCGGGAGCCAGCGCTTCGCCGCCTCTTCGCTCCAGCCGGCCTCGTCGTTGTTCGGGTCGGTGAAACGCAGGTAGTACCAGCAGGAGCCGGCCCACTGCGGCATCGTGTTCGTCTCGCGGGCGAACCACTTTCCGTCCCGCTGGAAGAAGCGCCAGTCCTTGGCCCGCGCGAGCACGCCCGCCGGGTCGTCGCCGGGCTGGTAGTCCTCGAGCTCGGGGAGCCGCAGCGGCAGCTCGCTCTCGTCGACCGCGATCGGCTGGTCGAAGTGGATCGTGTGCGGGTCGTCCTTCCGCGGGTCGCCGTCGCAGGTGACCGGGAAGTAGATCGGGAAAGGCTCGCCCCAGTAGCGCTGACGGCTGAAGACCCAGTCCCGCAGCTTGTACTCGACGCGCTTCTTGCCCTTGCCAGCCTTCTCCAGGTCGGCGGTGATGCGCGCCTTGAACTCGGCGGTCGGCGTCCCGTCGTACTCGCCGCTGTTGACCGCGAGGCCGGGCTCGACCATCGCCTCGCTCAGCCCGCCCTCGGTCGGCTCCCCGCTCGCGCTGACGACCTCGACGATCGGGATGTCGTACTTGGTGGCGAACTCGAAGTCGCGCTCGTCGTGCGCGGGGACCGCCATGATGGCGCCGGTGCCGTACCCCATGAGCACGTAGTCGGCGATCCAGATCGGCACCTGCGCGTCGTTGACCGGGTTGACGGCGAAGCCGCCGGTGAAGACGCCGGTCTTCTCCTTCTGCTGCTGCCGGTCGAGGTCGCTCTTGTTCTTCGCCGTCTCGACGTAGGCCTCGACCGCCTCGCGCTGCGCGTCGGTGGTGACCTGGGCGACCAGCGGGTGCTCGGGCGCGAGGACCATGAAGGTGGCGCCGAAGAGGGTGTCCGGGCGGGTGGTGAAGATCTCGATCTTCTCGTCGCGCCCGACGACGTCGAAGGCCACCTCGGCCCCCTCGGAGCGGCCGATCCACTCCTTCTGCATCGTCATGGTGCTGTTCGGCCACTCGAGCCCGTCGAGGTCCTCGAGGAGCCGATCGGCGTAGGCGGTGATTTTGAGCACCCACTGGCGGAGCGGCACGCGCTCGACCGGGTGGTTGCCGCGCTCGCTCAGGCCGCTGATGACCTCCTCGTTCGCCAGCACCGTGCCGAGCGCGGCGCACCAGTTGACGGTCACCTCGTCCTGGTACGCGAGCCCGCGGTGGAACAGCTGGAGGAAGATCCACTGCGTCCACTTCACGTAGGCCGGGTCGGTGGTGTCGACCTCGCGGCTCCAGTCGTAGCTGAAGCCGAGCATCTTGAGCTGACGGCGGAAGGTGTCGATGTTGCGGAGCGTCGTCTCGCGCGGGTGCGTGCCGGTCTTGATCGCGTGCTGCTCGGCGGGCAGGCCGAAGGCGTCCCAGCCCATCGGGTGCAGGACGCGGTGCCCGGTGCAGCGGAGGTAGCGCGCCACGATGTCGCTCGCCGTGTAGCCCTCGGGGTGACCGACGTGAAGCCCCGACCCGGACGGATAGGGGAACATGTCGAGGACGTAGGCCTTCGGCTTGTCGGGGTCCTCGTCGGTGCGGAAGGTCTGCTCCCGCTCCCAGTAGGCCTGCCACTTCGGCTCGATCTCGGAGGGCTCGTAGCGCTCGCTCATGATGGCGACGCGTAGCACGCGAGGCCCCCGCGAAAAAGCGTCAACGCTCGCGGATCGTGCCTTCGGCGGGCCTCATCCGGGCCACCAGGGTGCGGTTCCGATCCGCGTCGAACTCGATCCGGCGGTCCTCGTAGCCGTCCGCCCGGATCTCCACCACGTGCTCGCCCCCGTGGCGCACCCGGAACGGGGTGGTCACCGGGAGGCCGTCGAGCGTCATCGTCGCCGCGGGCGGGAGCCCCTCGACGCGGATGCTCACCCAGCGCGGGCCGCGAGGGCTCTCCGGCGGCGCGTCGGGCGTCGGCGTGGTCACGGTCGGCGGCGGGGTGAGCGTCTCCTCGTCGACGCCGGGGTCGACGACCCAGCGGACCAGGAAGACCAGCCCGACGAAGAGCGCGAGCGCGCCGCCGCCCCAGAGGGCGTAGCGGATCCAGGCCGGCCGCTCCGCCGGCGGGGGCGCCTCCTGCGCCTCGAAGCGCCCCGAGAGCTCGGCGACCCGCGGCGGGATCGAGTGCGGCGCGCTGACCGTGCCGGGGCTCGACGGCGCCGGGATGGAGCCGGAGCTGGAGACCGCGCGGTACTGCCCGCTGCTCGACGCGGTGCCGACCGCCGGCTGGGCGCGGAAGCCGCCGCTGCTCGACGACGTGCCGACGGCGGGCTGCATCGCCGGCGGGGTCTTGGACGCGCGCAGCGCCGTCTCGTCGAGCTCCAGCGCGAGGGCCCGCCCGGTCGACGGCGTGAGCGGATCGTCCCCGAGGTCGGCCGGCGGCGGCACGCTCGAGGGCGCGGAGGGCGGCGGCGCGCTCGAGATGGCCTTGGCGCGCTGCGCGAGCGTCGGCGAGATCGACCAGTCGCTCTCCTCGTCCGGCACCTCGAGGTCGATGTCCACCTCGAGGCTCGAGGGCGGCTCCGAGGGGCGCCACTCGGCGGCGGTCGGCTTGACGAGGCTGGAGCGCACGCCCGGGTTGGCGGGGAGGCCGCCCACCGGCCTCGGCGTACCTCCGGCGGCCTTCGCTCCGCTGCCCTCCTTCACACCGCTGCCCACCGGGATCGGCGCGGAGGGGGCCAGCGCGGAGGGCCGGGGCTCGTAGGGCACCGCCTCGCCCTGCTCGGCGCGAGCGAGCCAGTCGTACATCTCGCGGGCCGAGGCGAGCCGCTTGCCGCGGTCCTTCTCCATCGCCCAGAGGATCACCCGCTCGACCGCCTCGGAGATGTCGGCCTCGCGCCTCCGCGGCGGGAGCGGCTCGGAGTCGAGGATCAGCCGCAGGAGCTTGTTGTAGTTCGGCGCGTCGAAGGGGACGTCGCCGACCGCGCACTCGTAGAGGACCACGCCCGCCGCGTAGACGTCCGCGCGGTGATCGACGTCCGGCTCGCCCATCGCCTGCTCGGGCGACATGTAGTGCGGCGTGCCGAGGACCGAGCCGGTCATCGTCAGCTTGTGTTCCCCTTCTTCGTACATCTGCGAGATGCCGAAGTCGAGGATCTTCACCAGCTCGCCGCGTCGGCCGGCCGGGACCACGTAGATGTTCTCGGGCTTCAGATCCCGATGCACCACGTTGTGGGTGTGGGCGGCGTCGAGGGCGTCGAGCAGCATGCGCCCGAGGCGCACGATCTCGTCCTGCTGCAGGCGCCCGCGCCGCTCGATGCGGCTCGCCAGCGTCTCGCCCTCCAGGAACTCCATCACCAGGAAGGGCACGCCGCTCTCGGTCTGGTCGAGGTCGAGGACCTCGACGATGCCCGGGTGCTGGATCGAGCTCGCCACGCGCGCCTCGCGCCCGAAGCGGCGGGTCACCTGCTCGTTCTTCAGGTAGGCCTCGTCGAGCACCTTGATCGCGAGCTTCCGGCCGGTGAGCGAGTGGCGCGCACGCCACACCGCGCCCATGCCGCCGACGCCCAGCAGGCTCTCGACCTCGTACTTCCCCACCAGGGTCTGTCCCGTCAGATCCAAGGCGCGCGCATCCCGAGCGGCGATCCTAACCCGGCACGTGGCCCGGGATCACCTCCTCGGAGAACGGGTGTTCACCGCCACTCGACGCCGAACAGATCCCGCGCGTCCCCGAGGGCCTGCGACGCGATCAGGAGGACCTCGACCTCGCGCGCGCCGGCCTCCCGCATCGCCTCGCGCAGGAGGCCCCCGAGCCACCCGGCCAGCTCGAGGCTCGGCGTCGTCTGGTCCTGGATCCAGAGCCTCGCCTGCCGGTCCGACACCCGCTGCACCCGGGCCACGCCGTCGCGCCCGATCTGCCCCCACAGGTAGCCGAAGCCCGCGATCAGCGCCCCGGGCGTGAGCGGCTCGGGGAGCTCCGGGAAGAGGCGCGCGAGGCCACGCTGGGCCACCGCCTCGCCGAGCTCCGGCACGAGCGAGAGGTCCCCCCGGCCGCCGAGCCGGTCGACGGCGAGGAGGATCTCGGCGAAGAGCGGCACCGGGACGCCCTGCTCCAGGTGCACCGGGGTGTTGCCGGCCCCGGGCAGGAGCGACTCCGCGCCCTCCACGTCGCGGCAGAGCGCCGCCCAGACGTCGGCGCCGAAGCGTCGGTACACCGCCTCGATGGTCAGGAGGACCGGCAGCAGCGACATGCGGCTGTCCGAGGGCTCGTCGACCCGCACGCCGTGGCGCGTGGTGCGCCGCAGGTGGAGGTACTGGAGGTCGGCGGAGAGCGGATCCTGCGGGGTCGGGAGCTGCTCGCGGGGCGGGCGGCTCTCGGTGGGCAGCAGCAGCGCCACCGCCTGCAGGAAGCCGTCGGCGCTCGCGAAGCGCTCCTCGGGATCGTCGGCGAGCGCGCGCGCGAGGGCCCGGCGCGCGGTGTCGCTCAGGGCCTGGTCGTCGCCGCGGCGGGCGCCGCTGAGGAGCTCGCGCAGGATCACGCCGACCGAATAGAAGTCCACGCGCGGATCGAGCCCCGGCTCGCCCCGCCGGACCTCGGGCGCGAGGTAGGGGGTGTAGCGGGCGCCCTCGACCGGCGCGGCGCCCCCCTCGATGAGGAGCGCGGCGTCGTGGAGGCTCCGGATCTTCACCAGCTCGTCGCCGGCGCTCACCGGCTCGATCATCACGTTCTCGGGGCCGAAGGTCCGGAGCACCACCCCCGCGTCGTGGAGCGCGCGCAGCGCCTCGAGCATCTGGACGACGATGCGCGCCGCGCGCATCGGATCGACGCCGCGCGGGTTCTGTCCGATGAGCTCGGCGAGGCTGCCGCCGCGGAGCGACTCGTAGACGACGTAGGGGCGGCCGTCGGGATCGCGACCGGAGTCGACCACGCTCTGGAGGTTGCGGTGCGTGGCCCCGCCGAGGACCCGCGCCTCGCGGAGGAGCTGGCCGGCCGCGTCCCCCTCGGGCGGCTGCCCGTCGGCGAGGCAGTGCAGCTCGACCGACCGGCCGATGGCCGTGTGCTCGGCGAGGTAGCGCACCACGCGCGCGTCCCCGCCGAGCCGGCCGACGATGCGGTACTTGCCGACCGACGTCCCCTCGGCGCTCGCCCTTCCCTCACCCACCGGCCGGACCATAGCAGCGCTCGGCCCCGCGTCAGGGCGTCGTACGCAGCTGGTCCTCGGCCCAGTCGAGGACCGCCTGCGTGTCCGGACGGCGGGGGTCCGGGTAGACCAGCGAGTCGATGTCCTCGACCACCGCCTCGCCGACGCCGACGTCGACGAGCTGGCGGACGCGCTCGATCAGCGGGGCGAGCGACTCGGCCCGCATGCGCGGGAGCACGAGCGCGAAGCGCCGCTTGTAGAGGAAGACCATGTCGGTCTTGCGGAGCCGCTCGACGACGGCGTCGAGCACGCTCTGGTACACGCCGTCTTGCGGCTCGGGCTCGAGGGAGATGACCACGACCGCGAAGGGATCCCCGTAGCGATCGGCCAGCGCGCACTGCTCGCGCACCCGCTTGCGGAAGTAGCGGCCCTCGACGATGCGCACGCCGCCGCCGGGGCGACGCCCGCGCACCGCCGCCTCGAAGATGTCGCGGAGGTCCTCGACCGACCAGCGCCGGCCCGGGATGACCTCCTGCGCCAGCTCCGCGAGCTCGCGGGCGAAGCGCTGAGCCAGCCAGGGATCGGCGCAGAGCGTGGCGAGGTCGGCCTCCTGGGGGTCCGAGAGGTCGAGCCCCTCTCCGATCCGCTTGGCCGTTTCGGTCACCGTCGTCATGGCCGCTCCACCCCACGCCGCAGCTCGTGAGGTACGTCACGAAGTATAGGGGGGCGCGAGGGATGGGTCACGCTTTGTGTACCCGTTTTGGGAGCCCGTTCTTCCCCCCATCGCCCGGGCGAATTGGCGCTGTAGCCGGCGGTGGGGGCCTAGAGGTGTCCGGGTGCGGCGGCGTGGTGCCGTCGCCGAGACGAGGTGACTGCCATGAACTGGTCGATTCTCGAGGGGAAGTGGGAGCAGGCCGAGGCGAAGCTCCGCGCCAAGTGGAGCAAGCTGACGGACGACGACCTGGGCCTGGTGCGCGCCAACGCGAAGGAGCTCGTGGGGCGGCTGCGCGAGCGCTACGGCTACGCCAAGGACGAGGCCGAGCGTCACGTGAGCGACTTCCTGGGCGGCCTGGGCGACTCCGACGGCAAGGCGAAGACCGCCCGCCGACGCGGGGCCGCCCGACCCACCCGCTGACGCGTCTCGCTCGGGAGGGCCACGCGCCCTCCCCTCGCGCAACGAAAGCACCCCGACTTGTCAGCGCTCTCGACCCTGATCGAGGCCCACCAGGCGGCCATCGCGCTCGCCGTGCTGGGCCTCACCTTCCTCGGGTTCTTCCTCGAGCGGTTCCCGCCCGCGGTGGTGGCCACGCTCGGCGCCGCGACCTTCCTGGCGCTCGGGCTCCTGCCTGTGGACGACGCCCTGGCCGCGTTCTCGAACAGCGCGCCCGTGACGATCGGCGCGATGTTCATCCTCTCGGCCGCGCTCGTGAGGACGGGGGTCATCGACGGGCTCGCCGGCTGGACGCTCCGGATCGCCGAGCGGCGGCCGCTGCTCGCGTTCGTGCTCCTCTTCGGCGGCGCCACGATCGGCTCGGCGTTCATGAACAACACGCCGGTCGTGCTGGTCCTGATCCCGGTGGTCTCGGAGCTCGGGCGCGCGCTCGGGGTGCCGCGTCGCCGGCTGCTCATCCCGCTCAGCTACGTGGCGATCCTCGGCGGGACCTGCACGCTGATCGGGACGTCGACCAACCTGCTCATCGACGGCGTGGCCCGGCGCGCGGGGCAGGCGCCGTTCGGGGTCTTCGAGATCACCCCGGTCGGCCTGACCGTCGCGGCGGTCGGCGGCGTGCTGTTGCTGCTGCTCGGCCGCTGGCTGCTCCCCGCCGACGACCCGAGCGAGCCGACGCTCCGCTCGCCGCAGGTCTTCCTCAGCGCGCTGCGCGTCCCGCGGGAATCCCCGGTGGTCGGCCAGGCGCTCGAGGAGGTCCGCGCCTTCTCCCCCCGAGGCGTCGAGGTGTTCAGCGTGCGGCGGGGCAGCGAGCTGCTGAGCGGCGCGGCCCTCGAGGGGCTCGTGCTCGAGGCGGACGACAGGGTGAACGTGCGGGCCAGCCTCGAGGAGCTGCTGACCCTGGCCCGCGACGAGCGCTTCGACGCGGGCCTCACCCGGCGCGCGCTGCCCGAGGGAGAGCCGCGGCGCCTGGTCGAGGTGAGCGTCGCGCCCAACCACGAGGCGATCGGGGAGCGGCTCGAGGTCATGCCGCTGCTCTCGCGCTGGCCGGTGCGGGTGGTCGGCGTCACCCGCTTCCGTCACCTCGCCGGCCCCGAGCTCGGCACGGCGCGGATCCGCGGCGGCGACCGGCTGCTCGTGGAGGCGGACGCGGCGAGCCTCGAGGGCATGGCGCGCAGCACCACCCTCATGGTCTGGGGCGAGACCCAGGCCCACCCCTACCGTCGCCGGCACGCCGCGCTCGCGGTCGGCGCGCTCGCGTTCGTCGTCGCGGTCAGCGCGTTCGACGTCCTGCCCATCGCGGCGGCCGCGCTGATCGCGGTGGCGGTGGTGCTCGCGTCGCGCTGCGTCGACCACGAGGACGCGTGGCGCGCGCTCGATGGCAACGTGCTCGTGCTCATCTTCGCGATGTTGATGATGGGCCGCGCCATCGAGAGCTCGGGCGCGCTGGCGGTCGTGGTCGAGGCGCTCTCGCCGACGCTCGAGGGCCTGCCGCCGTTCGCGCTGCTGCTCGCCGTCTACGCGCTCTCGTCGCTCCTGACCGAGCTGGTGACCAACAACGCGGTCGCGGTGGTGCTCACGCCGCTGGTCCTGTCGCTGGGCGACCGCCTCGGCGTCGACCCGCGCGCCCTGGTCGTGGCGGTGATGTTCGGAGCGAGCGCCAGCTTCGCCACCCCGGTCGGCTACCAGACGAACACCCTCGTCTACGCCGCCGGCCGCTACCGCTTCGCCGACTTCCTGCGCATCGGCCTGCCCATGAACGTGCTGGTCGGCCTCGCCACCTGCGTGGCCATCCAGCTCCTGATGCTGGGCTGATCACCCCTCCGGCGGGATGCTCTTGCGGGTCACGGGGACGAAGTGACCGACCGGGCCGATGCCGCCGCCGACCTTCGGCGGGTTGCGGATGGCCTCCGTCAGCCAGCCCTTCGCCTCCGAGACCGCCTCGAGCAGCGGCTCGCCGCGCGCGAGGAGCGCGGTGATCGCGGCGGAGTAGGTGCAGCCCGTGCCGTGGGTGTGGGCCGAGTCCACCCGCTCCGCGCTCAGCACGGTGAGGTGGCCGTCGACGAAGAGGAGGTCCACCGCGTTGTCGCCCGAGAGGTGCCCGCCCTTGATGAGCACCCCGCGCGGGCCGAGCTTCTGCAGGGCGCGCGCCGCGTCGCGGGCGCTGACGCGGTCCTTCACCTCGAAGCCGACGAGCCACGAGGCCTCGTGGGCGTTGGGCGTGATGAGCGTCGCGTGAGGGAAGAGCCGGTCGCGCATCGCGAACGCGGCGTCCTCCTCGATGAGGCGCGCGCCGTGCTTGCTGATCATCACCGGGTCGACCACGAGCGGGAACGTGAAGCGCTCGGCCAGCGCGGCCACCGCCTCGACGACGCCCCGGGTGCCGAGCGCCCCGGTCTTGGCGGCCTGCGGGGGCACGTCCTCGAGCACCGCCTCGACCTGATCGATGACCAGCTGGGGCCGCATCACCTCCACGTGGGAGACGCGCTTCGTGTTCTGCACCGTGAGCAGGGTGATGGCCGCGGTGCCGTACACGCCGTGCTGGTGGAAGGTCTTGAGATCCGCCTGGATGCCGGCGCCGCCCGAGGGGTCGGAGCCGGCGATGGTGAGCGCCACTGCCGTCATCGAGGCGGACCATAGCAGGCCATTTCCTTTCCAGCCGCGGGTCGATGTTGCACACTTGGTACATCGTGAAAACCCGGGAGACGATGGCGCTGACGGCCGCGCTGCTCTGCATGCTGATGGGCGGACAGGCGCGGGCCGACGAGGATGGAGATCCGCTCACCGATCCGGTGACCGAGGCCGGCCAACGCGCCCGGGGGCTCTATCTGGGGGCCACGTTCACCCGGCAGCACGGCGCCGAGGGGGTGCTCGCGGAGGTGCAGCGCACCCGCATGAACGCGGTGGTGCTCGACCTGAAGGACGCCGAGGGGCGGGTCCACTACGACAGCGCGGTCCCCGAGGTGCAGGCCGCCGAGACCGGCTGGCTGGGCGACGCCCGGGCCCTGGTCGCGGAGCTGCAGGAGAACGACGTCTACGTCATCGGGCGCATCGTCTGCTTCGCCGACCATCAGCTCCCGGCGCGGGTGCCCGACCGCGCGATCCAGGACATCCGCCCCTCCCGCGACATCTGGACGAGCTGGGGCACCGGCGGCACCTGGCTCGACCCGCACCACCCCGAGAACCACCGCATGGTGGTGGCGCTGGCCCGCGAGGCGGAGGCGCTCGGCTTCGACGAGGTGCAGCTCGACTACGTGCGCTTCCCGGTCGACGACGGCACCCAGTACGCGCGCTATCCGGCCGAGACCGAGGAGGAGCGGCCCGAGGTGCTGATGCGGCTGCTGCGCGCGGTCGACGAGGCCATCGACATCCCGCTCGGGGTCGACGTCTTCGGCCTCGCGGCCCTCCGCCGGGGCGACCCGTCGGGGCTCGGGCAGGACCTCGAGGCGTGGACCCGCTACGTCGAGGTCTTCACCCCGATGCTCTACATCAACTCGATGCGGAACTGGCTCCGGGGCGAGGAGGACCGGGCCTACCGGCTCGTGTACGCCGGCATCCACACGCTCCGGCGGCGCCTCGGCCGCGAGGCGGTGATACGGCCGTTCCTCCAGGCGTTCCGGCAGGGCGCGGACGAGTTCGACACCCACTTCATCTTCCAGCAGGTCCGGGCCGCCCGCCGCGGCCGCGCCGACGGCTTCCTCTTCTGGAACCCCGGCCACACCTACGGGGTGGTGCGCCGGGCCATGCGCCGCGAGGTCCGCTACCTGCTGCCGTTCCCGATCCCCGAGGGCGTGATCCGCTCCCGGCTCTCGCCCTGAGCCGCGCCGCAGGGCGCGCGCTGTCCTTTTCGCCGCACGCTGCTAGGTTGCCCGGCCGACGATGCGCCGCCGGATCTCCAGCCTGTCGCTCTTCGTCGCGCTCGGCGCGCTGGCCGGCGTGATCTGGCCGGGGTGCGGGGAGGAGGCGCCCGCCCCCGCGGCGACGGAAGAGACCGCGCCGGCGCCCGAGGACGACGCGGAGGCCGCGCTCGAGCCCGAGGAGGAGGGGCCGCCGCCCGGCGTCGACCACACCATCGGCGAGGGCCAGACGCTCTGGGCCATCGCGCGCGCCTACGGCGTGTCGGTCGCCGACATCATGGAGGCGAACGAGCTCCGCCCGCGCGACGTGCGCCGGCTGCGGGCCGGGGAGACCCTGCGCATCCCGGGCGCGGAGGCCGCGGTGAGCGTCGAGGACGCGCCGGCCGAGCCCGAGGAGCTGCCGCCGGTCGAGGACGGCGCCTACCACCGCCTCGCCAACGGGGAGACGCTCTGGGACGTCGCGCGCCTCTACGAGGTGGGCATGGACGCCATCATGGAGCGCAACGAATTCGACGACGACGCCGTCCGGCTGCTCCGGCCGGGGCAGGCCATCGTCGTCCCCGGGGTGACCGACCGGCAGGTCGAGCGGGCGACCGAGGACCGCGAGGCGACCCTCTCCGCGAGCCGGGCGACGCGGGGCTTCCGGCACACGGTGACCGAAGGCGAGACGATCTGGGATCTCGCGAGCTCGTTCGGGGTCACCACCAACGAGATCATGGCCGCCAACGGCCTGAACGAAGAGGGCGTGCGGAACCTGCGCGCCGGCGCGCGGCTCTGGATCCCGGGCGTGGAGCAGGACCAGGGCGGGCGCGTGCGCCGCACCCTGACGCGCCGTCAGCAGCGCGCCTTGACCCGGGCCGCGAACCTCGGCCTCGGGACCCGGGAGGCGGCGCGGGACCTGCTCCACGGGCGGGTGAACGCGCGCTGGGTCCGCGCGGCGCGAGGCCGCCGTGGCCGGCTGCCCGGGAGCCTGCGCTGGCCGGTGACCAACGGCTGGTACGTCCGGGGCTACGGCTCCGGCGAGGGCGGCTATCACCTCGCGGTCGACATCATGGGCCGCATCGGCTGGAACGTGCGCGCCGCCGCTCCGGGCATCGTCGGCTACGCGGACGACGGCGTGCCCGGCTACGGCAACATGGTGCTCCTCGTGCACCCCGGCGGCTGGGTGACGATGTACGCGCACAACTCGGCGAACTCCGTCGTGGCCGGGGAGCGCGTGCCCCGCGGCGGCATCATCGGCGAGGTCGGCTCCACCGGCATCAGCCGCGGCCCGCACGTGCACTTCGAGCTGATCTTCGACGGGCAGAACTGCGACCCCGCGCCGCTCTTCCGCCCCGGCATCCGCCACCGGGACGGACACCTCAGCCCGCTGGCCACCGCCGACTGGCGCCGCCCGGGAGACCGCCCCGACGCGGTCCGCTGCGCCCGGCGCCGCCGCCACCCTCGCTCCCGCTGGGTGGCCCACGAGTCCTTCGACCAGTAGCGGCTCAGCGCGTGTACGCGGGGCGCTCGGCGTCTTCGCGGGCGCCGTGCAGCACCAGCGCGTCGTGCAGGCTCTGGGCGCGCCCGCGGTGACAGGTGACCCTTCGACGGCGCGCGGGCGGATCGTCGCACCAGCGCAGGGTCTCCTCGAGGGTCCGCTCGAGGGTCTGGGAGAGGCGCCCCACCCCGCGCGCCCGGCGCACGAACTCCTCCAGGTAGGCCTCCGCCTGACGCAGCTGCTCGACCGTTCCGTCGCGGTGCTCGTGGTAGAGGACCGCGAGGTCGAACCAGGCCTCGGCGCGCGCCTCGTCGATCTCGAGCGCGGCCCGATAGGAGGCCTCCGCCTCGTCCGGTCGCCGCAGGCCGCGGAGCGCGACGCCGAGGCCGACCGCGGCGTCGTAGCTCTCGGGGCGCAGCGCCCGCGCCTCGCCGAAGGCCCGCGCCGCGTCCTCGTAGGCGCGCTGTGAGAGCGTGAGCTGGCCGAAGTTCATGTGCGCCTCGAAGAAGCTCGAATCCAGCGCCCGCGCTCGCGCGAGCTTGGCCACCGCGGCGGTCACGTCGCCCCGCGCCACGTCGATCAGCGCCCAGGTGTTGTAGATGGGCGCGTAGGCGTCATCGACGAGCTGCGCCTGGCGGCAGACCACCGCCGCGAGGTCGAGCAGCTCCGGCCGCGCCTCGCTCATCGCGAGGTAGACCAGCGCCATCTGGTTCAGCGCGGGCAGGTAGTCGCTCCGGGAGGCCAGGGCCCGGCGCAGGGAGTCGATGGCCGCCTCGCGCTGGTCGGGATCCTCGCTCTGGAGCACGGCGAGGTTCAGGTAGGCCGGCGCGCAGCGGGCGTCCCGCGCGATCGCCGCCTCGAGCGCCGCGCGCGCCTCGACCGACCGGCCGCGCTCCATCAGCCGGGCCGCGAGCGCGGTGCGGGGCTCGCAGAGCTCCGGGTCCAGCTCGACCGAGCGCTCGTAGAGCCGCCGGGCGCCGTCCTCGTTGCCGCAGCGCTCGGCCACGAGCCCGCTCATGTAGACGGCGCGGGCGTCTTGCTCGCCGTCGTCGGTGCGGATGGCCTCGAACGCCGCGAGGCTCTCCCGGCAGGCCTCTCCGTCCCACGCGCCGGCGGCGTCGTGGCGGGCGAAGACCTCGCTCGCGTCCTCCCACGCGCGGGTGACCTGGGCCTCGGAGGGCGGGCGCGCCGGATCGCCCACGAGGGGCGTCACCGTCGGCGTGTGCGCGCACCCGACCGCCGCCGCCCACCCGAGCGGAAGGGCGACGGCCCAGACCGACGCCAGCGCAGACCTGTCTTCTCCCATGCGACCTCCTCGAGCGTCTTCGAGGGCCGCGGAGGTCGATCCTTGGGCGCGATCTCAGGCCCGGACCCGGGCGATCCGGATCGGGGGGCCGGCGCGGACCTCGAGGCGACGGAGGCGCTCGAAGCGCTCGCCGTCGACGATCGGGCTGAGGGGCTCGTCGAGCGCCTCGATGATCATCTCCCGGCCCGAGGTGTCGCGCAGCTTCGGGCCCTCGATGGCGCCGCCGCTCACGATGGCGGGGAGGTTGCGGATGATCGCGGCCGGGTCGATCTCGCCGGCCTGAAAGTGCAGGACGCCGGGCTCGCGGGCGAGCGGGAAGACGCGCACGACCCCGCCCAGGTTGATGTCGAAGGCGCCGGCGTGGAGGCCGCCGTGGCGGGTCGACGCGAGCGTCTCGCCGTCGATGGTCACCGTCGCGATCGTCGGGCGAAAGAGGTGCGCCGCGTAGCTCCCGTTCGCCACGAGGCCGGGCACCAGCCGCGCCGCGGTGAACTCGCTGACGGTGCGCCCGATCACCTTCGCGATCGTGGCCGGGCTCGGCTCCGGGTCGGCGTAGTACTTGTCGAAGAAGCGGTTGCCGACTCCGCCCGCCGCGAGCGCGAAGCCCACCCGGTCGAAGGGCTGCCCGTCGTCGAAGGCGCCCTGCAGGTGGAGCGAGTCGAGGGTGACCTCCGGCGGCGGCGCGCCCTTCATCGCGCAGGCGGTCAGGGCCCGCACGATCGACTCCGAGCGCCCGCGCACCCCGACCTTCCGGGCCACGAAATCGATCGTGCCGCCGTTGGTCGGGACGAAGGTGGGCCAGTCGGCGGGATCCGGGCGGAGCGCGCGCACGGTGTTGATCAGCCAGTGGAGCGCGCCGTCGCCGCCGTCGCTGACGAGGTGGGTGGTGCGCGGCAGGAGCCGCTCGAGCGTGGCGCCGAGGGCGTCGATCGACGGCGTCTCGTGCACCTCGCCCCACGACCCGAGGAGCCGGGTGAGCCGCCGGGCTCGAGCGCCGCGGTCCTTTCGGTTCCGCCGCGCGAGGGGGTTGAGGACCACGCCGAGGTACATGCGCGGCCCGAACGTAGCAGGGACGCTCGCGGTTCGCCGGGACCGTGCCATGCTGCGCGCCCGATGAGAGCGCTCACGATCTGGCTGCTCTCGGCGCTGTTTCTTCTCGGGTGCGAAGACGACGCCGAGCCCATGGAAGAGGTCACCCTCGCCCCCGACTCGCGTCGGGCCGAGCACGCGGGGGAAGATCTCTACCGCCGCTACTGCGCGCTCTGCCACGGGCGGGACGGCGAAGGCTACGCGGCCGACGACGCGCCGGCCCTCGCGGCGCCCGAGTGGCTGCGGACCGCGAGCGACGAGTTCATCCGCTCGGCGATCCAGGAGGGGCGGCCCGGCACCGCGATGAGCGCCTGGTCCCGGACCCACGGCGGCCCGCTCAACGAGGCGCAGATCGAGGCGATCCTCACCTACCTGCGCAGCTGGCAGCGGCACCCGCAGGTCGACGTCGCGTCGGTGCCGGTCGAGGGCGACGCCGGCCGCGGGGCCGCGGTCTACCAGGCCGAGTGCGCCGAGTGTCACGGGGCGCGCGGCGAGGGCGTCGACGCGGTGCAGCTCCGCAACCCGATGCTGCTCGCGAGCGCGACCGACGGCTTCCTCCAGTACGCGGTGCTGCACGGCCGCACCGGGACCCGGATGCCCGCGTTCCGCGACCGGCTCGCGCCCGACCAGGTCAACGACGTCGTCGCGTTCATCCGCAGCCTCGACCCCCAGCGCCGTCCGCCGGCCCACGCGCACCCCGGGCCGGATCAGCTCGCCGAGATCCCCGCGCTCTCGGAGATGCAGCTGGTGATCAACCCGGAGGGGCGCCAGGCGCGGCTGACCCTGCGGGAGGAGCGCTACGTGCCGGCCGCGCAGGTGAAGCGCGCCCTCGACGAGGGCCGCAAGATGATCCTCATCGACGCCCGGGCCACGAGCGACTGGCTCTCCGGACGGATCCCCGGCGCGATCCCGATGCCGTTCTACGAGATGGACGACATCGTCGAGGCGCTGCCGCGGGACGGCACCTGGATCGTCGCCTACTGCGCCTGCCCCCACGCCGCGAGCGGCCGGGTGGTCGACTCGCTCCGGCAGCACGGGTTCGAGAACACCGCCGTGCTCGACGAGGGCATCGAGCACTGGCGCGAGCAGGGCTTCCCGATGGCCGAGGGCCCCGCTCAGCCGTAGCGGGCGAGCCAGGTGGTCACCGCCGAGCGCGCCACCTCCTGCACGTGGTCGGCGTCGACGGCGTCGCGCTGCAGCAGCATGCGCCAGAGCACGCCGCCCTCCAGCATGCCGAGCAGCTCCCGCAGGGCGCGCTGCTCGTCGTCGAAGCGCACGTGCCCCGCGGCGCGGAGCGCGCGCAGGTGGTCCCGCAGCGGCCCCTGCACCGGCCCCTCGAGGCGCGCGAAGAAGGTGGCGGCGAGCCGGGGGAACGCGGGCGCCTCGCCGATGAGCAGCCGGAGCGTCTCGGCCGTCGCGGGGCTCGCCAGGCCACGGGCGTAGGCCTCGGCGTAGGCCATCAACGACGCCTCGGGATCGCCGCGCGGCACGTCGGCCGCGGTGAGCGCGCACACGAAGGCGTCGCAGCGCTCGGCCAGGATGGCTTCGAACAGCACCTCCTTGCTCTCGAAGTGCTTGTAGAGCGTCGCGAGCGAGACCGAGGCCTCCTTGGCCACCTGCCCCACGCTGACCCGCTCGTACCCGCGGGCGCCGAAGAGCCTCCGCCCCGCCTCGAGGATGGCGGCCCGCTTCGCGGCGGCGACCGCGCGCTGATGTGCTTCGAGCCCGCTCACCCCTCGAGGATGACACCCCAGTCCCACATGGTGAAGGGTTGACTTCACCATTAGGTAGAACCATCACTCTACCATGAAGACGATCCCCCTCGCCCTCGCCCTGACGCTCGGCCTGTCCGGCTGCGCGGTCGGCGCGACCGGCTACGCCAGCGGCGCCCTCCTCCCGAGCGACTCCGGCTGGAGCGACCCCGGCGTCGCCACCGTCGCCCGGATCCCCCCGCGCCGCCCCGAGGCCCAGGTGGCCATCCCGGGTGACGCCACGCCCCCGCGCACCCGCACCACGCTCGTGCACCGCGACGCGCCCCTCACCCCCTGGGTCCCGAGCGATCCGGGCTGGCGCGCGCCCACCGACGAGCAGGTCGTCGCGGCCGCGGACTGAGCTTCTTGGAGGGTTTGGTGCAAACCCTCCCCCCATTGGGCAAAGCGCCAATGGGGCCCCCCTCCGGACTCCGCCGGCGCGTCGCGCTGCGCGCTCGCGCCGCGACCCCAGCGACGGGGCGCTGGGGGCCCTGCGGCTCGCGCTCGCGCTGCGCGCTCGCTGGCCGCCCGCTGCCGCGGGAACGAACGGAGCGGGGTGGTTCGTGCGGCGACCTCGCTTCGCTCGTCGCCTGCCGTCGTCTCGGGTCAGTCGTCGCGGTAGCGGGCGGGGGTGCCCCGGCGCCATCGTTTGCCACCTCCTGTGTTGCTGGGCCGGAGCGGGGCCGCCCGCTGCCGCGGGATCGAACGGGGCGGGGTGGTTCGTGCGACGACCTCGCTTCGCTCGTCGCCTGCCGTCGTCTCGGGTCAGTCGTCGCGGTAGCGGGCTTGGGGCTGCCCGCGCCATTGCTTGCCACCTCTCGACCTACGGGTCGCGGAGCAGCAGGCGGCGCACGCTCTCGGTGCTGACGCCGCGGTCGGCCGCGCTGCGCACGATCCAGCCGCTCGGCGCCTCGCCGCCGCCGCCGAAGAGCAGATCGGGGCGGGCCCGGGGCGCGCTGAAGCCCTGGGGGTTGCGGCCGGTCGCGGCCCGCGCCTGGCAGTCGCTGTAGCAGTAGAGCGCCTGCGCCGGCTCCCCGCCGCTCAGGGTGTCGGGCGGGTCGCACTCGGCGGCGGCCGCGCTCCCCTGCTCGGCGCGGATGCGCACGAAGAGATCCACCCGGCGGGCGTCGCGGCACTGCCCGCGACCGCGCTCGCCGCTCACGCTCGCCGCCGTGGGGCAGCTGCCGCGATGGTCCCTTCGCCAGTCGCGCAGCCAGTCGTCGCCGGCCCCGATCGCGGCGAGGTCGTAGCGACCGCCGACCGCGCTGGCCATGCCGCGCTGCAGCTCGCGCGCGCTGAACGCGGCCCGGCACCAGCTCAGGCGCCGGTTCCAGAGCCCCGCGCGCTCGTCGTCGCTCGGCGTCTCCTCCGGCGCGCTCCAGCGCTGCGGCTCGGGCAAGGCGAGCTCCGACTGCAGATCGGCGCACGGGTCGGCGAGGAACTCGCTCTCCGTCGAGAGGCGCTGCTGGTCGACGCTGCCGAGGCTGACGATCTCGACGCCCTGCACGTGCTGGCTCATCGTGCGGCCCAGCACGTGGCGCGCGAGGATGCGCCCGATGCACTCGAAGGCCGTCGACGCCTCGGCGCCGTCGCACTGCACGCTGCCCTCGGACGGCCCGAGGTAGTGGCCCGAGCGGAAGGTCGCGTCCGATCCACACCAGACGTGCCAGACCAGCGGGTCGTCGTCGACGATCGCGATCTGGCAGAGATCGACCAGCGCGTCGGCGACCTCGTCCACCGCCTGGAACGCGGCGCTCACCGCGCGCGGGCTGAGCCCGGCGATGCACTGCCGCTCGGCGCGCCGGATGGTCTCGACGTCGCCGTCGTCGGTGCGGCCCCAGCGCGTCGGGCTCAGGCGCGCCGCGGACCGGGACTCCGGCGCCGGGTAGGTGGCGCGGCAGCCGGTCACGGCGAGGACCAGCAGGAGGGCCCAGCGCATCAGCGGCCCCCCGCCAGGTCGACCAGCGACGCCAGGTTCAGGCCGACGAAGAAGCTCACGATCGGGTTGTCGACCGAGCTCGTCTCGGCCGCGCCGTGCAGCATGCCGCCGACCGAGAGCAGCCGGGGCAGGTGCTCCGGGATGCCGAGCTGGAGCGCCCAGGTCAGCGCCACGCCGACGCGGGACAGCTCCGCCGGGTCGAACGCGGCCGCCATCGTCAGCATGCCGCTCACCTCGATCGAGACGAAGCGGATGCCCGGCGAGAAGCGGAACCAGGCGAGCGGGAGGCCGAGGCCGAGGGCGACCGGGTCGTTGGCGAAGAAGAGCGCCTGCGCGTCCCCGAGCACCCCGACCTCGAAGCCGAGCACGTCGAGCGCGGTCTCGGCGACCAGGGCCCGGCCGGAGCGCGCGCGGAAGGACGCCCGGGCCAGGCACTCGATCGGCTCGTCGTCCCCGGCGACGCCGAGGAGGAACACGTGGAAGGTGGCGTCGACGAGGAGCGCGTCGGGATCGAAGGGCGGCCGCTCGCGCAGCTCGCCGTAGGTGGCGCCGGCCGGGCACTGCGCGTCGCGGGAGGCGTAGGCGACCACCGCGCTGTCGCGGGCCCCGGGGAAGCGACCGCTCACCCCGCTCAGCAGCGGGACGTCCTGGGTCACCTGGACCGCGTGCGCCGGGTCCTCGTTGATCGCCGCCGCCACCGCGGGCGAGGTGGAGAGCCGGAACTCGAGCTGGTGGCGCGCCTCGACGTAGGCGAAGTGCGTGGACTCGTCGTGCGGCAGCGCCTGCCAGGGGCACTGCCCGTCGCCGCCCTCGCACTCGAGCGCGTCGGGATCGCCGCCGGTGTAGAGGCCCACGGGGTGCCACTCGCGCTGCGGGTCGATCACCGGCATGCGCAGCCGCGCCAGCCCCTGCCGGCCCGCGCAGCCCTCCCCGCCGCCCTGACGGATCTCGAGCAGCCCGGCGGGGAGCCGATAGTCGCCGTCCTCGGTCGGCTCGAGCGCCTCGCCGTCGACCGTGACGCAGAGCCCCTCGCCGCGCTCGAGCGCGACCCGGGTGCCGGCGATGCCGATGCGGTAGGGCGGCCGCTCCGACGAGCCCGGCGCCGGCAGCGTGAAGCACTCGGGCTCGCCCAGCTCCTGCCGCGCTCCGTCGCTGGTGAGGACCTGCATGCCGTGCTGGATGCAGAAGCGGGTGGGCGACGCCTCGGTCGCCGCGGTCTGCATCAGGGTCAGCCCGCCGAGGGCCGCGCACGCGCGCGGATCGGGGACGGGCCCGCCGACCGCGGCGGTGCGGGTGTCGTGGTAGCTGGGCGTGAGGCACACGGCGAGCTCGCCGAAGACCGCCTCCCAGTCGCTCGCGGTCGGGACGAGCGCGTCGCCCTCCTCGCCGTAGCGCGCGCGCATCCGGTCGCGGATCGCGGTGTCCGGCAGGCGGATCGCGGCCGGCTGCCCGGCCTCGCCCTGCCCCGCCTCGAGCTGAACGGTCCCGAGCACCACCGGCGGCGCGTCGGTCTCCTGGCGGGCGATCCACAGGAGGCCGGCCTCGGCCGCCGTGCGGAGCTCGGGCCAGAGGAGCTCGCTCGAGAGCGCGTGCTCGGTCGGGGCGAGCAGGAGCCCCGGGCCGCGCGGATCCCACCGGGCCGCGAGCAGGGCCGGCTGCGCGACCGGGGAGCGGGCCTCGAGGCCGACGCTGCGCAGGTGGTTCTGCAGCGGCGTCACCACGCGCTGGGTGCGGAAGACGCCGATCCGGAGCGCCACCTCGCCGCCGGGCCGGGCCGCGTAGAGGCTCCAGTCACCCTGCGGCAGCGAGAGGCTGCGCTGGCCCGCGCCGAGGGTCGCCTCCGCCGCGCCCGCCCAGAGCCGCTCGGACCGCGCGCCCTGCACCGCGCGGAGCTCGACCGCCGCTCCGTCGCAGCCGTCGTCCGCCACCCGATCGATGCGCAGGCTCCCCGAGCCGGCCTCGGGCACGGCGCGGAAGGCGAGCTGCTCCTCGAGGAGGTAGTGCGCGCAGTAGCGCAGCATCAGCGTGTGCTGCGTCGGGTCGGCGCGGCGGCCGGTGCGTCGGGCGTAGACGACGCGCGGATCGCCGCTGACGCTCACGCCGGGGCGCCGGGCGAGCCGCTGGTAGACGGTCGCGAAGTCGAGCTCTCCGGTGAGCGCGGCGTAGGGGCCGTCGGCGTCGAGCGCGTACTCGCAGCCGCTCGAGAGGGTGACCCGGTCGTCGAGCGACACGAGCTGCTGCGCGCGCGCCTCCGTCCGGCCGGCGACCTCGAAGCAGGTGGCGTCCTGCGCGGAGGCGGCCGAGGCCACGAGGAGGAGCAGCGAAGCGAGACCGATCGAGCGCGAATGGTTCATGGGCGCGTTATCTTCGCCCCCTCGGACCGTGAATCAACCCGGAACGCACATCGAGCGCGGCGCGACGTCGGACGCGGAGGCGATCGCCGAGACCCTCCTCGCCGCGCTGGACACCGATCCGTTCGTGCGCTGGCTGGCCCGACCGACCCCACGCGCCCGGGAGGCCTACGTCGCGCTGATGCTCGAGGGCCTCGCCCTGCCCCGCGGCCAGGTCTGGCTGGCGCGCGACGGCGACGCGATCGTCGGGGCCTCGCTCTGGGCGCCGCCCCACACCTTCGCGCTCGGGCTCGGCGACACCTTCCGGCTCCTGCCCCGCATGCTCGAGGTCGTCGGCTTCCGGCGGCTGAGCGCGGTCGGCAAGGTGCTCGACGCGATCGAGCGAGACCGACCGCCGGAGCCCCGCTGGCTGCTGACCCTCGTCGGCGTCGTCCCCGAGAGGCGCGGCCGCGGGATCGGCGCGGCGCTGCTCGAGCCCGGGATCCGTCAGGCCGACGCGGAGGGCGCGGCGGTGGCGCTCGAGACCGCGGATCGCCGGAACCTGTCCTTCTACGAGCGGGCGGGCTTCGCGGTCACCGCGTCGCGATCGCTCGCGCCCGGCGGGCCGGAGAGCTTCACCCTCGTGCGTCCGCCGTCTTGATGCACGGGCGTCACGAAGCTGCGCTACGCTCCGCGGCCGTGAGCCAGCACGACGACGATTCGCAGCGCCCGGGGCGCCGAGACTTCCTCCGCGGCGTGGCCGCCGCCGGCTTCGCCGCCGCCCTCCCCGGCTGCGACGGCGAGGAGCCGATGGACGCGGACGCCGGCCCGGGCGACTCGGGGGTCGTGGACCCGCCGGACGCGGGGCCGCCGCCCGGCCCCATCCCGCCGCGGGAGCGCAGCTACGCCGTCTTCGAGCACGGCGTCGCGAGCGGCGACCCGCGCCCCGACTCCGTGATCCTCTGGACGCGGGTGACCCCCGGCATGCCGGGCGACCCGGACCCGGGCGCGGTCGACGTGACCCTCGAGATCGCGAGCGACAGCGCCTTCGGCGCGATCGTCTCGACCGAGAGCGCGAGCACCGACGCCTCCCGGGACTTCACCGTCAAGGTGGACGCGGCCGGCCTCGAGGCGGCGACGACCTACTACTACCGCTTCACCGCGCTCGGCGAGACCTCCCCGGTGGGGCGCACGCGGACCGCTCCGTCCGGCGCGGCGGACCGCCTCCGCCTCGCGGTCTGCTCGTGCTCCAGCCTGGGGCACGGCTTCTTGCACGGCTACGGCAAGATCGCGGCCCGGGCCGACCTCGACGCGGTCATCCACCTCGGCGACTACATCTACGAGTACGGGAACCTGCAGTACGGGAACCTGCGCGAGTACGAGCCCTCCACCGAGATCGTCGCGCTCGACGACTACCGCGCCCGCTTCTCGCAGTACCGCCGCGAGCCCGAGCTGGCCGAGGCCCACCGGCAGCACCCGTTCATCGTCATCTGGGACGACCACGAGACGGCTAACAACTCCTGGCGTGGCGGCGCGCAGAACCACGACGCGAGCGAGGGCAGCTGGAGCGACCGGCTGGCCGCGGCCACCCAGGCCTACCGCGAGTGGATGCCGATCCGCGACGAGGGCGAGCCCGGACAGCTCTGGCGCCGCCTCGGCTACGGAGACCTCCTCGACCTGGTGATGGTCGACACGCGCATCTGGGGCCGCGACGAGGAGCTCGAGGGGCTCGACTCGCCCGGCATCGACGACCCCGCGCGGCAGCTCCTCGGCGCCGATCAGGAGGCCTGGCTGATCGAGCAGCTCGGCACCTCGACCGCGCGCTGGAAGCTCATCGGCAACCAGGTGATGCTCGCCCCGATCACCGGCTTCGCGAACCCCGACCAGTGGGACGGCTACCCGGCGGCGCGCGAGCGCCTGCTCGGCGCGATCCGTGACGGCGGGGTCGACGATGTCGTCGTGCTCACCGGCGACATCCACTCCTCGTGGGCCTTCGATCTCCCGCTCGACGTGAGCGCGTACGACCCGGACACCGGCGACGGCTCGTTCGGGGTCGAGCTGGTCGCGCCCGCGATCAGCTCGCCGGGCTTCCCCGACATCGGCGCCGATCGCGTGGCCATGAGCCTCATGGACCAGAACCCGCACCTCACCTGGGCGCAGATCACCCGCCGCGGCTACGTGGTGCTGGACCTGGACGACGCCCGGATGCAGGCCGAGTGGTACTTCACCGGCGACGTCGAGGACGAGACCGACACGAGCGAGATGTTCGGCAAGGGGGTCTCCACCGCGAGCGGCGCGAGCCACCTGGTCGACGCGCCGGTCCCCGCCGATCCGCCGGCGGCCCCCCCGCTCGCGCCCTGATCCCTACCTGGCCGCCGCGCCGCCGACCCGGAGCCCTTCGAGGTCGGCGATCGCCTCGCCGGCCCCCGTCTCGGCGTCGATGCGGAGGAGCGCGCCCTCGCAGGTGAAGCCGTAGAGGGTCGTGCCGAAGGCGGCGAGCCCCCAGACGCACGAGAAGCCGATGGGGCCGATGTCGATCGGGTCCCGCCCGTCGAGCGGGATCTCCATCAGCAGGTCGCCGTCGGCGCCTCCGGTCGCGCTGATCAGCATCCGGTCCCCGATGAACGCGATGTCTCCGCTCGCGCCGCGCCCGCGCGGGAGCGAGACGACCTCGACGAGGCGGCCGCTGGCCAGGTCCGCCCGGCTGATGGTGCGCTCGCCGCCGACGTAGATCTCGCCGTCGGGGCCGACCTCTAGGGCGACGGTGCGCTCGGTGCTGGAGAGGAGCCTCGCGATCGTGCCGCTGCGCTCGTGCACCGTGAACAGCCCGGTCGAGGTGGTGCCGTAGACCACGCCGTCGTTCCCGAGCGCGATGTCGGTCAAGACGGCGCGCATCCGGACCAGGAAGTGGAGCCGGCCGCTCGGCAGGTCGACCTCCCAGAGGGCGTCGTTCACGTGGACGAGCGCGCGCGGCTCGCAGCCGGTCCGCGCGTCGCACCGGTGGCTGAGCGGGCAGAAGCGGGCGTCGGGCACGAACTCGCAGCTCCGGCTCACCTCGTCGCACACGTCCTCGGTGCACTCGAGCGCGTCGGCGCAGGCGGGCCGCTCGAACACGCAGCCGGCCGCGGGATCGCAGCGCCCGGGCCCCGTGCACCAGAGGCCGTCGTCGCAGGCCGCGTCCTCCGCCTCCCGGAGACATCGGCCCGCCGCGCAGCGGTCGCGGGTGCAGGCCACGCCGTCGTCGCAGTCGGCGTCGCGCAGGCACTCGGGGCTCCCGGCGTCGACGGGATCGACGGGCGGCGCCTCCTCGCCCAGGTCGAGGGTGCCGGTCCGGGCCCCGCAGCCGACGAGGAGGACGATGCAGACGAGCGCGCGCACGACCCTCCGTGTGACACGAGCGCGCCATCCGAGCTATCCCACGCCGATGGCCGAGCCCCGTCCCCAGTACATGACCCCCGCGGGCCACACCGCGCTCATCGAGGAGCTCGCGACGCTCGGGCAGGAGCGCACCCGCGTCGTCCAGGGCGTCGCCGACGCGGCCGCGGAGGGCGACCGGTCCGAGAACGCCGAGTACATCTACGGCAAGAAGCGCCTGCGCGAGATCGACAAGAAGATGCGCTTCCTGAAGAAGGCGCTCGACGCGGCGGTGGTGGTCGACCCGTCCGAGGACCGCGGCGACCGGGTGTTCTTCGGGGCTACGGTGGTGCTCGAGGACGACGACGGCGGCGAGGTCACCTATCAGCTCGTCGGCGAGCACGAGACCGACGCGAAGCGCGGGCGGATCTCCTATCGCTCGCCGGTGGGCGCGGCGCTCATGCGCAAGAACCTCGACGACGAGGTCCGGGTGAAGACGCCCGGCGGCGTGCGGACGCTGACCATCGTCGACGTCCGCTACGAATGATCACGGCGTCGGGCAGGGCGTGCCCTCGGGGGCCGGCGCCGGCACGACCCCGGTGCCCGTCTCGATCGCGGTCGCGAGGAAGCAGGTCCACTGGTAGCGAATCTCCGGCACCTGCACGTAGATCGAGTGCGGGTCGCTGAAGCCGTCGCCGGCCGACTGCACGACCACGCCCGTGTAGGGGGTGCCGTCCTCGGCGGTCAGGTTGTTGGCCACCGGGTAGTCGATGACCCCGTCGAGGTCGACCACCGACAGCGCGTCCTGCATCGACGACCACACCACGTCGCCCGCCTGCGGGTGGCCGTAGGCGACGACGATCGCGTCGTAGAGCTGCACCGGGAAGAAGGAGTCGCCCTGCCCCACCGGCTCGTACACCGGCCGCGTCGGCAGGCCCGGGAGCGGCCGCTGCGAGAGCCGCGGCATGTAGACCATCGGCTCCGCCGCCTCCCACGCGATCTCGAGCAGATGCATCGCCGGGTGCAGGTGGCTGAGCAGCTCACCGCGGGTCCGCAGCAGCGCCCCGACGCCGTCGCGCGCCGCCTCGATCAGCGTGGTCTCGAGGATGAAGAAGCTCCAGAAGCCGCCGGCCCCGGTGGGGACGAGGGCCCGGAAGCGGGGCTCCACCGCCCCGATCATGTTCGTGTACATGCCGCCCATGGACTGGCCGGTGGCCACGAACGCGTCCGGGTCGAAGCGGTAGTGGGTCTCTCCGGGCGGGAGCGAGGGCCCGTCGCAGCCCTCGAGCAGCGCGGGATCGATCTCGATCGTCTCGAGCGCCCGGACCAGCAGCCGCTGCTCGAGCACGCCCTGCCGGAAGGTGTCGCGGAAGGCGGCCAGGTTGTCGAAGTTGAGGTACTCGATGCTGCTCGCGCCCGGCAGCCGATCGGGGCTGAGCGGCAGGGCCGCGCCCACGCTGGCGATCCCGTGCTCGGCGATCATGTGCGCGGGCCCGAGCCCGACCGCCTCGGCGCCGCCCGGGGGACGCGGCCCGCGGTCGACCACCTGCGCGGCGACGCCGCCGCTGCCGTGGAAGTAGACCATCAGCGGGTAGCCGCCCTCGGGCATCGGGCCCTTGGGGATGGTGATCACGACGCGGGTGTCCTCGCGCCGCTGCTCGATCGGCAGGCCGTCGTCGCCGATCTCGAAGAGGCCCTCGTCGTCGAAGGGCGGCGTGCCGCGCTGGAACTGGGGCTGGGAGACGTTGCCGACGAGCTCGCAGTAGCGCTCGTGGGTGGCCCCGTCGCCCGGGTCGAGCGCGAGCCCATCGACGGTCACGGCGTGCGCGTCGAGGACCGCCTCACTGAGCGCGCGCAGCCGCGCGACGACGTCTCCGGTGGTGAAGACCGTCGCCGCCGCTACCTCGTCGCGAGGCACGCCGAGGTCGTCGAGCGTCTCGAACATCGGCGCGTAGAGCGCCGCCGCCGCCTCGCCCCACGCGCCGCTCGGCGTCTCCCCGGCCGCGAGCTGGGTGAGCGCCTCCGGCACCTCGAGGGGCGCGCCCTCGGCGTCGTTCGCGGAGCGACGGATCACGAACGCGAAGGTGCGATCGGGGGGCAGCACGACGCCCGGGAACGCGGCCACCCCGAGCAGGTTCTCGCCGGTGTAGCGGTCGACGGGCAACGTCTCGGCGATGGTCGGGAAGAGCCGCCCCCGCTCCGGCGAGTCCGGGTCGACGTCGACGAGGAGCACCGCGCTCTCGGGCGCCGCCGGGAAGTGATCGCCGGGCGCGCGGGGCGCGAGGGGGGCGCCGAAGCGGAAGAGCCCCACCGGGATCGTCGGCCAGCCCGGGCGGTCCTGCGCGATGGGCAGCAGGTTGTCGACGATGGCCACCCGCGGGTTCGGGTAGCCGGTCAGGTCCGGCGTCCCGTCCTCCGCGAGGCGCAGGTCCGAGGGGAACGGGAACTCGAAGAAGGTCTCCTGGGTGTTCACGTCCCCCTCGAGCGAGAAGCGGACCGCCGAGGAGGCCGGCTCCAGGCCGCCATCGGGGCCGGCGTCGACCGCGCCGTCGAGGGGTTCGGCGCCGTCGTCGCAGCCGAGCAGCGAGAGCGCGAGGATGGAGGCGAGGAAAGCGTGCCGCATCGCGGCGGAGCATAGCCTCCGCGTGATAGGGTTTGCAGGGATGCGCGCGAAGAGTCTGCTTCTCTTGCTCACCGTGACCTCGTCGTCGGCCCTCGGTTGCTCGCTCGTCTTCGACGGCGGCCGCCACGTCGGCGACGGCGGCGCAATGGACGCGAGCGCGCCCGAGGACGCCCGCCCCGGATCGGACGGCGGCGAGCCGGCGTGCGTGGACCACGAGGACTGCCTGATCTCGCCGGCCGGAGAGGAAGGCCGCATCGTCTGTCGCCCCAGCCCGGGCGGCGGCTTCTGCGCCTCGGAGTGCCGCGCCCAGGAGGAGTGCAACGGCGTGGCCGGCACCGGCGAGCACCCGTTCGGCACGGTCTGCGTGCGCGGCCAGTGCGGCTGCAATGGAGACGTGGACTGCACCGACCCGACCTTCTCCCGCTGCGTCGTCGACCTCGGCGTGTGCGGCGAGTGCGTCGGCAACGCCGACTGCGATCCGCTCCGCACCATGCGCTTCTGCGTGTTCGGGCTCTGCGAGATGACCGAGCCGTGCGACTCGCCGATGGACTGCCCGCCGGAGCTCCCCAATTGCGTCGGGCCCCCGGACGGGCAGCGACGCTGCGCCCCGCCGTGCACGGAGAGCGAGCCCTGCCCTCCGACGCAGACCTGCGGCAGCGACGGCGTCTGCCGCGCGAGCTGATCAGAGCTGGAGGAGGTAGGCCTCGAGGTCGTCGAGCTCGGCCTCGCTCAGCCCGCTCGTCGCGCCGTGCGCGTCGCCCGGGTTGCGGGTGGTGATCACCTCGCGGAGCGTCGCCGAGCCGTCGTGCAGGTAGGGCGGGCCGTTCCACAGCCCGCGCAGGGTCGGCGTGTCGAGCCCCGCGAGCGGCGCGCCCAGCCGGCCGCCGGAGCCCGGGCCGAGCGTGCCGACGTCGTGGAGCCGAGGCGCGCCCGAGGGCTCGATGGCGCTGTCGGTCATCGCCTCGCCCGCGTGACAGGCGGGGCAGCCCGCGGCCTCGAACACCGCGCGACCCCGGCGCCCCGCCTCGGTCAGGGAGCCGTCCGCCGCGCGGTGTGGGCTCGCCAGGAACGCGTCGAGCGAGGTCACGTAGGCGGCGAGCGCGTCGAGATCCGCGCTGAGCCCCGCCTTGGGCTCGCCGAAGGTGTCGGCGCGGGCCTCGAAGTCCGCGTCCTCCATCAGCCCCAGCCCCCGGAAGGGCCCCCGCATGTCGTGCTCGAAGTCCTGCACCTCGTCGAAGTTCGCGCTCCAGTGCAGCGGCCCGTGCCCCACCCCGGCGCGGCCGAGCAGATCGATGGTGTTGCGCAGCCCCTCGCCCCGATCGGTGAAGTCCCAGGTGCGCCGGTCACTCTGGCCCTCGAGGTGGCAGTGCGCGCACGCGAGGTAGGAGTCGCGGGCGAGCCGCGGATCGGCCGCGTCGTTGAACAGGATCTTGCCGCGGAGGAGCTCGGGCGAGAGCGGCTCGACGCTCGGGATCGGGAGGCGCGCGAGCTCGGTCGGCAGCGCGCCCGAGTCCGAGACGTCGTAGACGACGAGCTCGCGCGAGAGGTAGGCGTCGACGAAGAGGCGGTCCCCGTCGGCGGAGAGCGCGAGGCCCTGGGGCGCGAAGCCGACCTCGAGGATGCTCCCGGCCTGGGTCCGGCTCAGCACGTCGAGGCGTTCGACCGCCCGGCTGCCTCGCATCGCGAGGTAGAGGTAGTCGCCGCGCGGCGAGAAGACGGCCGCCGAGGCGAAGCCGCGGTCGTCCCAGAGCTTGCGGCGCGCGAAGTCCTCGGCGCCGTCGCGCGGATCGAGGAAGCTCACCGCGGCGCGCAGGGTCGTCTCGTGGGTCAGCGGTCGCGGGCTCACGAAGAGCCCCTCCCCGATGGCGGCCTGCGTCGAGGGCGCCGCCGCGAGCGCGCCGTCGGGCGAGACGACGAGCTGCTCGACGTAGCTCGGCACGCCGCCGCTCTCGGTGTCGGAGCCCGGCTGCGGATCGTAGGCGAGCGCCCACGGCTCGACGGCGCCGCGCTCGGGATCGACGGCGACGACCTCGCCGCGGTCGTCGGGCGAGCGCCAGCGGGTGACCGCGATGCGTCCGTCCGGCAGGAGCGAGACGCCGCGCGCGTCCTCCACCGCCGCGAAGCGCCGGACCTCGCCCCCCGCGACCCGCGCCAGCTCCCCGGTCGCCTGGAGCGAGACGAAGAGCGCCCCATGTGCCGCGATGACCCCGAACGGGCGCGAGGCGCGAGGCAGCGCGACCGTCTCGACGTCGTCGCCCCGCACGAGGGCGAGCGCGTCGGCGCCCTGACACGCCACCGCCCACCCGCCGTCGATGGGCGCGACGGTGCGCGGCTCGTCGGGCACCGCGACGCGCCGGATCGGGGCGAAGGTGTCGGCGTCGAAGACGGCGAGCTCGTCCGAGTCGGGGCTGACCACCGCGACCTCGCCGCCGCGCACCGCCACCGAGCCGCTCTGCGCGGGCGCGTGCGTGACCGGGAGCGTGACGTTGACGGTGAGCGAGTCGGTGCGGGTGCGCCCCGCGTCGTCCCGCACCTCGAGGAAGGCGCGGTAGCGACCGGGGGCCGCGAAGGCGTGCCGCGCGACCGGATCCGGGCCAGCCTCGGTCTCCGCGCCGTCGCCGAAGATCCAGCGGAAGCTCACCGCGCCGGTGGAGGCGGAGCCGTCGAGCACGACCTCCTGGTCCACGTCGGCGTAGCGCGACGGCCCCGCCTCCGCGGCGAGGGGCGGCGGACCGGCGTCCTCGGGAGCCGCGTCCTCGGGCGCGCTCGCGTCCCGCGCGGCCGCGCCGTCACACGCGGTCAGGAGCGCGCAGAGGAGGAGCCGGCGGAGCATGCGCCGCTACTCGGGCCCGGTGGTGAAGGTGAACGACGTGGTCTCCGCCACCGCGTTGCCGTTGAAGTCGACGATGCCGCCCGCCATGACCTCCACGGTGTACTCGGTGTCCGGCTCGAGCGCACAGCGGGGGTGGACGTTGACGATCGCCTCCTGAGCGCTCACCACCGCCGGGACCCGCCCCGCGTCCGGATCCCCGCCGCTGCGGTAGAGCCGCACCGAGCCCTCGTGGGCCGAGCGCACGTCGATCAGCTCGTCGAGGCTGAGGCCGACGCGCGACGTGGTGCGGAGGCCGGTCGCGCCGTCGGCGGGCCAGGTCCAGACGACCGACGGGCCGCGCGCGTCGGGCTCGCGCGCGAACGGCGCGACGGCGCTGCCCTCGTCCGGGTTGGCGTCGTCGTCCACGCTCAGCACCGCGACGTTGCCGATCGGCGTGACGGTGTCGAGGTCGCCCTCGAGGTCGAGGCGGGTCACCTCGGTGATGTTCGACAGATCCGACACGTCGTAGATGGCGGCGAAGCTCGACTCCCCCACGAACGCGAGGTCGTGCTGCACGAAGACGTAGCCGCCGTTGCCGTCGGAGATGTGGTCGCCGGCGTAGCGGGGCGCGCTCGGGTCGCGCACGTCGTAGACCACGAGGCCGCCGCCGCCGTCCTTGTTGGCGTAGTAGACGTGGCCGCCGACGAGGTTGGTGAAGTAGGCCTCGCGCGGGCGGCCCTCGCCGTCCATCGCCAGGAAGTCGCCGCCCGGCCGCGGCTGCGGGTCCTCGGGATCGCTCACGTCGAGGATCACGGTGCGCGGCCCCTCGGCGGCGGTCGCGATCAAGAGGTTGCCGACCACCTGCACCTGGCCGACCCGCAGGATGGGATCGAAGACGTACTGACCGACGAAGCGCGGCTGGAGCGGGTTCGCGGCGTCCACCACGTACACCCCGTTGTCGGCGCCGGCGACGTAGACGTAGGGCACCTGCCAGAAGACGCTGAGGGTGACGCGCGCGTACGCGTCCGGGTAGACGAAGCCGGGCAGCTCCAGGTCGCGCACCGCGGTGGGCGCGGTCGGGTCGGAGATGTCCCAGAACTGGATGCCGCCGCGGCCCTCGGTGAGCGCGAGCCCGAGCTGGTCGACGACCGCCCAGCGACCGTCGAGCTGCGAGAAGCCGATCGCGTGGGTCTCGCGCATGTTCGGCGAGTGCCCCGAGCCGACCACCGTCGGGTCGCAGGGATCGTCGAACTCCCAGAACGTCAGCCCGCCCGCCCCGTACTCCGGCGCCCAGGGCATGAGCAGGTAGCCGTCGTACATGGTCACGAGGTTGTGGTGATCGCTGGTGTCGAGCTCGCCTCCGTCGAGGAAGGCGCAGTTGGTGTAGAGCGCGCTCTCCTCGAAGGTGACGCGCGGGCCCCCGGGGCCGGCGTTCGGCGTCCACGCGTCGGGCGCGGGGAACGGGCCGGGCGCGGCGGTCGGGTCGCAGAGATCGACCACCGGCGGCCCCGCGTCGCCCGGGCCCGCGTCGACGGGTCCCGCGTCGGGCTCCGGCTCGGGGCCGGCGTCGGAGGTCGGCCCGCCGTCGCAGGCGACGAGCAGGAGCGAGCAGAGGGCGAGGCGGCGCATGCTGCCGCTCATTGTAGAGGTCTTCTCGCGCCGGGCGCGTGCGCCTTCGCAGGCGGCGGGCTTACGTCCGGCTCACAGCACGAGGCCGCCGCCGAAGACGAAGAACATGCCCCAGACCCCGCCCTGGTCGAAGGCGAAGCCGAGCTCGTCGTCGAGGTTCATGGTGAGGCGCCACTCCCCGAACAGCTCCGCGCCGTACACCCGGCCGATGCCGCGGAGGAAGAGGTCCATGGAGAGCTGCGCCTGGTCGCGGGACTCGTCGACCGTCGGCAGGAACACGGCGCGGAAGCGGCCGCCGCCGAGCACGTTGGGGTGGTGGAAGGCGGCGGTGAAGCGCGTCTCGATCGAGACGTCGACTTCGCCGGGGGTGTCGCCCACGATCGACGCGCGGTCCTCGAGCGGGAAGAGGAAGCCGCTCCGCACCGTGCCCTCGAGGTAGAGGAACTCGACCGGCACCGCCTCCGCCTGCACGCCGGGCACCACCGTGAGGCGCGCCGGCGCCCAGAGCCAGAGCTCCTCGTAGCCTCGCATCGAGGCCGCGGTCCACGCGGCGAGCGCCGCCTGGTCTTCGTTCGGCGCGGCCGGGAACGCGAGCCCGCCGGTGAGCCGGAGCCGCCAGGTGTGGTCGTCGTGCAGCACGAGGCCGCCGTAGATCAGCGGGTTGGCGGCGGAGGCGGCGTCGCCGTCGAGGAAGCCGAAGAAGTTCTGGACCCCGGCCCAGGCCCAGCCGGCGGTCGCGCCGATCTCGATGGTCTGGTCGAAGACGAAGCGCAGCCGGAGCAGCCCGCTGACTCCGTCGACCCGCGTCCGGCCGATGCCGCGCGTGTGGAAGCCGAGCTCGACGGAGCCGCCCGAGGTGAGCGGCGCGAGCCGGTCCGGGGCGTGCTCGACGCGGCGCTGGGCGGCGGCGGGGCTCGTGAGGAGGCAGGTCATGATCGTCGCGCAGCAGAGGGCGAGGCGAGGCATGGCGCGAGGTTCCGCCGGTCCGTTCCGAGCGTCAACCTCGCCTGGATCGGGCGCCGCGGCGCCCGGGTGAGATGCGGTCTGGTTCGGGCACCCTCCCCATTCGTTCGTCGATCTGCGAGCCACGGGGACGATCTTCCCCATCCCCAAGCAGCCGGGGGCGGCAGCGGCAGCGGGGGCGGCAGCGGGGGCGGCAGCGGGGGCGGCAGCGGGGGCGGCAGCGGGGGCGGCAGCGGGGGCGGCAGCGGGGGCGGCAGCGGGAGCGGCAGCGGGGGCGGCAGCGGAGGCGGCAGCGGACCGGCCAAGCCCAGCTATTCCTCCTCGCCTCCCACCTCTCCCCTCCCTGCATTCCGCGAAGACAACGAACGCGTCGGTCTCGGTCTCGGTCTCGGTCTTGGTCTCGGTCTCGGTCTCGGTCTCGGTCTCGGTCTCGGTCTCGGTCTCGGTCTCGGTCTCGGTCTCGGTCTCGGTCTCGGTCTCGGTCTCGGTCTCGGTCTCGGTCTCGGCCTCGGCGTCGGTCTCGGTCTCGGTCTCGGTCTCGGACGCGGTCCCGGATGCGGAGGCGGGCACTGAAAACCACGCATCTCGTGTTGCGGCTCGCAGGCGGTTCGCGGACTCGAAAGAAGGGGGCGCCTCGCCGGTGAGCCCCACCGTGTACGCCGGTGCTCGGGCGTGTAAAGGGGCCTGCGGCCCGGCTCCGCGCTGCGCGCTCCGCCGGCTTCGGCGCCTGCGGCGCCTCGCCCTTGACACGCCCTGCGCGCCGGCGGGTGGGGGTGGGCGTCACCGACGAGTCGCGCGACGATCGCGCGCCAGGATGCGGTGACTCGGAGAGAAACTCATGCAGCTCAGGATCTATCGCGACGCCGTCACCATGGTCACCGAGGTCGGTCCGCTCGTGCAGGCCATCCGCCGCGACGACACCGACCACGCCAGGCAGCTCCGCAAGGCCGCCAAGTCGGTGCCGCTCAACATCGCAGAGGGGACCTACTCTCGCGGGCGCAAGCGGCAGGTCAGCTATCACGTCGCTCTCGGGTCCGCGAACGAGGTGGTCGCTTGCCTCGAGGTCGCCGTCGCCGACGGCATCCTCACCTCGGTCGACCCCGCCATCCTCGACCGGCTCGACAAGATCATCGCGACGCTCGTGAAGCTCACCGACAAGTGAGCCTGCCCTGTCCCTCGGGGCGCGGCCCTCTCCGGGGCCGCGCCCCGGGGTCTCATCCCCCCGCGCCTCGCTCCTGCGGGGACCGCGAGTCCGCTCCGGACGTTCGGGGACGATCCCATTCGTTCGTCAAACTCGGCGGCGAAGCTGCGGTTGTTCGGGGACGATCCTATTCGTTCGTCGAACTCGGCGAGCGCGGCAGCGGGCTGCGTAGGCGGCCGCGGGGCCGGCCCGTCTGGGAGCGGCGAAGCCTGCGGTTGTTCGGGGACGATCCTATTCGTTCGTCGAACTCGGCGAGCGCGGCAGCGGGCTGCGTCGGCGGCTGCGGGGCCGGCCCGTCTGGGAGCGGCTGCGGTTGTTCGGGGACGATCCCATTCGTTCGTCGAACTCGGCGAGCGCGGCAGCGGGCTGCGTCGGCGGC